>Ga0082335_1005151_pt1 | contig 18470 bp, 11 predicted proteins | sample Subgrocontami58m_FD_72375 | JGI IMG/M metagenome (GOLD analysis project Ga0082335, IMG submission 72375) | Subsurface groundwater microbial communities from S. Glens Falls, New York, USA - GMW37 contaminated, 5.8 m (SPADES assembly) (version 2) ... | reverse complement strand
GCGGAGGCGGCCTGCCCTACGGGTCCGGCAGGCCTGAAGGCCTGCACTTCTGGTTCGGCAGGCCTGAAGGCCTGCACTACACCAGAGGCCGTGCGGATCACCCTACCAGAAGTAGTGCGGACCTTCAGGTCCGCCGGTGCGGCGGCGAGACCGACGAGAGCCGCCGACAGCGTGATCTCGAACCACATCCAAAGCTTCATGATTGCGATATTGTAGGCGCTTGTCGTCCATGCAGGCCATCGAGCGTATTCTCGCGGAGGTCGATCGCGCGGCCGACGAAATCGTCCAGTTCACGGTCGATCTCGTGCGCATACCGACCGTGAATCCGCCGGGAGAGGAATACGAGGCGTGCGCGCGGTTCCTCGGCGGGTTTCTCGAACGCCGCGGCTTCGCCATCGAGTACATCGCGGCGGAAGGACGTCCCGAGCACACCGTCCGGCACCCGCGCGTGAACGTCGTCGGATCCCGCCGTGGCGGCCCCGGGCCGGTCGTGCATCTCAACGGGCACATCGACGTCGTCCCCGCTGGAGGCGGGTGGACGGTGGATCCGTTCGGCGGCCTCGTCCGCGACGGCAGGATTTTCGGACGGGGCGTGTGCGACATGAAGGCGGGCATCGCCGCCGCGGTGTTCGCGGCCGAGGCGATCGAGCGCGCGGGCGTCGGGCTGCCCGGGACGATCGAGATCAGCGGCACGGTCGACGAAGAGAGCGGCGGCTTTGCCGGCGTCGCGCATCTGGCGGAAACGGGCCGGATCGCGAAAGGGCGGACCGATTTCGTGATCATCCCGGAGCCGCTCGGCGTCGATCGCATCTGCATCGGCCATCGCGGCGTGTACTGGTTCGAGGTGACGGCGCGCGGCCGCATCGGACATGGCAGCATGCCGTTTCTCGGCGTCAGCGCGATCGACGGCATGGGCCGCCTGCTTCAGTCGGTGCGCGACGTCCTCGTGCCGGCGCTCGCGTCTCGGCGCACCGCGGTGCCTGTCGTCCCTCCCGGCGCACGCTACGCCACGATCAACGTCAACGGCATCGAGGGCGGCCAGCCGATCGACGGGATCCAGACGCCGTGCGTCGCCGATCTCTGTCGCGCCGTGTTCGACCGCCGGTTCCTCATCGAGGAAGGGTTCGGCGCGACGAAGGCGGAAATCGCGGAACTGGTGGCGCGCGTGGCGGCGGAGGCCCTGGGTGTGCGGTTCGACGTGCGCGACCTGATGGTGGTGCATCCCACCCGGACGCCGGACGATTCACCCGTCATCGCCGCGCTCGATCAGTCGATTCGCCACGTGCTCGGCCGGCCGGCGGAGATCATCGCGAGCCCGGGGACGTACGACCACAAGCACGTCGCGCGGATCGCCGGGATTCCCGACTGCGTGGCCTACGGACCGGGCGAACTCGAACTGGCGCATCAGCCCGACGAATCCTGCCGGACGAGCGACCTGGTCAATGCGACGAAGGTGATCGCGCTCGCCACGCTCGACCTCATGGGCGCCGGGAGATAGACTGAAACGTCATGAACACGATCGTTTCGCGCTACGCCTGTGTGGTGCTCCTCGCGGCGGGCGCCGCGGCCTGCTCCTCGGAGCCCAAGCCGCCCGCATCGCCCCCGCCTTCGGCGTCGCCGCAAACGCCGATCGGCCTGCTCCCGTCGATCGACAACCCGTTGCTGCTGGCGCACACGAAGACGCTGTCGTCCGACGCATTCGAAGGTCGCGCGCCCGGCACCGAGGGCGAACGGCGCGCGACGCGCTATCTCGCGGATGAGCTCAAGAAAGTCGGGCTGAAGCCGGGCAACACGGACGGCACCTATTTCCAGAAGGTGCCGCTCGTCGGCATCACGCCGACGCCCGCGCCGCTCGTCTTCAAGAAGGGGAACCGGCGGCAGACGCTGAAATGGAAAGATGATGTCGTGGCGTGGACCAAGCATGTGGCGGACAGCGCGAGCCTCGACGACTCCGAGCTCGTCTTCGTCGGCTACGGCGTCGTCGCCCCCGAGTTCAACTGGGACGATTACCGGGGCCTGGACGTCAAGGGCAAGACGCTGGTGATGCTCGTCAACGATCCGCCCGTGCCGGATCCCGCGAACCCCGACGAGCTCGACGCGAAGACGTTCGGCGGCAAGGCGATGACGTACTACGGCCGCTGGACCTACAAGTACGAGATCGGCGCGCAGAAGGGCGCGGCCGGCGTGCTGATCGTGCACGAGACCGGCCCGGCCGGGTACGGCTTCAACGTCGTCCAGGGGAAGACCGGCGAGCAGTTCGATCTCGTGACGCCGGACAAGAACATGAGCCGCGCGGCGATAGAGGGCTGGATCACGCTGGACCAGGCGAAGAAGCTGCTGCAGTCGGCCGGCCAGGATTTCGACGTGCTGAAGAAGCAGGCGGCGACGCGCGAGTTCAAGCCCGTACCGCTCGGCGTCACGGCCTCGATGACGATCCACAACACGCGGCGCACGATCGACTCGCGCAACGTCATCGCGAAGCTCGAGGGATCCGATCCGAAGGTGAAGGACGAATACGTCGTCTACACCGCGCACTGGGATCACTTCGGCAAGAACAGTGACGGCATCTTCCACGGCGCGGAAGACGATGCGCTGGGGTGTGCGGCGCTCATCGAGGTGGCGCGCGCGTTCACAAAGCTCCCGGCGCCGCCGCGGCGATCGATCCTGTTTCTCGCCGTCACGTCGGAAGAGCAGGGGCTGCTCGGGTCGCAGTACTACTCGATGGCGCCCATCTATCCGCTGGCGAAGACCGCCGCCGACATCAACATGGACAGCTGGAACGTCCACGGGCGCACGAAGGACCTGACGCTCGTGGGCTACGGCGCGTCGGATCTCGAGGACTACGCACGCGACGCCGCGGCCGAACAGGGGCGTGTCGTGCACGGGGACGCCGAGCCGGAGAAAGGGTTCTACTACCGGTCCGACCACTTCAACTTCGCGAAGGAGGGGGTGCCGGCGCTCGATCCGGACGGCGGCATCGACTACATCGGGAAGCCGGCCGAGTACGCCAAGCAGGTGCGTGAGGACTGGAACGCCAACCGGTACCACACGCCGAAGGACGTCGTCAGGTCCGACTGGGACCTCGCGGGCATCAACGAGGACCTGAAGGTGCTGTTCGCGGTCGGCTACAGGGTCGCGGAGGCGGAGAAGTTCCCGGAGTGGAAACCCGGAAACGAGTTCAGGGCCAAGCGCGAGGCGATGCTCAAGCAATAGGTGTGCAACCACGAAGAAATGCAACCACGAAAGCACGAAGGACACGAAGACGCACGAAGAAGGCTTTGTACAAGACTATTTCGTGTCCCTTCGTGATCTTCGCGCCTTCGTGGTCAAGGCAGCGTATCCAACTCGCAACGTCGTTGTGAAAGCAGGCTACAGATGGCGATGGAAACGTTGAAGCAGGCGATGACCGGCGACGAGATGATCGCGCTGTCGAAGAAGCACACGCTCTTCGAATGGTCGGCGCAGTCGAAGGTCGATCCGATTCCCGTCGCGCGCGCGAAGGGCATCTACTTCTGGACGCCGGAAGGCAAGCGGTTCATCGACTTCAACAGCCAGTTGATGTGCGTGAACATCGGCCACGGCGACGAGCGCGTGATCCGGGCGATTCAGGCGCAGGTGGCGGTGCTGGCGTACGCCAACCCGTTCATGGCGACCGAGCCGCGCGCGCGGCTTGGCGCGAAGCTGGCCGAAATCACGCCTGGGGACATCGACGTCTTCTTCTTCACCAACGGTGGCGCCGAGGCGAACGAGAACGCGATCAAGCTCGCCCGGCTCGCGACGGGCCGCCACAAGATCCTCGCGCGGTACCGCTCGTATCACGGCGCGACGGCCGGCGCCATGATGCTGACCGGCGATCCGCGCCGGTGGGCGGCCGAGCCCGGCATGCCGGGCGTCGTTCACGTGCTCGATCCCTATCACGGCATCCAACGCGGCTGGGACTCGGCCGAGCAGTCGCTCGCGATGATCGAGGAAGTCATTCAGCTCGAGGGGCCCCAGACGATCGCCGCGTTCATCCTTGAAACCGTGACCGGCACCAACGGCGTGCTCGTGCCGCCCGACGGCTACATGCAGGGCGTGCGCGAGCTGTGCACGACGCACGGCATCCTGATGATTTGCGACGAGGTGATGGCCGGCTTCGGCCGGACCGGCGAGTGGTTCGCGATCGATCACTGGAAGGTCGTGCCGGACATCATCACGATGGCGAAGGGGCTGACCTCCGCGTACGTGCAGCTCGGCGCCGTCGGCATGCGCCGGGCGATCGCGGACACGTTCAACGACAAAGTGTTCTACGGCGGGCTCACCTACAACAGCCATCCGCTGGCGTGCGCGGCGGCGCTGGCGGCCATCAAGGTGTACGAGGAGGACCATCTCCTCGAGAACGCGCGCAGGATGGGCGCGATCATGAAGGCGCTGCTCGCGGATCTGACGCGCCGGCATCCGTCGGTCGGCGCTGCGCGGTCGATCGGTCTGTTCGGTCTCGTGGAGCTCGTGCGCGACAAGGCGAAGACGACGCCGCTCGCGCCGTTCAACGGCACGTCCGCCGAGATGGCGGCCCTCGGCAAGTTCTTCCGGCAGGAAGGGCTCTACACCTTCGTGCGCTGGAACACGTTCTTCACGAACCCGCCGCTCTGCATCACCGAAGAGCAGTTACGCGAGGCGTTCGCGATCATCGATCGCGGCCTCGAGATCACGGACAAGGCTGTTCAGTAGCGACGACGATCAACGCAGAACCCGCAGAGCGCTGGTGGGAACCCGCACGGCGTTTGTGGTGCAGGCCTTCAGGTCTGCGGCGTACGTGGTCTGCGGCGTACGTGGAGTCCGGCTTCAGCCGGACCGGTGGTACGTGGTGTCCGGCACGTGGTACGTGGTGTCCGGCTTCAGCCGGACGTGTGCGGATGCATGCTGCTCGCCGGATCGTGCCGGCCGCCGGCCTCCGCTTCGCGCGCCGGGAAGTCGGCCAGCGTCCGGCACGACCCGTCGATAGTCGCAGAGCGCTTGTGGCGCAGACCTTCATCAGACCTGCCTCGTGGTGGTGTCCGGCTCGTGGCACGTGGGGTCCGGCTTCAGCGTGGATCAAAACGATCGCGGTGTTCGTCGTGATAGCGGTCTATTACCTCACCGGGATCGTCCAAAGTCTGGATTACTTGACGAGCCGCCGCGGGCGCTTGTTGAAATCGTGCGCGAGGAGCAGCTTGACCGTCACCCGATCGGTCGCGTCCGTGAGGCCGACGCCGACGCCGGCCTCGACCTCCATCGACCCGAACGTGTGGTTGACGACGCCGTAGAGCTGATGGGCCTGCTCGCTTCCTGAGCTGAGATGGCCGAGCGGTCCGTAGTCCGCGTACTCTTCGGCGGCAAGCGCCCATCCTGATTCGAAGTTGTACGCGACGCGCATCGCCGGCGCGAACACCAGGTTCTCGAGCCCGTCGTACGACGTGTCGAGAATCGGGTTGATGATGATGTCCCACGGCTCGAGGTGCCAGCCGATGATCGGCCGCACTTCCGACGTGAAGCGCGTCTCGTCCCACCGCTTCGCGTTGTAGCTGAACTCGACATTCACGCCGTAGAGGAACCTGCGATCGTCCGCGTGCGGCACGGCGAAGAGCGTGCGCAGCTTGAACCCGTCGAGCCCCCACCCCGTGTTCCTGTCGCGCGTGTAGAGCGGCAGGTACAGCCCGGCTTCGAACCAGTCGGTCACGCCGTAGGCCCACTCGGGCACGCCGTTGAACGACCGATCGGCCACCACGGCGCCCGGAAACGCCGGCGTCTTGACACCGCTCGGCGTGAAGTTGCTGTGGAGCGCGAGGTTGAAGATGCCCGGCGCCGCGAGCCCGCCGTCATACACCTGGATTTCGTCTGCTTGTGCCGCCGCCGGTCGCGGCGCCGTCATCATCGCCGCGAAAATCACCGCTGCCAGCGTGCGCATAATCGGTCCGGATTGTAACCTAATGACTATACTTTCACCTGCGCGCGAGGAGACACTCCCCGCACCCTTCTGGAGGATCGCATGACACGCAAACCGATGCTCATCACTGGCGCGATCGTCTTCGCACTGGTTGGGCGTCCGCAGGCCCAGGACAATCCTCGATCGACCGGCGGGAGCTGGCGACCGACGATCGTCGCGCAGCACGGCATGGTGGCGGCGGGTCATCCGCTCGCGGCTGAAGCCGGCATGCGGATCCTCAAAGCCGGCGGGAACGCGATCGACGCGGCGATCGCGACGTGGGCCGTGCAGGGCGAAGTCGAGCCGGGCATGACGGGCCTCGGCGCCGACATGTTCATCCTCTATTACAACGCGAAGACCGGCGAGGTGAAGTTCATCAACGGCACCGGCTACGCCGCGCAGGCCGCGACGATTGACTTCTACACGTCGAAGGGCGGGATTCCGGATGAGGGACCGCTGTCGGTGTCCGTTCCGGGCGCCGTCGGCGGCGCTTCGTACGCCGTGCAGAAGTACGGGACGAAGCCGCTCACCGACGTCCTCGCGCCGGCGATTGACATTGCCGAAGGCGGATTCCCGATCAGCGAGGCGCTCGCCGGCGGACTTCGCGGTGCGAGAGCCAAGCTCGCCAAGTTCCCCTCGTCGACCAGGATCTGGTTCAAGGACGGGAAGCCGCTCGAGATGGGCGACGTCGTGAAGAATCCCGACCTCGCGCGCACGCTGCGCACGATCGCGTCGCAGGGCGCGGATCCGTTCTACCGTGGCGACATCGCGAGAAACACGGCCGCGTTCATGAAGGCCAGCGGCGGGATCATCACGGAAGCCGATCTCGCCAGCTACGAGCCATTCGAGGACGCGCCGATCCACGTCAACTACCGCGGCACGGACGTGTACGAATGTCCGCCGAATTCGCAGGGTGTCGTCATGCTCGAGGCGCTCAACATCCTCGAGGGCTACAACCTCAAGGAGATGGGGCGCAACAGCGCGCCCTACCTGCACGCGGTGACGGAAGCGCTGAAGCTGTCCTTCGCCGATCGCAACACGTACGTGGGCGACCCCAAGTTCGTGCCGAACATTCCGATGGCCGGGCTGCTCTCGAAGGAGTACGCGGCCGCGCGCCGCACCCAGATCGATCCGAACCGCGCGATTGTCGGCGAGCCCGCGCCGGGCGATCCGGCGCGGATGAAGGCGACGATCGCCGGTCAACAGGCGTACGCGTCACCCGTGCCGACGCCGACGACCGTGCAGGCCTTCGACCCCGACGAGATCCTCAACCTCACGACGTACCTCGCGGTGGTGGACAAGGATCACAACATGGTGTCGATCACCTCGAGCCTGTTGAGCGGTTTCGGCAGTGGGATGGTCGTCGACAAGGGCGGCTTCCTCATGAACGACCGGATGCGGTACTTCCACCTCGATCCGAAGGACGTGAACTCGCTGCAGCCGGGCAAACGCGTGCGCCAGACGATCAATCCGGCGATGGCGCTCAGGGACGGCAAGCCGTGGATCGCGTTCGGCACGCCGGGATCCGACACGCAGCCGCAGACGCAGCTGCAGTTCTTCCTCAACGTCGCCGAGTTCGGCATGAACGTGCAGGAGGCGCTCGAGCAGCCGACCGTGATCAGCAACAGCTTCCGGGACTCCTACCAGCCGCACGACGTGAAAGGCAAGCTGCTGACGCCGGCGCTGCTGCCGAAGAGCGTGCAGGAGGCGCTGGCGGCGAAGGGCCATCAGCTCGACATCCGCAACGTGAAAGGCGTCGGGTCGGTCAAGGCGATTCTGATCGATCCGCGGACCGGCGTGCTGATGGGCGGCGTCAGCCCGACCGGCGACAGCTATGTGATGGCGTGGTGACCTAATCCGTATCACGCTTCATGATTACGATGACGTAGTTCGCTTGTACCGGCCGGCCGGCGATGGCACGCTCCTTCTGTCTTCGCCGCGAAAGCAGGCCCGACTCTCGATGCTCTATGCCGTTGAGCGGCTCCGACGCCAACGGCCGACGCTGATCCCGGTCTTCACCCGATTCATGCGAGTTGGCTCAACCAAATCGAGATCTATTTCTCGATCCTGCAACGCAACGCGCTGACACCGACGGATTTCGCCGATCTGGCCGCGCTCGACCCGCGTCTGTTCGCGTTTTAGAGATAGCAGGTCGTGGCCGTCCGGGTCTATGACGGCCTTCGCAGCCGGGGGGCGACCCCTACTCGTTGGCGAGTCATTTGCGCATGGAGCAGCGAAATATCGATTTTGACGGATTCTCGGGAATAAGGTGACGGAATTCCGTTAGAAACGTCTGACATAGCCGGGAATCCGGCGATCGGTTCTTGTGGAAGTGGCGACTTTACGACACATTCGAGCGACGGCAGGTCGCCGGCTCCGCGTTGAACCCGATGCAGAGCCGAAATTCGTTGGAAGCACCGAACGGACCCATTTGGTCTCTCTTTCCGGCGTTCCCGTGCGGCGTTCGTTCATTGAACTTTCAGGAGGGCGACACATGGTGAGCAGGAGAATGGGAGTGGTCGTGCTGACGGGGTGGGCCCTGTTGGTATTGCTGCCCGGCAGCCTTCACGCCCAGAGTGCCATTGCAGGCGTCGTCAAAGATACGACCGGCGCGGTGATGCCGGGCGTGACGGTGGAAGCGAGCAGCCCGGCCCTGATCGAGAAGGTGCGGACGGTCGTCGCCGACGCCGCGGGGCAGTATCTGATCACCGATCTGCGGCCAGGCGTCTACACGGTGAGCTTCACGCTGCAGGGCTTCAGCGTGGTGAAGCGTGAAGGCATGCAGCTGCCGACGAACTTCACGGCGACGGTCAATGCAGAGATGCGCATCGGCGCGCTCGAAGAAACCATCACCGTGTCCGGGGAGTCGCCGACGGTCGACATGCGCAGCGCGACGCAGCAGCAGGTGCTGTCGAAAGAGCTGCTCGACTCGGTGCCGACGGGGCGAAATGTCTGGGGGACCGGCGCGACCCTGACCGGCGTCACCCTCAATGCGCCCGATGTGGGTGGCACGGGCGGCATGCAGCAGGTCTACATGGCCGTGCACGGCTCCGACCGGGCCGACAACGCCGTCCAGGTCGACGGGATGAGCCTGAACGGCATCGAGGGCGATGGCGCGATTCAGCAATACTTCAACCCGGGCATGTTCGAGGAATGGAGCTATCAGACGAGCGCCCTGACGGCCGAAGTGCAGGGGGCGGGCGTGCGGATGAACATGATCCCGAAGGACGGCGGCAACGTCTTCAAGGGGTCGATGTTCTTGTCGGAGACCCCGGGCGCGTGGCAGAGCAACAACTTCACGCCGGAGCTCAAAGCCACCGGAATACGGGCGCCCAACCGCGTCGAGCGCATCTTCGACCTCAACCTTGGCCTGGGCGGGCCGGTGAAAAAGGATCGCGTGTGGTTTTACAGCTCGTTCCGGCGCTGGGGCACCGGATTGACCATTACCGATTCCTTCTACAACGCCGATCCGACCCGCCGGGCGTACAAGGCCGACCTGTCGCGACCGACGGTCGACGACAACCTGATCAAGAGCGGCGTGCTGCGACTGACGTACCAGATGTCGCCGAAGCACAAATTCGCGGCCTATATGGAGCGCCTCATCAAGTTCCGCGGGCACGAGTGCACCGCCCCGACGGCTGAAGAAGCGTGCGGGGTCCGCTTGCCGAAGAAGTACATGATGGCCCAGGCGAAATACACCGGCACACTGAGCAGCCGGGTGCTGGTTGAGGCCGGCTGGTCGGAAAACAACGAGAGCTACGACACGAACGGGCCGGTGGCGGGCGTCAACCCGACCGATGTCGGACGCTCGGACCGCATCACGTCCGAGAGATGGAGCGCGGCGATCGGTCCGTATTACTACCGTGAGCCCATCCGCCACACGTTCGTGGGATCGCTGTCGTATGTGACCGGCTCGCACGCGATCAAGGCCGGGTTCCAGCTCGGCAAGGGCGGGAACGTGCTCCAGCGTACGTTCCTTGGCGGCATCGATCTCTATCAGGAGTATCGCAACGGCACGCCGACGTCGGTGGTCGTCTACAGCACGCCGCAGGACGCGGAAGAACGAATCAAGCACGACCTCGGGCTGTACGTGCAGGACTCCTGGAAGTTCAAACGGCTGACGCTCAACCCGGGGATCCGCTTCGAGCTGTTCAACACCTACGTGGCCGAGACGAGCGCGCCGGCCGGCCGGTTCGTGCCGGCCCGACACTTCGACAGGATCGAGGACATGCCGAACTGGAGGGACACCGCGCCTCGGCTCGGGGCCGTCTACGACCTGCTCGGTGACGGCAAGACCGCCGTGAAGGTCCACGTCGGCAAGTACGTGAGGGCGTTCTCGACGACGGGGTTCGCGGAGGTCTACGACCCGATGGGCATCCAGACCGATCGCCGCACGTGGACGGATCGGAATGGCGACGACATCGCGCAGGACAACGAGATCGGGCCGGTCCAGACGCCGTTCAATACCAGCGGCGTCAGCAATCGGACTCCGGATCCGAACATCAAGCGGCCGTATCAGTGGGAGTACAACGTCGGGATCCAGCGCCAGCTCGCCGCTAACCTCTCCATCACGGCCAACTGGGTGCGACGCGAATTCCGCCGCCTGTTCTGGACCGACAACGTGCTGACCACGTTCGATGACTACACGGTCGTCCAGGTTCCGAACCCGCTGAACGCGTCGGAGCGGATCCCCATCTACAACCTCAACGTGGCCAAGCGCGGCCAGGTCCGGCAGATCGACAAGAACTCCGACAAGAACTGGCGCTCGTACAACGGCGTCGATGTCGGGTTCACGTCGCGTGTCGGCGGCGGCAACCTCTACGGTGGGTTCAGCACCGGCCGCCAGATCACGGTCACTTGCGAGGTGGACGATCCGAATGCCCTGCGGTTCTGCGACCAGCGCGACCTGGACATCCCGTATTTGACCCAGCTCAAGCTGGCCGGGTTGTACCCGCTGCCGTTCCACATCATGCTGAGCGGCAGCTGGCAGGGCTATCCCGGCGTTCCGAGCGGCACCGACCGTCAGGCCGGCTCCTTCAGTTCCACGCTCAACAGGGTGACCGACCCGTCGCTCAACGTGAACTACATCGTCGACCGGACCATCATTCCGGCCCTCACCCAGTCGAGCGTGACCGTGCCGCTGATCACGCCGGGCACGAAGTACCTGGAGCGATGGAATCAGATCGACGTGCGGCTCGCGAGGAAGTTCCAACTCCGCAACGTGCGAGTGCAGGCGCAGTTCGACATATTCAACCTGCTCAACTCGAGCAGTATTCTGTCCGCGAACGAGACGTTCGGGTCTTCCCTGGACCGCCCGATCACGGTTCTTCAGGGACGTCTGTTTGCCGTCGGGGCGCAGCTGACCTTCTAGCCTAGGCAGGATGTCGAAAACGATCAACGGAGTAAATGTCATGAAGAAGACTGTGATTCTGCTCGGGGTTTTAGTTCTCTCCCTCACGTTGTTGCCGACGGGCCTTGCCGCCCAACAGCTCGGCGACAACGCAACCATCATCGTGCCCACCGGCACGATCCAGAACATGAGGCAGGTGCTCGTCGTAAAAGGCGCGCCCAAGCCCACCACGACCAAGGTGGGGAACTGCGGATCCGGTGAGGTCCACTGGCAGGATGCGGATCTCGTTGACCGTGCACTCCCCCCTGGACGAGAGGGACGCGGTGCGTCAGCCGCGCCGCTCCCCACCGTGGCGGCGCAGGTGGCAGTTATTTTTCCCGGCGTTGCCGGATTCAAGGAGCTCAAAACCGGCTGGCATTTGGGCAGCTACCGAACGGGAGGCAAGTGCGGTCCAGGTTACGACGTCTACGTCGCGCACATCATCGCGATCGAGTAAACGCCAGCAACGAGGTGTCGTCATGGCAAGAGAGACTGAAACAGGTTCAAGGGCTACACGCCGGAGCTTCATTGCTGGAGCGGCGGCAGGGATCGCCGGAAGCACATTGCGGGGCGTGCAGGTCGCCGCTCAAGCGCAATCCACGCAAACGCTGGTGACTGACGTCGTCGTCGTGGGCACGGGTATCGCAGGGCTGACGGCTGCGCTCCGAGCGCAGAAATCCGGCTCGAAAGTGATTGTGCTCGAGAAGGCGTACGAACCGGGCGGCACGACGGCCCATTCCGAAGGGGGCGTCGCGAACAGCAGCTACGAAGCCATGCGGGCGAGCACGCCCGACGGCGACCCCGACGTCCAGCGCACCGTGTCGGAAAACGTTGACAAGTGGGGCGCATTCATGGACGACATTGGCGCGCCTGTCGGGGGAACAACAGTACCAGGCAAGAACCAAGGCCGATCGATCGCGCCGGTCATGTGGGTCAGCTTCATGGTCAAGACGATCGAAAGCGGTGGCGGCAAAGTCCTGGTCGAGACCCCGATGCTTCGCGTGCTGACCAACCGCCTGGAAGAAGTGGTCGGCGTCCTCGCGGACAGTCCCAAGGGACTGATTCGTATCCAAGCCAAATCGGTCGTGCTCGCCACCGGTGGATGGATGGGCAATGCGCAGCTGGTGACGCAAAACATCACCCGGCATTTCAACAGTCTGCGTCAGCGCAACGCGAGCTTCTACGACCGCAAGCCGCCGTTCCTCGGTGATGGCTTGTTCGCCGCCCTGCAACTCGGTGGGCAGCCGTCGACGGGCGGCTTCGACGGTTTCTATGGCCATCTGCTGCCGGCCCGGCCCGGGAAGATCACGAATCCGATGGCGAACTGGTCGGCTTACTTTTCGCCGCAGAGTGTCGCGGTGAACCGGTGGGGCCGGCGGTTCACGGACGAGGGCGTGGGCAAGCTGTCTGGCAGAAAGTTGCCTCGTGGCGGCGAGCAGAACTGTGTCCAGGAGGTCGCCAGGCAACCCGACGCGATGGCCGCATACGTGTACGATGACGTGATCTACAAGCAGTTTGCGTGCGAAAACTGCGGCTTGGGAGGCATCGACAAATATATTGCGTACAAGATGTCGGGTGCGCCAACCGCCATGGCCAACACGCTGCCGGAGCTCGCCAAACAGATGGAAGACTGGGGCGTCGGGATGTCGGCCGAGGCCATCCTTCACGACGTCACCGAGTACAACCTGGCGGCCCAGAACGGCAAGACCGCTTTGTTGCCGATTCCCAAGCAGAACGCCGACCAGGCCCTCGTTCTCAAGAATCCGCCCTACTATGCGATTCTGGGACAGGCAGGCATCACGGCGACACACGGCGGAATACGGGTCAACACGCTCGGCCAGGTTCTCCACCGAAGCGGTAAGCCGATTCCTGGTCTCTTCGCCGCCGGCGTGGATATCGGCAATTTCAACAACTGCACGTACCTGGGGAATATTACCCTCGGCGCCGGCTACGGCTTCGTATCCGGGGGCAGCGCGGCAAAGCAGCCCGCACCCAAGGGCGGGTGGGAAGTCACGTCCACAAGTGCGGGCTGAGTCAGGGGATCGAATCGCGATGACGAGTCCGAATTTCTCACGTGGAGCGAGCAGGCAGCACGGCGGAGTGCCTGCTCGCGTTTTCTCAGGCATCGTTGGCCTTCTCCTGTTCGCGCCTCTGACGGTGAGCTACGCGCAACAGGCGGCGCCGTCAGGCGAGGAGGTGTACGTCGATCGGCTCGGATGCTGGAATTGCCATGGAAAAACTGGCGAGGGGGGCGGGGGGGCCGGTGTCGCCCTCGCCAAGACGCAGCTGTCGCTGCGAAGATTCGTGGGTTACGTGAGACTGCCGGGCAAGGAGATGCCTCCCTTTGCGCCCATGATGGCGTCCGACGCCGAGTTGGCGATTGTGTATCGCTGGCTGGATGGCATTGAGGCGGGCAAAACTCCTCCGGCGATCACGGTCGATCTCAAGAGCTCCACCGGAGCCAGAGCAGACGGGCAGGCCAATGCAGAAGTTGGAGTTGAGCTGACAGCTCTGGTGGCGGAGACCGCCCTCACGTCCGCTGTGCCAGCCGAGGCGTCGCTGGGTTATCGAGTGACACTGATCTCGAACGCGAATGCTCCGCTGGCGCATCAAGCGGTGGAATATCAACGGGCCGGGCGTGAAGACTGGTCGAAGTTCACGACAGACGAACACGGTGAGGCGTTGTTGGGTCCGGATCGCGGCGTCGTCCTGGCCAAGGCGGGAGAAGCAGATAAGACACGAGCGCGACTGCGTATGGCGCTACCGGCGGGTAAGACTGCTCTTGTGGTCGAGACGCTTGACTACACAGCACCAGGCAATCCTGTCGTCGTGGGAATCGGGTCAGCGATCTTGAGAGTGGAGTAATCAGATGAATCCTAAGTGTGGAGGCCAACTGTGAGAAGCCGATCTCTCTTCGCAATCGCGTTGTTCGCGGGCATGGCGGCGGTCGGCGCGGCGCAGTCGGGTGCCGGGCGAGAGGGCGCTCAGGGTCGGCCGGCTCCTCTGGAGCCGCACCCCTCAACTCAGCTGCCGGAGCACAAGGTGACAGCGGAGCAGCTGCTCAAGTGGGAGAAGGAGCTGTCGAACTGGGGTCGCTGGGGTGCCGACGATCAGCGTGGCGCGCTGAATCTGATCACGCCGCAGAAGACCAAGTCCGCCCTGCTTCTGGCGAAAGAGGGGGTCTACGCTTCGATCCATCACTTCCCAGAAGTGAAAACGACCATCGACAACAACAACATGAACGTCGAGTTCAAGCATTGGAATACGACGGTCGACCCCAAGACCGGTCAGCCGCGCGGTGCGCTCGATGCGATCACCTTCGCCATTCATGACGGCGGAGACACCCACATGGACGCGCTCTGCCACTACGGGGTCGAAGGCAGCAAAGGACCAGGAAAGACGGTGCTCGGCTTCAACGGGAAGCCGCAGGAGCTGTTGCCAGAGGGTTGCGGGAGCTATGCGGTCGACAAGATGGGCAAGGGCTACATCACGCGCGGCATCCTCATCGACATGCCACTCTTGAAGGGCGTGAAATGGCTCGAGCCACGCACGCCGATCTACGTGGCGGACCTCGAGGCGTGGGAAAAGTTTGCGGGCATCAAGATCGGGAGCGGGGACGTGGTGTTCGTTCGGACGGGCCGCTGGGCGATGCGCAACGAGAAAGGTCCGTGGAACGCGGCGCGCGAAATCGCGGGTCTGCACGCGTCGGTGTTGCCCTGGATCAAGCAGCGTGACATCGCCGTGCTCAGCGGCGAGGGCGTGGTCGACGCCCAGCCGTCCGGCACGCCCTGGAACCGCCCGATTCACAGCATCGCCATCTCCATCATGGGCGTGCCGATGATTGACAACAGCTACCTCGAGGACGTCGCCGCCATCGCGTCCCGCTTGAAGCGGTGGGAGTTCATGCTCTCGTGGGCGGCGATGCAGGTTCCGAACGGAACGGCCACGCCGTTCACGGCGCTCGCGACGTTCTAAGAGGAGGACGAAGGTCCTCCGCGCGGAACTCCCGACGCAACTGGTGACAGGTACAGGTGCGCTCTCCCGGCTACTGCCTGACGTACTTCTTCAACGCCTGCGCGCCCGCGTTGACTTCCGCGCCGTACACATTGCCCTGGGCATCCGCCGCGACACCTTCCGCCCCACTCCTCCCGGTCGGCTTCGGCTCGGGGTCCGGGTCCGGAATGAAGTACACCACCTTGCCGTCTCTGGCGCTCCCGATCCGAATCCCCCTCTTCCAACCCGGGTTGGCGGTGTCGTCCGACTCCGAGTCGGCGCCATACAGGATGTCGTTCTTGTCGATGAAGATCCCGCTCAATCGGCTGAACTGCTTCCACTCGACGAGGAATGTCCCCTCCTGATCAAAGATCTGGATCCGGTTGTTGCCACGGTCGGCGACGAACAGCCGTCCTCGGGAGTCGAAGGCCAAGCCATGCGGCGTCCTGAACTCGCCCGGCCCGGAGCCCAGGTTCCCCCACGACTTGATGACCTTGCCGTCCTTCGTGAACTTCACGATGCGCGCCACCGTATCCGGCGGGGCGTTGCGGTTCTGGCCGCTGTGTCCATCCGCGACGAAAATGTCGCCGTTCGGTGCGGCCACGACATCGCACGGCTCGTTGAGGAGCTCGCCGGTGCCATCCCCGGCCACGCCCGGCTTCCCCAGCGTCAGCAGCACCTTGCCCTCGGGACTGAACTTGTAGACCGCGTGACCCTGGCCGTTTCTGTTTGGGTCCTTCCCGTCCGGTCCTTGCGCGTCGGTCACCCAGACGTTCCCCTCCCGATCCACATGGATGCCGTGCGGAAAAATGAACATCCTCTCGCCGAACCTCTTCACCAGCTTGCCCGATTCGTCGAACTTGAGGACGGGGTTCAGTTTGGAGCCGGCGCAGCTGTTGGCGGCGCAGCGCTCGGCGACCCAGATGGACTTGCCGTCGATGTCGATGTCGACGGCGCTCGTCGAGGTCCACCACCTCCCCTCGGCGAGCTTGAAATAGTTCTCGATGGTGCGATACGGATTTGGCAGGTCGCTGACAGGTTGGACGTGGCCCTGGATGTGTGTCGTCCCTCCCGACAGTGCAATCACCGGCACGAGGGACAACAGAAGTGTGAATCTCACGCGACCTGGAACTGACATCGCAGCGCGTTCTCCTCGGGCCCTTGGGAACCGTGGAATCATAACCCTGCCGTCAGCTCAACCCCGCCGCCGACGCGGCCGACAACGATCTCCAGGAGATAGGGATTGCCGGCGTACGTCTCTTCTGTCCCGCGTTTGAGCGCCGAAGCGACATCGCCAGGGAGGATGGAAATCCGGTTAAGACGCCGCAGCCAGGCGCCGCGCAAGCCGCGCCGCCCCTTGAAACCAAAACCGAGAAGTATCTGCGCACCCGATGACGCCGCCAGTTCCCATCGGACCAAGTCAGGTCAGGACAGCCCAGGCAGCACGTGAAGCCCCATCTGGCGGAAATGAAGATCGGTGGTGAACTTCCTAAGGTCCGCCATGTCGTCTGAGAGCAGGTAGCCGCGATCGACTCGACCTCGCCGCGCGCGTTGCGGAGCGCGAGCATCACCGTTGCGACGAGGACCTTCCGCATTCAGCACCTCACACAGTCACGCTGCGATTTTTCCACGTCTTCAACGCAGAGCTCGCAGAGAAGAAAGACCTCAAATCACAAACGCAAACCCTCGCGGCCTGACCCTTGGCGTTTGCGGCCTCCGTCGTGCCGGGCGCCGCATCTTTGCGTGCTCAGCGGTCTCCAGGTTCAACGTCGTCTTCGTGTCTTAAGACTTCGTGTGCTTCGTGATGACGCTTTCGTGATCTACCGCGTGATCGATCGGCTCGAGGGCGACTTCGGGCGTGCGTCGCCGTTCGCGATGTCCCAGCTCACCTGGTGCACGAGCCGCGCGATCTTCTCCATCTTCACGTAGTTGATCTTCTCGGGCCGGTCGTATTGCGTGTGGTAGTCCGGGTGCAGGCCCGTGATGAACCCCATCGCCGGGACGCCGCGCTGCAGAAACGGCCACTGATCGCTGCGCCGCAGGAGGTTCGAGCTGTTGTTGTCGTACCGCGTCTTCAGCTCGAGGCCGATGCCGCCGTTCGCTTTCTCGACCGCGGCGGTGATGTCCGGCACTTTCGAGAACGCCATCAGATTCAGCGCGTTGCCGTTGGACTCCGCGGTCTGCACTTCGAGCCCGGCGAACCGCTGTCCTCCGCCGATCGGGATCTCTTCGTTGCGCCCGATCATGTCCATGTTCAACATTGCCGCGATCGTCGACAACGGTGCGGGCGGCTGCTCCGTGTACGCCCATGCGCCAAGCAGTCCGCGCTCCTCGGAGTTCCATGCGGCGAAGAGCACGCTGCGCTTCGGACGATGGCCCTCCTTCGCCGCCAGCGAGTACGCTTCCGCAATCTCGATGAGCGCGACGACGCCCGACCCGTTGTCGTCCGCGCCGTTGAAGGTCTGCGCGCCGTCGGCGCCGTTGTGGTCGTAATGCGCCGAGACGATCACCCACTCGTTCTTCAGCCGCGGATCGCTCCCGTCGAGCAGCGCGACGACGTTCCTGTCTGGTACGATGTGGCGATCGACCGCGGTGTGCACCGAAACGCGCGTGCCTGGCAGCGGCAGCGGCGCCGTTCCGCGCGCGGTCTCAGCCGACCTGGCCAGTTCTTCCAGCGTCTTGCCGGCTCCGGCGACGAGCGACCCGGCGACGGCCGGCGAGATCTGCGCCACCGGGATGTGAATGCGGTCGGCCCACGCGGCCAGCATGTAGCTCAGAATCCGCGGCGGCTTCTCGGGCCAGTAGGTCCTGGCCGACGCGTCGAAGTTCGCCGTGCCCGGATGGTTGTGCACGTCGGTGACGAAGAGCACGGCGACGGCCCCCTTCTCCTGCGCCGCAAGCGCCTTGCGCCACACCGTCGACGACTCGGACGTGACAACGCCGTCGAACGGGCTGTTCGCATCGCGCTCGCCCGGCTCGTGATCCAGCGCGAGGACGATCGTGCCCTTCACATCGCCGTTGTAGTCGTCGTACCCCAGGTGCGGCGCGCTGATGCCGAAGCCGGCGAAGACGACCGGCCCCACGGCGTTGCCGCTCGCGCTGAAGCGGGGCGGATAGAATTCCTGCCCGCCGCGGAGTTGACGC
>Ga0082335_1005148_pt1 | contig 18474 bp, 20 predicted proteins | sample Subgrocontami58m_FD_72375 | JGI IMG/M metagenome (GOLD analysis project Ga0082335, IMG submission 72375) | Subsurface groundwater microbial communities from S. Glens Falls, New York, USA - GMW37 contaminated, 5.8 m (SPADES assembly) (version 2) ... | reverse complement strand
CCCCCCCCCCCCCCTGCCCCGGGCCGCCGACATCGGGCAGGAGCTGCGCGAGGGCGGCCATGATCCTGTCCGTCGTCCGGCGGTTACGCCCAGGGCGCGGTGAGGCGCGAAGGTCGTCCATGGGTACCGGCTCCCCGAATCGCACCCTGACCGGCCCTCGCAGCAACTGGGTGTCCCAGATCGCGGCGGGGATCACCGTGACGCCCTCCCGCAGGGCGAGATAGCCCGTGCCGGAGAACCCCGGGTTCAGGTCGCCATTGCGCTTGACGCCGCCTTCGGGGAACGTGAGCACGCATTCGCCCCGTGCCAGCAGTGCGCGTCCGGCACGGATGGCCCAGGTGTCGGGGTATGCGCGTCGCACCGGGAATGCGCCGATGCGCCGCAGCATGCCGGCCAGCACGGGGTTGCCGAACAGCTCCGCCATGGTCATCGGGTGCACCCGTCGGGGCGTTGCCGCCACCAGCATGCACGGCGGGTCGAAGATGGCCACGTGGTTGCAGGCGATGAGCACCGGCCCTGTTGCGGGGATGTTCTCCACACCGCTTCGCCTCATGCGCAGCAGCCCGTACGCGAAGGCACCGGATGTGGCGCGCGCCACCTGCCACATGGCGCCCGACGTCATGGGCTCGCGGCGGATGGGAGGGCGAGGTGCGTGGGAACGGCCGATGACGGGATCGTACCGGCAGCATCCCGATGCGACCGTTTCCCCGCTCCCGCCCACAATGGTGCGTGGCACCGTTTCCACAGGCGGCGCGTCCCATTCCCATGGGCGATATCCGCTCTGGCGCGCGCATTGGAATGCGGAAGTTCACATGGCCGTGCGCAATTGTGGAAGCGATGCCAGAGTGGTGAGGTGGTCATCACGCGCGACTGGGACGGGGCGTCGTACGACCGCATCTCGGGTCCCATGGAGAAGATGGGCCTGGAGGTGCTGGATCGCCTGAACCTCGCCGGGGATGAGACGGTGCTCGACGCCGGGTGCGGATCGGGGCGTATTACCGCCGCGCTGCTGGAGAGGCTGCCGCGCGGTCGCGTGATCGCCGTGGACGCCGCTCCGGCCATGATCGAGGCCGCACGTGCACGACTGGGCGATGCTCCCAACCTCGACCTGCGCGTCGCGGACCTCTCGATGCTCTCTCTGGGCGGAGTCCGGTGCGACGCCATTCTCTCAACGGCGACCTTTCACTGGATCCCCGATCACCCAGGGCTGTTTCGTCGCCTGCGCGCCTCGCTGCGCGATGGTGGCCGCATGGCCGCGCAGTGCGGGGGGCTGGGGAACATCGACACCATCCATGCGGCGGCGGCTGCGGTGGCGGCAGAGCGGCCCTACGCGCCGCACCTGGCCGGGTGGCATGGGCCGTGGAACTTCCGCCACCCCGATGACGTCCGTGACGACCTGCTGGCCGCAGGCTTTCGCGAGGCCCGCTGTCGCCTCGTGCCGCGTGCCGTGACGCCAGATGACCCACGGGAGTGGTTTCGCACGATCGTCCTGGGGTCGCACGTGCAGCGGCTACCCGCGGACCTGCGTGACCCCTTCGTGGATGCGGTGCTCGACCGAATGCCCCGGCCGGTGATCGTGGACTACGTACGCCTGGACATCGACGCCGTGGCTTAGAACCCGTTTCAGAATGGCAGCCACGACCGTCTGCGCGCGGCGAATCATCGCGATGCGGTGTCCTCGGTCGGGGTGATGCCCTGAGGCATCACACCCTCCCTGCGTCCGTGCCTCGCGGGATCCTCGCGGCAGGCCGACCGCGGTCCATTCCGAAACGGGTTCTCAGCGGCCAGGGGCTACGCGGTGCTGCCCGTGTCCCCGTCGCGCCCGCGGCGCGCCAGGGATGTCATCCAGGGCGCCGCGCTGGTGTACTCGATGGCCAGATACCAGACGACGAGGGCGATGAGCGTGAGGATCCATGTGGTCACGCCGACGGAGGGCAGGGAGAGCAGCACGATGGCGGCGATGGCCAGCCCCCCCACCTCGAGGTGGGGGCGGTAGCGCCGCACGAAGGTGGTGACCACACCCGCCTCCGACGGAGTACCGGCCTTGATGTCGTGTCCGCGTGTGGTGATCCAGCCCCGGGCCTTCTTGGCGGTGGCGTCCGGGCCCGCCAGCCACAGCGCGCCGCCGATGATGGCGGCGATGAGTGCCAGGAACAGCGTCTGGCTGAACAGTCGCGAGCTGACCTGGTTGATGATCGCATTCACCGCGTTCTCATTGGCCGGCCCGCTGACCAGCCCGGCGATGATCCCCTTGGTGATCCTGAGGGCCACCAGAACAACCACTGCGGTCACGGCCACGGCGATGGCGGTGCGGAATGCGGCCGTGCGGCGTCTGCGCGCAAGCAGGAGGCCCATGATTGTGAGCAGGACGAAGAGGAGCGGCAGCAGCCACGACATCAGATTCATGATCGTCAGCGCGTTGCGCACCGCCACGACGTTGCTGCCCGAGGCCACGGTGTAGGTCCGCACACCCTCGGCGCGCGGCGGCGGAAGGAGCTTCGCCAGGTTGCCGAGACGCGTGTCCAGCTCGGCGCGCACCTCCTTCACGATGGGGGTCGCGTCGAAGACGATGGCGTCACCCTGGAAGCCGAAGACGCCGGGCTCGTTCTTGAGAAGGGCAACGATCTCCTCGCTTGCACGCGTGGTCGCCTTCTCAAGGACACCCCGGAATGCGCTGCTCGTCAACACGTCCTGCACGACCGTGGATACCTGCGATCGCACCGCCGTGGCGAGAACGCCTGCGAGGAAGGTCTTCCGCTCGCTCGAGATCGGGAGGGTCTCGGTGACCTTGAGGGCGAGGTCCTCCGCGCGCTGCTGATCGAAGAGGTCGTCCTCCACGTACTTGGTCACCGCGTTCTGCACACCCACCTGCCCCTGCACGTTCAGGGCTGCGGACACATAGCCGTCCGGGTTGTACGCGGTCACGCGCATCCACACGAAGAGGCTCCCGACGATCAGGCACAGGATGCCGACGGCCAGGCAGGCGAATGAGAGAAGGCCGCGCCAGCGCGGCCCTGGTGATGCGTCAGGCACGAAGGTGCTCCATGGGAGAGGGCGCGGCGATGGAGCATCGTACCGATCCGCCTCGGGCGCGCTGTTGCGCCGTTTCAGGTGATGGAACACGTGGTGGGCACGTATCCGCAGGGCACGCTACGGTGTCCCCAACGGTCAGGAGGTGACGTGGTGAGCAGCGAAGTTCCCACCCGACGCCGCATGGGTCCCGATGAGGAACTCGAGCGCGCAACGACCGACTACCTGCGCATTTCGCGGGGAGTACACCTTTATGCCAGCGAGGGCGAGCATCAGCGCGCGGAGGAAGCCGCGTGGGATCGTCTTGCCGCTGCTCGCGTTCTGGTCGAGGCCGAGAAGGCCGCCTCCTCCTAGCGGAGTGGCCGCCGACGTTCACCGGGTTCCCGCGACTGCGACCACCTCGCCGGGCGGTGTCCCCGGTCGCGCCCATATGTCCGATATGGGCGCTCCCCACGTCCCGGCCCGACTCGGTTCCCCGACGCCGGAACGGCGTGCGTGGTTCGATCGGGATCCCCGCACGACCGGCAGACGTTGGCGGTCACTCCGCTAGACCCCGGACTCCCAGCGGAAGCCCGTCGCCGATGGCGTGGGTGTGAGCGGGCTGGTGGGGCGCCCCGGCTCCGGCGGGCGGTGGTACTGAACGGGTGCGGTGTCGTTCGGGGCATCCGGGTGGAAGAGCGACGCCAGGTACTGGATGTGCCCGCGACCCGGGCCCAGTTCGTACTGCCCGCCTCCATACGCGCCCATGTCGTGGGCACGCACATGGTCGTAACAGGCGAACAGCCGCTCGACCGACCCACAGCGCGACGGCTTGATGTTGATCGTTCGCGGCACGACCGGCGCTCCCGTGATGTCGTCCACCGAGTGGATGGGGGCATCCCAGGTGATGCGGCTCTCCGCGCCCGCCAGCGCCACACGGGTCGCATCGGTGAGCCGGGGGTCTTCAATCCACGCGTGCGGGAACTCCTCGGCCACCAGCGCGTAGAGCCCGGCGTCGGCTCCCTGATCCACGGGGGTGTTCTCGTAGAGACCCTTCAGGTCCACGACCTCCACCTCCACCTCGTCGGCGAGCGTCTGCGCGATCTCTCGCGTCCACGACGCCGTGGCATCGAGCTTGAAGCCCAGATCCGGCATGGCCCTGTGCCACGCGAGCACCCTCTCGATGTCGGGTGGGTCCCCCAGGCCAATGGAGATGACGAACTCCACGGGCGCCGGATCCTCGCCCAGCACGCGCCACAGCGGGTCGCCGGCCTGACGTAGCCCCAGGTCGAGGGCCGCGCTCTCGACGGCCCACCGCCGGTAGTCACGGCTGGGCTCGCGAACCGGAGGGGCGGGGAAGAGGTCGGTGCCATCGAGCATGCGCGACAGCGACTGGAGCGTCCACTCACCGCGCATGTCCGGCAGGCCCACGGCGTGCAGGGCGTCGTGATCCTGGATCTCGTATGTCACATCCTCGCCCACACCATCGTGGCCGTCTCCGGAGAGATGCACCACCGTGGTGACTCGCGTGAAGTCGGGAGAGACGGACAACTCGAGCCGCTCGAGGGAGACCCCCTCGATCGTGATCGGGAGGTCGCGCACGCGGTCGTAGATCACGTGGCGGTGTCGCGCTCGTCGTCCAGCAGGCCGGCCTCGAGGGCATGCCGAACCATCGCCGCCCGCGATCCCGCCCGCAGCTTGGTCATCACGTGGGCGCGATGACTCTCCACCGTGCGCACGCTCACCACCAGCATTCGGGCGATCTCCTGGTTGGTGTAGCCCAGGGCGAGCAGCCGCAGCACCTCGCGCTCGCGTGGCGACAGGTCGTCCACCGGACCGCGCGACGGCGAGGGCTGGGCAAGCGCCGCGCCGAGCGCCGGGTGCAGATAGCGCTCGCCCGTGGCCACCGCGCGCACCGCCTGCACCAACTGCTCGTCGGCGGCGGTCTTCAGCACGTAGCCATTGGCACCGGCGGCGAAGGCGCGGCGAACGTCGTCGGTCTCACCATGCATCGACAGCACGAGGATCAGGAGATCGGGGTGGTCGGCGCGCAGGCGCTCTGCCCCGGCCAGCCCGCCGATGCCGGGCATCTCGAGGTCGAGCAGCACCAGATCCACATCACCCTCGTTCACGCGGGTGATGGCGTCCTCGGCCGTGGTGGCCTCACCCACGGTCTCGAGGTCGGGCTCACGATCCAATAGCAGACGAAGGCCGGACCGCAGCACCGCGTGATCGTCCGTCACGAGAATGCGGATTACCTCGGGGAGCGGTTCGCTTGCCACGATCCAAGCCTACCCTGAGAACCCGTTTCGGAATGGACCGCGGTCGCGGCCTGCCGCGAGAATCCCGCACGGCACGGACGCAGGGAGGGTGTGATGCCTCAGGGCATCTCCCCACCGAGGACACCGCATCGCGATGATTCGCCGCGCGCAGACGGTCGTGGCTGCCGTTGCGAAACAGGTTCTCAGCCCGCGCGATAGCGTCGTGGGGTGTCCGCGGAACCCGAGATCACCATTCGCAACGATCGCGACATGGTCGTGGGCCGCGTTGCACGTGCCGATGATGGATCGGTGCGAGCGGAGGTGCTGGACGAGGCCTCCCGCTGGCTCGTGGAACTGGCGACGGCGAGGTGCGGGGTCCCCTCCCTCCCCCGGCCCAGGGCGTCGTGCAGCAGCCCTGCCGATGGGCCGCCCGGGTCGATGCCCGGGGTGTGATCTGCAACCCTCAAGTACGGATGGAGGGTGAGGGGGAAAGCCTCAATGTGCGCGTGATCTGGTGCGGGCTGCGAACGGCCCCTAGCGTGCGCCGTCCTGTGAGTGAGATCTCCATCACCACGCGCGCACCCACGCAGGCCCCCGAACTCGTGGCGGTCGCCGTGCTCGAGGCCGCCGGCGTGCCCGGGGGCATTCCGCGCAGCGTTCTCTGGGCGGCCGTGGCCGACAGGATGGCCGACCTGGACCCTGGTGCGGAAGCGCCCTCGCCCGACCGGGTGCTTCGCGCTCTGGGCATGTGCATCGTCCGTGGCGAGCTCGACGAGGTGGACGGCCGCATCGTCCCCGTCGCCGCCCTGGGCGACCGGGCTGCCTCGGCCTAGAGGCCGCCGGGAGGGACGCCCGCCCGGGCGGCGAAATCCGACCCCGATGGATCCTGATCGCATCATCTCGCTGACGGACGCCGCCGTGCTTGCCGGCTGCTCCCGCAAGGCGCTTGAGCGCCGCGCCGAGCGCGGGAGCCTGGACGTGACCCGCGACCGCGCGGGCCACCGCGCCGTGCGTGTCTCGGACCTGATCCGGAGTGGCCTTGTGGATGTCGTTCCGGCGCGCGCCGATTCCGGTATCGACCCCGCCCGCCTGGCCGAGGCGCAGGGAGAGGCCGAGGCCCTTCGTGCGGCGCTTGCCGCCACCGAGTCCGCTCTTCGTCGTGCGCGCGACGAGACCCGCATTCTGCGTGCCCGTGCACTCGATTCCGAGGCTCGTGCCGCGCTGGCGGAGGAGGACCTCACCCGGGGTCTGCTCGATGGCGCACCCGTTCCGGCTGGTGCTCGGGACGCTGAGCCTGTGCGTCGCGGTCGCTTGCGCCTGCGTACCGCCTGACCCCCTCGGGGCCCCGGGTTAGAGCGAGCCGGTTGCGGCCAGCATGGCCCACAGCGTGATGGGCGTGCCGAAGTCGCTGATCAGGATCAGCGTGTTGCCGGGCGCGTAGTTCTTCTCGCGCACGATCTCGATCACGTGGTTGATGCCGGCCAGCACCAGGAAGGTGGTGGTGGGAATGGCCATGATCACCCAGGCATCCGACGACGACATGTACGTGGACCACACGCCGGCGATGCCCAGCCCCAGGCTCACGAAGCCGATCTCGTACTGGAAGCCGTTGGTCTGCCACCCGATCATCTTCGAGGTGCGCTTGGCGAACACGGTGTGCATCACGCCGCTCACCAGGAAGGCGATGCCCACCGGCAGCCACAGGGTCCAGTGCAGCACCTGAAGGTCCCAGGCAATGCCATCGGGTGAACCGGGGGCGCTGACGCCCGCAAGGCCCAGGATCCAGGCCAGGGCGAGCATGAGGGGGATTCCAAGAACGGCCACGCCGGGAGACTACATACGGTTCAGGAGGGAAGAAGCCCCAGCAACTCGCGGCCGGTGGTGTCGGGGGCCTCCTCGGCAAGGAAGTGGCCGCAGTCGATCGCTCGCCCGTGCACGTCGGTGCTCTCGCCGATCCACGTGCCCAGCACGTCGTAGATGCGCTGCATCGCGCCGCGCGATCCCCACAGCACCATGAGCGGGCAGCCGATGCGCGTGCCCGCGTCGTGGGCGTCGTGTAGTAGGTCAATGCTCGCCGCCGCCCGGTAGTCCTCGCACTGGGCGTGAATGGTGGTGGGGTCGTCGAAGGCATCCTCGTATGCGGCCAGCGCGCCGGGGTCGAACACGAATCCCGGGGCGGACCAGCGACGCAGGGTCTCGTTCAGCCACCAGCGGGGGTCGGCACCGATCATGCGCTCGGGCAGACCGTCGGGCTGGATGAGGAAGAACCAGTGGTAATACGCGGTGGCCAGCGTCTGGTCGGTGGTGGCGAACACCGTGGCCGTGGGCACGATGTCGAGCACCGCCAGTGCGCGGATGCGATCCGGGTGATCCAGGGCCAGGCGCCGGGCCACGCGCCCGCCGCGGTCGTGGCCCGCCACCGCGAACCGATCGAACCCCAGGGAGGTCATCACCTCCACCTGGTCCTGGGCCATCGCGCGCTTTGAGTATCCGGCGTGGTCATCGCCCCCCTCGGGACGCCCGCTGTCGCCGTAGCCGCGCAGGTCGGCGCACACCACGGTGAAGTGCTCGGCCAGCATCGGCGCCACCAGGTGCCACATCGCCATGGTCTGGGGGAAGCCATGAAGAAGCAGCAGTGGCGGGCCCGAACCCGCCACTGCCACCGCGATCTCCGTCCCGGTTACGGTCACGCGTGAGCGCGCGAACCCGGACAGGGGCATTACTTGGCGCCGCCCTCGGTGATCGTGACCTTCGTGATCACCACGGGAGGGTCCGGCGCCTCGCTGCCGGCGGGTGCCGTCTTGGAGATGGCGTTCGCCACGGCCTGCCCCGTGGCCACCGTGCCGAACAGCGAGTACGCGGGCGGCAGGGCCGCGCCGTCCGATCCCGTGATGATGAAGAACTGCGATCCATTGGTGTTCGGGCCGGCATTCGCCATGGCCACGGATCCCACCTTGTAGTCCCCGGCCTGCGGAAGTTCATCGGCGAACTGGTAGCCGGGCCCGCCCGACCCGGTGCCCTGGGGGTCGCCACCCTGAATGACGAACCCGGGGATGACGCGGTGAAAGGTCAGCCCGTCGTAGAAGCCGTGCTTCGCCAGGAAGACGAAGTTGTTCACCGTGTTGGGTGCCTTCTTCGGGTCGAGCGCGATGGTGATGTCGCCCTTCGACGTCGCAAGATCCGCCGTGTACGTGGCGTTCGTGTTGATCGTCATCGGGGGGGCGGACGACCAGCTCTTCACCTTGGCGGCCGTCGCGTCGGCGACGGTCTTCGCAGGTGTGCTGGGGGAGGCCGCCGTGGAGGCTGCAGCGGATGTCGCCCCCGAGTCGGAGGACCCGCACCCTGCGAGAGCGGGGGCGAGCGCGATGGCGGCGATGGCTGTGGTGGCGAGGAGTCGTCTCATGGATGTGAGGATACCCGTCACTCCCGGGCCTCCGGCGTGAGGGGGTAGGGTGACCGATGTGTCCACGGTGATCCATCGGGATCGTGCACCACGGCTCTCGTTGTCGCGCGCCCATGCCGCGCGCCGCGCATCCATCGCAGTGGCGGGGCTCATCGCGGGCATTGCGGCCCACGTGGCATCGTCCGGTGGTCTGGACGTGCTGCCCATCGCCCCGGCGCTGTGGGCCATGCTCATCGTGCTGGTGGCGGTGGTCGGCACGCGTCGCGCTCCATTCCAGGTGCGCGGGGCCGGGGCCACGCTGGCTCTGGTGGTGGTGAGCCAGGCCGCCATTCATGTCGCCATGGTCGGCGCCCCGTGGGCGTTCGGACTTCGCATCCACCACGCGGACACCCTCGTCACTCCCGGTTCGGCCATCGCGCACGTGGTGGCCACCGTGCTGCTTGTGGCGCTCGTGCTGCGGTTCGACCGCCTGCTCGGCGTGCTCACCCGCGTGGTCCGCGCAGCCCTTGCGACCGCGCCCGCGCCGCCGGCGGTCCCCTGGTTCATCCTTCGGCTGTCTGCGCCGCCCGTGCCATCGTGGCGTGCCAGCGGCCTCCACCGCGCCTCGTTATCGCGCGGTCCTCCTCTCCCGGCCTGATTCCACGCCGCCTTCGAGCGGCCCCATCATGACCACGTGACCCCATCCGGCTCTTTGCTGGCGGTGCGACGGTCATGCAGCCAATCGCTGATGCCCGCGATGGGCATCGTCGCCGCGACCGGGTCGCGACGACATCATCAGGAGGAGATGCACATGAACACCGCCACATTCAGGCCCCGCCTTGGTCGGGGCCTCGCCCTCGGCGCCATGGCGATCGCGGCCATTGCGGTGCCGCAGGCTCTGGCCCATGCCGCTCTGCACGCGACATCGCCGACGAACGGTGCGACCGTGAAGAGGCTTCCCGCGCTCGTGAGCCTCACCTTCGTCGAGCCCATCGGCGTGGTCACATCGGTACGCGTTCTGGATGCGAAGAACGTGAATCACACGGCAGCCGTCGGGCTGGACCCACGTAACGCAGCGCGCGTCATCGTGCGTACGAAGAACGCGACTGCCGGGGCCTACCGGGTGCTGTGGAAGGTTGTCGCCACCGATGGCCACGCGGAGAGCGGCGTGTTCCGCTTCCGGGCGGCGAAGTAGGCGTTATGAATGCGGTTATCCCCGCATCTGCACGGGCGAGAGAGGCCGTCACCTGACCTGCTGGACAGGAACGGAGGGTGCCACGGACGGCACCCGCGCGCCGACGACCTCCCGAGGCGCATTCGCCCCGGGAGGTCGCGCCCTCGCCGCTCGGCGCAGGCCCCTCGCTCATCATCGGCGCGATCCTCACGGTCGAGATCTCCTCTGCGCTGTCCGTTCGCGCCTTCGCGTCCGTTGACCCCGCATGGGCGAGCGCGGTGCGCCATCTGATCTCCGCGGTCATCCTCCTTGCCGTGGTCCGGCCGCGCCTGATGGCGCCCACCCGAAAGGACGGGGGTGCGGTCGTCGCCGGGGGGATCGGCATGACCCGCCGGGGCGGGGCGGGCATGGCCCCGTGAGCATCGCCCGGCCGCACCGCACTGAGAACCCGTTTCGGAATGGACCGCGGTCGGCCTGCCGCGAGGATCCCGCACGGCACGGACGCAGGGAGGGTGTGATGCCGAAGGGAATCGCCCCGACGAAGGACACCGCATCGCGATGATTCGCCGCGAGCAGACGGTCGTGGCCGCCATTCTGAAACGGGTTCTTAGGGAACCGGGCGCGCAGATCGGCTCGGGGGGGGGGACCGTGCCTCCAGGATGCCGTCGCCACCCCACATCGGGTAGCTGTGACACCCGCCGCCCCGCGGCGCGGCAAGGTGCGCGACCCGCTGGGGCCATCGCGCTCCAGCCCGCTCAAGGTCGCCGCCAACTGGGCGGTGACGCTGGGCATCGTGGTTCTGGTGGGGATGCTGTTCATCCGGAATGCCGGAGACCTGGAGGCGGTGGGGCATTCCCTCGCCGGCGTCAGCGGCCTTGCGATCGGTGTGCTCATCGCCATCACGGCGATACTGCAGCTGTCGTTCGCCGCCGAGTATGCGGCGGCACTGCCGGGTCTCGGCATCACCCGTGGGTTGGTGTGCTTCGAGGGTCAGACCGCGGTGTCCAACCTGATCCCCGGGCCGTCGGGAACCGCCACCCGCCTGATGGTGCTGCGCTCGTGGGGCTTCTCGCTCGACGACTTCACCCGCCTCTGGCTCATCACCAGCGCCGTCACCAACATGCTGGTGCTGTGCCTGCCCGCGGTGTCGGTCATCTTCCTGGCCATCGATACGCATCCCCCCGAGGCGGTCGTATGGGCGCTGGCGGGCGTGGGCGTGCTTGTCGCGCTCATCGCGGCGGTGATCGTGGTGGTGGCCCTCCGCTCCGAACGCCTTGCGGCCCGTATCGGCACCATTTCCGGCAGGGCCATCGCCTGGGCGCGTGGGGTGCTGCACCGCTCCGCCAGCGATGAGGACTTCGCCGCGGCGATGCTTCGCCTGCGCACGGGGCTGATCGAGGGCTGGCACGCGTGCGGTATCCGGGTGACCCTCTCCTGCCTGGTGAACTACCTCTCGCAGGGCGCCCTGCTCCTCATCAGCGTGCGTGCCGTGGGGATCGACAACGACGCCGCCGCGCTTGGTGGCGTGATCGTGGTCTACGTGATGTACCGCCTGCTCACCATCGTCGAGATCACGCCCGGGGGAGTGGGGATTAGCGAGGCCATCCTCTCCGGAGGTCTCCTGGCCGTGATGGGCGGCCAGGCCACCCCACAGATCGCCGCGGCGATTGTGCTGTTCCGCGGGCTCACATATGCGGCGCCCATCCTGCTGGGGGGCATTTCGCTGCTCGTCTGGAGGTTCGCCCGCGGCTGGCGATCGGAGCCCCCGGCGGAGGACGCGGGCCAGGCGGCGGTGGTCGGCGTGCTCGCGGATCGTGAGCCCCCCGTGGGCTGATTCCACCCCCGGACGGTTGCCCCGGGCAACGGCTGCCCGGCATCACGCCGCCGGGCAGCGCGTGAACAGCACCTGAAGAACGCATTCTCTCCCCACTCCGGAACTCAAGGAAGACGAGCCCCCATCAGGTCGTCCGGGGCGAACGTCGCGACGATGACGTGTCCCCCCAGCGGGACGCACGCCACGAGGGCGCGCGAGTGTCGGACCCGGTCCGGTGGATCGATGAGGGAGTGGAACACGACCCGGTCATGCCAGGCGATGGGGGGTCGCGAGGACGCCTCGGGTTCCACGCGCACACGTCGCCGACCACCCACTCGACCGAATCGGCGTCATGTCCGAGGCGCGACCGGTTCGAGGCGCCTCCTCCCACGTCCGCCCCATCGTCGATGGGGGCGAATCGACGGAATCGACCGTGCGGGCACCGCGGATCCCCGGATGGCATATGCGCGGATACCCGGATGGCATGTGGCACGCAGCTGGGATTAGCGTTAGTTGACATGGGCGCCCTGTTCGCCCGGGCGCGGACACGAGATGGAGTGACTATGACCTCTCGACGTTTGGTGATCGGCCTTCTCGCGGTCGGCATGGCCACCGCACCCGCCGCGGTGGCGCTCGGACCCGCTGACTTCGCCGTGAACATCCCGGCAGGCCCGTCCGTGGGAGGGCCTCCAGCGGGTACTGACCCCACCGCCAACTGCACGCCGCCCGTCGGTACGGCGCTCGTCTCGGAGTGTCCGAGTTCGTACTCGTGGAGCGCGTCGGCGTCGCCGATGAACGGCACCGTCTCGCGGATCTCCGACGGGGCGACCGGAACCATCACGGGTGCGTGTGACTGGAACATGGTGAACACGATGGGGATTCGGGTCACCTTCCCGTCGCTTCCGCCGACCTCCGCACCGACCTCGGAGGTCACGTCATTCGGCGGCAACGGCGGTCAGGCATGCTCGTGGGCCATTCGCATCGGCGCGGACACGCTCGTCGGCACCATGAGCGGAACGTCGACGCTCACGCAGCCGAACCCGACCACCGGGCGGTTCACCGGGAACCTCGACATCATCGTCGTGGGAGGCGCGGGTGCATATGCCCAGGCCAACGGCTCGGGGTCGATGGTTCAGGAACAGGAGTTCCCGCTCCAGCAGCCGAGTGCTCCCACGGGCAGCTCGCCGTTTGAGCGCGCGTTCGGCGCTCGGGCGAACCAGGCGGGTGGCTCGACGATGGACATGCGCCTGCGGAATGGCTCCCCAAAGGCAACGTTCCTGATCCCATCCGGGGCGATCACCCGGGCGACGAACTGGAAGGTCCACCTCGCCGTGCCCCCGAAGTCGAGCTGCACCGTCGGGGCGAAGCTCGGGACGACGAAGGTCAACCTCGGGCGGCTCCAGGATAAGAAGGGTACGGGGACACTCGTGGGTTCGAAGAGGATCGGGCTCCAACTCAGGAAGACGGGCAACTGGAAGCTCACTGCCTCCTGCACGGTCCCGAAGGTGGCGAAGGGATTCAGCACCAGCGCGCGCCTGAAGCTGAGGTCCTAGCCACACCCGTGCGATGACGCGACGGGGTGGGTCCGCCGGGCCGACCCCGTCGCTCGCACGGCCCCACCCGTGCCGATCAGGCGGCGATCCGGTCGGGCGTGATCGGCACGGGTGGGGCCAGCCACTCGATTCGACCTCGGTGAGACGGAACGACAGTGGCGGCCATTCTCTCCCGTCTGGCGCCCGCTCGACCCCGGCCCATGGCCCGGCTACGTGCGCGCGGCGGTCAGGAGGAGGCGGTTACCGGCGGGATCGCGCACCATCACGCCGTCCGGCTCGTGGCCCACGACGTGCCCTCCGGCCTCGAGGCGGGCGATCGCGGCATGCAGCGCGTTCAGCGAGGGCCACTCGGTGACGTAGTGGCGCATGCCGGCGGTGCCGGGCGAAGGCGGCGTGCCCGGGCGCTGCCATGTGTTCACGGCGAGGCGGTGCGGGAACGTGCCGCCTGCGGACAGGTCGGCGAAGCCGATGCGCGGGGCAGCGACATTGCGCGTGAGCCCCAACACATCGGCGTAGAAGCCCTGCGCGTCGTCCAGATCAGCGACGTGCAGATGCAGATGTCCTACCCTCGTGCCGATCGGCATGGGGAGGCTCGCGTCGCGACCGTCGGCGTGCGCGAGGACGGACTCGACGTCAAGGTGCTCCACGGCACCACGCTCGCGGCCATCGGAGTCGATGATCCGCGGCCAGTCGGGACCCGCCTCGTACCGCGACACGCGGTCGAACGTCTCGAAGCTCACCTCGAGGCCGATGCCATCGGGATCGTTGAGGTATGTGGCCCAATGGGTGATGTGGTCCGTCGGCGCCTGTGGGTGTCGTGCAGCGGCGAGGCGCAGGAGAACGTGCGCGAAGGCGGCCTCATCCGGCACGTGGAGCGCCAGGTGGTAGAGGCCACTGCGTCCCGGCTGCTGCCCGCGTGTGGCTCCCGGGTGGAGCACCACGAGTGCCCGTGTCCCCGCACCGAGGGAAACCCCCTCTCCGCTGTGCGCGAGCGGCTCCAGCCCGACGATGCCGCTCCAGAAGGCCAGCGCACGAACCTCATCGGTGACGTCCAGGTGCACCGCCCCGTAGGTCAGGACGTCCGATGCCATGCTCTCGTCGGGAGTCGGCCGATCGGGGTGCATCTGCGTGGACATCGTCGTACCCCCGACCGGCGCGGACCGGGCCCCGTGCGCGCGGCCCGGCAAGTCGTTGGACATGCAAGAGGATATCTCCACCGCGTGAGGGTCACACGCGTTTTCGCCCGACTCCGGAACTCAACGTACGAGAGGCCAGGAGGGGCTCTTCTGGAGTTCCGCGAGTCCGCATGGAGACGGGGTTCTCAGCGCGTACGGGCGGCAATCGCGAGGATGTACGCGAAGCGCCTATTGCATTGGCCGGATGAACCCCCGATGACCGTCTCCGGGGCGCGGCTCCTCATCGGGCCGCGACCCGCCGTCCTTGCCATCGGGGCACCGTGACGATCGGTGGGCGAGAGAAAGGGGAGGGCACCCCGCAGTCCGCGACCGCCACCCCGTCGAGCACCTGCCCATCTGGATGGCCACGGCGAGCGCCCTCCCTTCTATGCTCGTGCCCATGAGCACCCGGCAAGTCGTGCGGTGGACACTCCTGACCACCCTGGGGGCCGCCGCGATCCTCGGTCTGGTGATCGTCTTCGCCGGTGAGGCGAATGACGTGGTCAGTCGGATGCTGTTCTCGGTCCTGCTGATCGCCGCCGCCCTCATCATCACCCTTCCCGCGGCGCTCGCCGGACGCAGAGTCGTCGCCGGGGGAATGGGTGCGCTGGCCGCGTGCGAAGTGGTCCTCGTCCTGCTCCTCATCTGGAGCGACGGTCAGGTCGGCGGCGATCCCCTGAACCGAGCAAGCGGCATGCTTGCCGTGGCGCTGGTATTCGGCGCGATCGTGTTCATCGTCGCCTGGCTGTCGCGCGAATCACCTCCGCTGCTACTCCGCGCCGTGGCCGTCGCCAGTCATGCGACCGGTACCATCCTGCTCATCATCGCCTGGCTACTGATCCTCAGCGACGGCGAGATCGATATCCCCGGGCGCGTCACTGCCGGCCTCGCGGTTATCTACGCGGCTGCCACGCTCGCCGTGGTGATCATGGGGCTGCTCGACCGCTGGACGATCGTGCGGCGGTGATGGGGTTCCGGAATGGTGTCCGGGCATGCCGTGAATGGCGGGGATGCCCGGCATCGTGCTGACCGCGAGGAAATCTCGCTCGGCGATCTGCGGAGTCAGCTCAGGAAGACCTGGCATCGGGTGGCTCCCGGTGGCGTCGGCGTATGTCGCCGCGCCGTACCCGGTCGAAGACCACGCGCCTTGAGGAGCGGCGTCGTGCGACTGGCCTCACCCAGGAGCAGCTGGCTGAGCAGGCCAAGAGCGGGTGAGGGGAGTCGAACCCCCGTCAGAAGCTTGGAAGGCTTCTGCTCTACCGTTGAGCTACACCCGCGTGCGCAGAGCAGAGTAGCCGCTTCGCGCCGGGGATCCCTCCCGGCGGCCCGCCCGCGGAGCCCGCGGCAGGAACGGGTGCGTGGCGGGCTCACGTGGGCGCGTGAAGATTTCGGCGGGGTGCCCATTTCCAGAATCCGCCCACCTTTCAGGAACGCCACGCGGTGGGCGACGTTACGGGCGATGAGCCCGTCAGCGAAGGGCGTGAGCCGGATGAGCCGGATGGTCGTCGCGATGCATGGCGGGCCGTCAGGCCCTCAGCGCGAGACCCTCGGTGTGCAGACGCCGGGCGCGCTCGATGTTGATGGCGTCCGGGCCGTCGCCCTCCTCGCCGGGCACCTCGAGGATCACCGGTAGCCCCTGCAGCGCCGGGTGACCCAGGATGCGCCGGAAGCCCTCCTCGCCGATGAGCCCCTCGCCGATGTTCTCGTGGCGGTCGCGGTTGCTGCCGAACTCGGTCTTCGAGTCGTTCAGGTGCAGGCACTTCAGGCGGTCGAGCCCCACGATCGAATCGAAGTCGGCCAGCACCCGATCGATGCCGCCCTCCTCGTGGATGGGGAAGCCGGACGCGAACAGGTGCTGGGTGTCCAGACAGAAGCCCACGCGGTCCTCATGCCCCGCGGCGTCCGCCACCGCACGCAACTGCTCGAAGCTGCGACCGATGGTCTCGCCACCCCCCGCCGTGTTCTCCAGATAGATCGCGCACGAGCCGGGTGAGGCATCGAGTGCCTCGCCGATGCCCGACCCGATGCGGGCCACGGCGTTCTCGAGGGTGTCGCCCTTGTGCGACCCCACGTGCAGCACCACGCCGTCAAGGCCGAGGGCCTCGCCGATCTGCAGATGCTGGGTGAGGCTCTCGACCGAACTGCGATGGATGTTGCGCATCTTCGCCTTGGCGGGGGGCCCTGTGGGGACCTCCTCATCGCGGGCGCCCAGGTTCATGAGGTAGAGCCCGTGGCTCACCAGCGGAGCTATGCCGGCATCCGCGGCCAGATCGCGGAACGCGGCGATCTGCTCGGGGGTGTGGTTGATGGGCTTCCAGGTGCGCGGGTTGTGCGTGAACACCTGCAGGCTCTCGCAGCCGATGGCCTGGCCCCTGCCGATGGCATTGCTGATGCCACCGGCGCTCGATACGTGCGCGCCGAATTTCATGTCGGCCATCCTATGCGGAGCGCATGGGGCAGGGATGGTGGTGCCGCTATCCTCCCGCGCGTGCCCGAACCCGGATCCGACCTGACCACCCCCCTGCGCGTGCGGTTCGCGCCGAGCCCCACGGGATCACTTCATGTGGGCGGTGCCCGCACGGCGCTGTTCAACTGGCTGGCTGCGCGGCACGACGACGGCGTCTTCATCCTGCGCATGGAGGACACCGACCGCGAGCGCTCCACCCCGGAGAGCGAGGCCGAGATCCTGCGCGTGCTCAGGTGGATGGGCCTGGACTGGGATGAGGGCCCATTCCGTCAGAGCGAGCGCGACGAGATCTACCGCGAGGCAATCGGGCGGCTGAAGGCCGCGGGGTCCGTGTACGCCGCGTGGGAGACCGCCGAGGAGCTCGACGCCATGCGCGCCGACGCCCGCGCCAACAAGCGGGCGCCCGTGGTGCGGGGCAGGCGCGACCACACGCCCGACGAGATCGCCGCGTTCGAGGCCGAGGGTCGCACACCCGTGTGGCGTTTCGCCGTGCCGCTTCCCGGCGAGACGGTGATCGAGGACATGATCCGGCGCACGGTCACCTTCGACCACGCGCAGATCGAGGACTTCGTGGTGGCGCGGTCCGACGGCACGCCCACGTACAACCTGGCCGCGGCCGTGGACGACATGGAGATGGGGATCACGCGGGTCATCCGCGGCGAGGACCACCTGTCCAACACGCCCAAGCAGATGCTGGTGATCCGTGCGCTGGGTGGAACGCCTCCGCAGTACGCCCACGTGCCGCTCATCCTCGGCACCGACAAGAAGCGCCTCTCCAAGCGCCACGGCGCGGCGTCGGTGGAGGAGCTGGAGGCCGACGGGTTCCTTCCACAGCCCGTGCGCAATGCGCTGGCGCTGCTGGGGTGGAGCTACGACGACAAGACCACCACGTTCACGGTCGATGAGCTGGTCGAGCGCTTCGACGTGTCGCGGGTGTCCAAGAGCCCGGCCGTGTTCGACCTGAAGAAGCTTGAGGTCATGAGCGGTCGCTTCCTGCGCACCATGGACCCCGACGAGTTCGCCGATGCGCTGGTGGGCTATCTCGATGCCACGGGCTACCTGGCCGAGCGCGGCGCGGGCGCCGAGGACACCGCCCGCCGCACGGCTCCGCTGGTTCAGCGCAAGATGAGCCGCCTGTCCGAGTACGACGGCCTGGCCGGGTGGCTGTACCGTCCGCTGCAGTTCGAGCCCGAAGCCTGGGATGCGCTCGTGCAGGACGTGAAGCACTCGATTCAGGCGATCGGCGGCGGGCTCGGGCGCATCGAGGTGATCGAGGACTTCACGGCCGATCAGATCAAGGACGCCCTGCAGGACCAGCTTCATGTCCAGGGGGAGACGGCACGCGCGTTCCTGGAGCCCCAGCGCATCGCCCTCACGGGTCAGACGGTGTCCACCGGTATCTACGAGAGCCTGGAACTGCTGGGACGCGATGAGTCCGTGGCGCGCTACCGGGCCACACTCGGCCGTCTGGCCGAGTCGTGGCAGGGAGGCTCCTGACCATGCGCTGGCTCACCCGTGGCGGATTCGGTCGGTCGGTCATCCTGCTGGGAATGATCCTGTTCGCCGGGTACGGCCTCCTCGCCGTGGTGCTGGGAAAGACCGACCACAAGCAGGCGGGCGTGGTCGCGGCCGGGATCCTC
>Ga0082335_1005146_pt1:12500-18484 | contig 18484 bp, 9 predicted proteins | sample Subgrocontami58m_FD_72375 | JGI IMG/M metagenome (GOLD analysis project Ga0082335, IMG submission 72375) | Subsurface groundwater microbial communities from S. Glens Falls, New York, USA - GMW37 contaminated, 5.8 m (SPADES assembly) (version 2) ... | reverse complement strand
ATTGGGTCGAGACCGGCGACGTGATTATCTTGTACCAGCAAGGTCTGAGGAAGCATCCGGACATTCCGAACGTGCCGCTGGTCACCGACCTGGCGGAGAACGACGAGCAGAAAAAAGTGCTTCGGCTGCAATTCACCGCGTTTGAGCTGGGGCGGCCCCTTTTTGTGGCTGAAGGGGTGCCGGCCGACCGCGTAGCGGCGCTGCGCCGGGCTTTCGACCAGGCGATGAAGGACAAGGAACTGCTGGCTGACGCCGAGACGCAGAAGCTCGAAGTCAACCCGACGACTGGCGAGAACATGCAGAAAATACTTGCTGAGGTCTACGCCACGCCGAAGTCGCTCGTCGAGCGGCTCGCCGCCGCGAGCAAGGAAAAGCCGGACTTGAAAGAGCTGAACAAATAGAAGAACGATTGCTCTTCGGAAAACGGAATAGCCCGCTTGCGCGGGCTATTCTTTTTTCTGCTGGATTGTGCTTGCGGCGCGCTCGGCGCGACGCCGTGATTTCCGTAGGCTACCTAGAGCATTGTCCGGCGAAGCGTGCAGCGGTTCGCCGAAGACAATGCGACCACTTATAGAATCTAGAGCACGATCCGATTCCACCAGAACGGATCGTGCTCTAGCGGCGGGGCGAGGGCGCTTCCGCTAGGCGTGAAGGCGCCCGCGTCATCATGTTGTCCAGGCGGCCGCGCTCCTGATCGAAATCAGTGAGCACCGGACCCTCCAGCACGCGCCCGCGCGGCAGCCTGATGCGCATCGGGTCAACGAAGCGGTCGTTCACCAAGATTTCATAGTGCAGATGTGTGCCGGTGGAGAGACCGGTTGAGCCGACAAAGCCGATCACCTGGCCTTGCCGCACGCGCACGCCGGGATCGATACCCCGGGCGAAGGCCGTCATGTGGCTGTAGGCCGTCTCGTAGCCGTTGGCATGGCGAATGCGCACATGTTTGCCGTAACCGGATTCCCAGCCGGCCTTTTCCACCGTGCCGTTGCCGGAAGCATAGATCGGCGTGCCGCTCGGCGCGGTCCAATCGACGCCGGTATGCATCTTGGAAACGCCGAGGATGGGATGACGGCGGAAGCCGAAGCCGGACCGCATGATGCCGGCCGCGAGTGGCTTGCGCACCAGGAACTTCTTCGCGCTCTTGCCGGTCTCGTCGTAATAGTCGACCACGCCGTCATCAGGCGTCTGGAAGCGGTAGAATTTCTTGGTCTCGCCGCTGACCGTAAGCGACGCGAACATCACGTCGGTCTTGCCTTCGGCGCCGGGGGTCTCTTCCTCGCCGGCGAACAGAACCTCGAAGGAATCGCCGGGCTGCACCTTGCGCTGGAAATCGATGTCATACGAATAAAGCCGGACCAGGTCCTCGATCACCGGGCGCGGCAAGTGGTTGCGCAACGCGGTCTCATAAATGCTCTGGTAGAGGCGCGTCCCGGTGCCGTCGTCTCGCTCGTCTTCGGCGGCTTCCGCGACGTCCGTCTCCATGTTGCGTGCGTCGACGGAAACATATTTCCCGAGGTCCGACAGGGCGACGATCGCCTCGATCGCGTTCTCGTTCGCGACGATGACGCGGATCGGCTGCAGCCGCTGCGCGGCTCCCACCGGAGAGAGCAGGACGCGCAGCTTATGTCCCTCCTTCAGCCCGTCGCGCCCGCGGAGCCCGAGTGTGCTGGCGATCGCCTTGGTTTCTTCCGGCGTGGCTCCGAGCTCACGCAGGATCGAATCCAGGGTGTCGCCCTTCTTCACCATGATTGCGCGCTCGTTCCAGGCATTGCCCCCGGTGGTTTGTTTCGTCGTCTTGGAAAGCAGGGTGATGTTTTCCGGAACAATGCGCGCCTCGAAGCCGGCATAAGGATCGGAGTTGCCTTCGGTTGCATAGTTGAGCTTGAAGCCGGGGCGGATGCCCGCCGCCGCGATCGCGGTCTGCGTGGGGTGACCGCTCCAATTCGCGGCCTCGCGGACCCGCATGAGAACTTCGTCCATCGACACGACGGCAGCGATTTTCGCCTTTGCCAAGATCGGACCGAGGTCGCGGGTGACGAAGGACACTTCGGCGTCGGGCTCCGGCGCGGTTGCGTTCTCCGCCGTCGGGGTTTCGGCGGAGCCGGTCTCCGCCAGCATCCGCTGCGGATTGAACGGCGGAATGTCGGCGGAAAGATCCGTCGCCGTGAGCGAAAGATTGCCGGCGACCCGCACGAACGGCCGCACGCGCACGACTTCGCGGTTGCCGACATGGCCCGTGGTGGAAACCCGGATAACCTGGCGGACGACATTGGTCTCCATGACCGCCGGAAGCTTGTCGCTCTTGCGCACACCGAGGCGGTCGCCGATGCTGCTCACGGCCCCGCGCAGCGCCAGCTCGACCCGCTCGGGCACGGTGGCGAAATTTGTCTCTCCGTCCAATGAAGCGAAAACGGCGCCACCCATCAGGGCAGCGCCGCAAAAACCGGTCAGAATTGTGCCGCTGAACCACTGCACGGAAACGCGGCGGCGGTCCACGAGACCCGTCGCCTCGCCGTCTACCGATAGCGGCGGCTCGTTGCCGAGATCGATGGGATCAGGCTCGTTCCCCAGACGACGTGCACCGCGCAACCTGCCGTGATCCAAACCGCTGTCCCCTGCATGTATGGATCTCGCAGCCTTGCCCGCCCCGAAATCCCGCGCCGGACGATGGCGCGGGGCCCTGGCCCCGTCAATGACCGGACCGCGGACGACTTGCAAAGTGGTTACAAGGCTGCGGGACCCCCCAAAGGCAGTTCATCCCAGTCCCAGAACGGCGCAGGAATGTGGCCTCAGTACGGCGCGAAGTCGTCCCGGTCCCCCCTTTTCGCAATGGCGGAAAACCGCGTAAATATTGGCGAAGCCGGCCGAGTCACGGAGGCAATTTTGCCTGCCCAAAGTGTTGACAATCCGATCCTTTGACCCCTATATATCAACTCTTCGGCGCGCTGACGCACATCGGCGCGATGGCGCGCCTCTGAAGCTCCACACGAACTTCGGTGGGAAGGGCATCCGGCCCTGGTCGGATGCCTTGCTTCGACGGCTCTCCGGCTTGCCGGGGAGGGGACCTTCATCGGTCCGGGCTGTTTGAAAGGTGAATCAGAAGAAAGAGAAACGTGGACGGCGGAGTCCTTGCGGGCCGCTTCCTATGAGAGGGCAACCTTTCAAAGGTGCGGTCGGAAGAGACTTCGGCGGTCGACGTTTTAGGTCAACACCATTGACCGTTTGCGAAGCGCAAGCTTGGCAGGCGATCAGAGGTGGGACCTCGTCAAACGTTGTGACTAGCCGAGATCAATCTCATCCAACTTGAGAGTTTGATCCTGGCTCAGAGCGAACGCTGGCGGCAGGCTTAACACATGCAAGTCGAGCGCCCGTAGCAATACGGGAGCGGCAGACGGGTGAGTAACACGTGGGAACGTGCCCTTTGGTCTGGAACAACCCAGGGAAACTTGGGCTAATACCGGATACGTCCGTAAGGAGAAAGATTTATCGCCAAGGGATCGGCCCGCGTCTGATTAGCTAGTTGGTGGGGTAATGGCCCACCAAGGCTACGATCAGTAGCTGGTCTGAGAGGATGATCAGCCACATTGGGACTGAGACACGGCCCAAACTCCTACGGGAGGCAGCAGTGGGGAATATTGGACAATGGGCGCAAGCCTGATCCAGCCATGCCGCGTGGGTGATGAAGGCCCTAGGGTTGTAAAGCCCTTTCGGCGGGGAAGATAATGACGGTACCCGCAGAAGAAGCCCCGGCTAACTTCGTGCCAGCAGCCGCGGTAATACGAAGGGGGCTAGCGTTGCTCGGAATCACTGGGCGTAAAGCGCACGTAGGCGGCTTCTTAAGTCAGGGGTGAAATCCTGGAGCTCAACTCCAGAACTGCCTTTGATACTGAGGAGCTCGAGTCCGGGAGAGGTGAGTGGAACTGCGAGTGTAGAGGTGAAATTCGTAGATATTCGCAAGAACACCAGTGGCGAAGGCGGCTCACTGGCCCGGTACTGACGCTGAGGTGCGAAAGCGTGGGGAGCAAACAGGATTAGATACCCTGGTAGTCCACGCCGTAAACGATGGATGCTAGCCGTCGGCGAGCTTGCTCGTCCGTGGCGCAGCTAACGCATTAAGCATCCCGCCTGGGGAGTACGGTCGCAAGATTAAAACTCAAAGGAATTGACGGGGGCCCGCACAAGCGGTGGAGCATGTGGTTCAATTCGAAGCAACGCGAAGAACCTTACCAGCCCTTGACATGGCAGGACGGTTCCCAGAGATGGGTTCCTTCTCGCAAGAGACTTGCACACAGGTGCTGCATGGCTGTCGTCAGCTCGTGTCGTGAGATGTTGGGTTAAGTCCCGCAACGAGCGCAACCCTCGCCCTTAGTTGCCATCATTCAGTTGGGCACTCTAAGGGGACTGCCGGTGATAAGCCGCGAGGAAGGTGGGGATGACGTCAAGTCCTCATGGCCCTTACGGGCTGGGCTACACACGTGCTACAATGGCGGTGACAATGGGATGCAATGGAGCAATCCTGCGCAAATCTCAAAAAGCCGTCTCAGTTCGGATTGTGCTCTGCAACTCGAGCACATGAAGTTGGAATCGCTAGTAATCGCAGATCAGCACGCTGCGGTGAATACGTTCCCGGGCCTTGTACACACCGCCCGTCACACCATGGGAGTTGGCTTTACCTGAAGACGGTGCGCTAACCGCAAGGAGGCAGCCGGCCACGGTAGGGTCAGCGACTGGGGTGAAGTCGTAACAAGGTAGCCGTAGGGGAACCTGCGGCTGGATCACCTCCTTTCTAAGGATGATCCTTCAGAAGCGCCTCACGCGCTTCTATCGGATTTCTTAGGAACATCAGGGCCGATCGGTTCAGGCCGGTCGAGCCTATTAGCGGGACACCGCCGTCTACGTTTCTCTTTCTTCGCGGACGAACCCGCGCCGTCTTGACAGGCGGCCGGTCCGTGGACCTAGTCAGGAGCTTGGGCTTGTAGCTCAGTTGGTTAGAGCGCGCGCTTGATAAGCGTGAGGTCGGAAGTTCAAGTCTTCCCAGGCCCACCAGCCTTCGCTCCTTCGGAGCTACGGCTCGGCGAGCCGCTGTTTGCGAAGGCTGTCGCGCCGAAGCGTCAGCGGAGGCGGACCGAAACGTTGTCGGGGCCATAGCTCAGTTGGGAGAGCGCCTGCTTTGCAAGCAGGAGGTCGTCGGTTCGATCCCGTCTGGCTCCACCATTCTTTGAGTGGAGCGCATCAGAGGGATTTGTTCGTCCGTGAAAAACTAATCCGCACGCTTCGTTGGCCGAACGGCCGATGCTGCGTGCGTGTTGTCTGACATCGTGAAGAGGAGATCGTATCCGAGCGTCCGCGCGTGAGTAATCGCCCGTAGCCGCGCATGTCATGTCGGTGGAGCCTGACCGCAACACCGTCGGAACGATCTTGAAGCAAGCTGGTCTTTCTGAATCAGGCCCTATCAGGATTCAGGGGTCAGAAATCGGGAATCGGGAAAATTCGTCCTGACGCCCTGACTACTGATTACTGATACCTGGGGTGGGCATTGATGATGAGAGCGATCAAGTGAAATAAGGGCGTTTGGTGAATGCCTTGGCGCTGAGAGGCGATGAAGGACGTGCTACGCTGCGATAAGCCGTGGGGAGCTGCGAAGAAGCTTTGATCCGCGGATTTCCGAATGGGGAAACCCACTTCCGAAGCCAGGGTTCAGGATTCAGGAAACAGGCATCAGGACATCGTCCTGACACCTGGTGCCTGACTCCTGATCTCTGGCTTCAAGAGGAAGAATTGGATCTCTGAATCAAATAGGAGATTCAAAGCAAACCCGGGGAACTGAAACATCTCAGTACCCGGAGGAAAGGACATCAACCGAGACTCCGCTAGTAGTGGCGAGCGAAAGCGGACCAGGCCAGTGACGATCCCAAGACAACCAGAAGCGTTTGGAATGACGCGCCTCAGCGGGTGACAGCCCCGTATGGATAATGCGAAGGATC
>Ga0082335_1005146_pt1:0-7500 | contig 18484 bp, 9 predicted proteins | sample Subgrocontami58m_FD_72375 | JGI IMG/M metagenome (GOLD analysis project Ga0082335, IMG submission 72375) | Subsurface groundwater microbial communities from S. Glens Falls, New York, USA - GMW37 contaminated, 5.8 m (SPADES assembly) (version 2) ... | reverse complement strand
CTTGCCCGCAGCTGCAGGGGCCTCCTTGGCTGACATGGCCGCCTTCAGCATTTCCACAGTCTTCGGCGGTTGCTCGAGGGCGGCTTTGATCTTTTTCGCTACGTCCTCGCCGACCAAAGCCTCAATGGGTTTTTCGGCCTTGTTAGTCTTGGCCAGCAATTCGGGATCGGCCATGGCCTTACGATAGGCATCGCGCAGCGCCGCCAGCCGGTCTTCGGGAATGCCCGGAGGCCCGGCCGTCAGGCGCGACAGGTCGCCCTGGCTTTCAACCAGAGCGATGAAGGCCTTGGCGGTGGGGTCGGTCACCAGTGTTGAAAGCTGAGGCAGGTCTTTTTGAGCCCCGCCGATCTGGGCGATGAAGCGGCCGTAGCCGTTGTCCACGTATTGCTGCCAGGAGGAACGCGAGGCAATGGTGCCGATGATCTCGCCGCGCCGCATCGCCAGTTGGTCGTCGCTGCCGTTATACCCGCTCTGGATCTTGATCGGCAGGCCCAACACGTTCGACAGCACCGTGGTTTCCACATAGGCTGCGCTGCCCACGCCGGCGGTCGCGAAGTTGACCGGCTGTTTCATCTCTGTCAGATCCTTGAAGGACTTGATTGGGGAATCCGCGGAAACCACGACAATGCGCGGATCGGAAGCAGCCTTGCCGATCCATGACATTTTGGCCAGGTCGAACTTGACGCCTTCAAGGCCGATCAACTGATTGTAGATCAGGCCGGTGTTGAACGTGCCGATCGTCAAGCCATCGGGTTTCGATGCATAGATCGTATTCGTCCCGACCAAATGGCCCGCGCCGGGCACGTTCTTCACCACAAAGGTGGAGCCGGGCAGGTATTTTTGCATGTATTCGGCGACAAAACGGCCATACAGGTCATAGCCGCCGCCGGGAGAGGTAGCGACGATGTAGGTGACCGTTTTTCCATTGTAGAAATCGGCGCCGGTCTGGGCCAGCGCTGGCGACGCGGCAATGCCGCCCGCCGCCAAGAATCCAGCGGCTAAAAGCGATCGTGGTATCCTGAGCATTGCATCCCTCCTTGGTTGGTGCCTTGCCCTCGCGGACCGAAGCGAGACGAGCGGCTCATGTGGGCTGCGGCCTTATTGGTCTCCCGGCTTCTTGGCGGCCGGGCTGATACTGTAGCGGAGCCGGGATGACCCGGCCCCCGCGTCTTGAGGTAGCAGTTAGTTACAAGCGATGGCGGTAGCTTCCGCGCCACTGCTGGGCGCCGCGACTTCGCAGGTCATACCGACCTTGATATTTTCGCGGGCGCTCTTCTGGCCACCGATAGTGACTTCGGTGCGCGAACCGGAAATGCCCGCGTCGAAAGTCTTCCCGTCGGCAAGTTTGAGTGTCAGCTTAGCCCGGCCATCCCACTCCGAAATGGTGCCTTTTGTCGCCGGCGGGGGAGCCTCTTTTTTCTCCAACGCAGACTTCAGGTTCGCGACGATCTCAGGCTTTTGATTCAGCGCCGCCTGGATCATCTTCAGAACGTCGTCGCCATAGGCCGGGTCCACCGGCCGCTCCAGATTCGCGGCCTTATCCTGCAGCTCCTTGTCCTCGAGCGCCTTACGATAGGCGTCCTGTAGGGCGGCGAGCCGGTCCTTCGGAATATCGGGAGGTCCCGCGGTCAGGCGGGCGATATCACCCTGCGACTGGATCAGGGCGACGATGGACAGGGCGGAAGGGTCCTTCACGAGATCCTTGAGTTGGGGGATGTCCTTTTCCTTGCCGCCGATCTGGGCGATGAAACGTCCATAGCCGTTCTTGACGAATTGCTCGAACGAGGAGCGCGAGCCCATGCCGCCGGTCACTTCACCGCGGCGCATCGCCAGCTGATCGTCGTTGCCGTTGTAGCCAGTCAGGACCTTGACCGGAAGCTTCAGCACGTTGGTCAGCGAGTTGATCTCCACGTAGTTGGAGCTGCCGATGCCTGAGGTGGCGAAATTGACCGGTTCCTTCTGCGCCTGCAGTTCAGCAAATGTCTTGATCGGCGACTGCGCCCCGATCACGAACACGCGCGGTTCGGAAGCAGCCTTGCCGATCCACGACATCTTGGTGAGGTCGAACTTGACGCCCTCTGCGCCAATCAATTGATTGTAGATCAGGCCGGTATTGAACGTACCGATGGTCAAGCCGTCCGCCTTGGAGGCATAGATCGTATTGGTGCCGATCAGGTGGCCGGCGCCGGGCACGTTCTTCACGATGAAGGTGGAGCCGGGAAGGTGTTTTTGCATGTATTCGGAAATCAGCCGGCCGTACAGGTCATAGCCGCCGCCGGGGGAGGTGGAGACGATGTAAGTCACTGTCTTGCCTTTGAAGAAATCCGCGCCGGTCTGGGCGTACGAAGGCGAAGCGGCCATGACGGCGGCCGCCAGGGCTCCCGCACCCATGGAAAAGCGCTTCCCGATTTTTAACATCACTTTCCTCCTGATAGTGGGACCAGTCGCTGACTGGCAGTAATCCATTATCATTGCTCAGTTAACTTGCTGGCCTGAGGTGATTAAGTTGAAATAATGCACCAAAAAGGCAAACGCAAGAAGGCATTTAGCCGCTGATGAAATCCATCAGGTAGTCCGTGACAAAGCCGGCATGCAGGGACATGCGGAAGACGTACTCGAACAGCACATACATGAAGGTCGCGGCCGCGGCCGTGAGCATTGCCGCAAAGCGCCAACTGGCTTCTGCAAAGAAACGCAAGAAGACGATGAGGAATGCCGGTATTGAGACGTAGAAGCCGAAAAGCAGGATCGAGCCGACCAAGCCAAGGATATAGGACCAAACGATGATCTCCCGGCGCACCACTTCGGGAGTATAGGTTTCGACGGTGAGGCCGGGCATGTTCATGCCCATCTGCATGGGCGCGTCAACTCGCGTGCCGCCTGCTTTTTCCCCGTCCGGTCCGCCCGCCGCCGCGTTTCGCCATGCGCGCAGGTCGAGGCTAAGCTGCAATAGACAAAGCGCGATCGCGGGGAAGCCGATCACGAAGGTCATGAAGCGCGCGCCCGGCGGATAGGTGCTGGAAATGCTGACCATCACCGTGAAGATGGTGAGCATCACACCAGTCATGACGAAGCGGGAATAATTCATGACGACATTCCAAATTGCTGGGGATAGCGCGGCGCCGGGGCGCGGCCCCGGTAAACCGCGAATGCGATGGTCGTCACGATCAGTCCGATGAGGACGAGCGACAGCGGCCGCGTGAAGAACTGCCATCCCCAAAGGCCCAGCGCCTTGTGCAGCGATTCCTCGGAGATTTTTCCAAGCACGAGCCCGATGACGAAAGGCGCCCGCGGCCAGTCGAAGCGCAGCATGCCATAGCCAATGACGCTTATGACCATGAGGATGACGAGGTTCTGCCACTGCCCTTCGTTGATATAGGCGCCGGTCACCGCCAAGACGACGATGAAGGGGACCAGCATCGTGCCGTTCACGAATGTAAGCATCGCGACCCAGCGGATGATGAAGAACAGAAAGCTCACGGCGATCAGATTGCCGACGATGAGCGCCCACATCAGCGTCCAAACCACATCGAGGTGCTTGGTGAGCATTGCCGGGCCGGGCTGGATGCCGAGGATCAGGAATGCGCCCATCAGCACGGCCATCCCCGAACTGCCGGGGATGCCGAAGAAGAGAGTGGGCAGCAGCGAGCCGCCCTCCTTGGCGTTGCTCGCGGTCTCCGGCGCGATCACGCCTTCAACGGCGCCCTTGCCGAACCGCTCCGGATGCTTCGACGTCTGCACGGCGTGGCCGTAGCACATCCAGGCCGCGGCGGAGCCGCCCAAGCCCGGGATCATGCCGATGAGGGCGCCGATGGCGGATGTGCGTATCACCAGCCACCAGTGCCGCGGCACTTCCATGATGCCCTGGAACAATTGCCAATACGAAAACTTCGCAACGTCCTTCGATACAGCCGAGATCGATCCGCCTTTAACGGCGAGCGCGATCATTTCCGGGATGGCGAAGATCGCCAGCACGGCGGTGACCAGGCTGATGCCGTCCCACAGGAACAGCATGTTGCCGGCGAAGCGCGGCGTGGCGGTATAGGGATCGGTGCCGATGGTTGCCAGCATCATGCCGAACAGTCCGACGATGATGCCTTTGAAAATCTGGCTGCCGCCGGCAAGGAAGGCGATGAAAGTGATGCCGAGCATCGCCAGCAGGAAGAACTCGGCAGGGCTGAAGGACAGCACCACCGGCTCGAGGATCGGGATCATGACGGCGAAGACGATTGCGCCGAAGATGCCGCCGACGCCCGAGGCGGTAATGCTTGCTCCCAGCGCACGACCTGCCTCGCCCTTCTTGGCCATGGGATAGCCGTCGAGCGTGGTGGCGGCGTCGTCGCCGTCGCCCGGCACGCCGAACATGATGCTGGAAATCTGCCCGCTGGTGCCGTTCACCGCATGCATGGTGAGCAGGAAGACCGCACCGGGGATCATATCCATCCCATATATGAAGGGGATGGCGAGCGCGATCGACAGCCTGCCGCCGATGCCCGGTGTCACACCTACGATCAGGCCGAAAAAGACGGCCAGTAGCATCAGCCCCATGGTGTGGGCCGAGGTCAGCATCGCGTATAGCGAGCTGAACATGATCTCGATCATGACTTACTCAAACTCCCTAGACCGCCTCTGGCATCATTAGTACCCGAGGGCTGCCCTGATCCTTGCCCCGTGGATGAAACCGATGGGCCTGCGCCCGACCGCGCCTACGCATACGACAAAAGTCGGTAATTTGGGAAGGGCCAGACCATAGCTAATATTATAAGCAATATATGGCGTTGCCGCAGTGTATTTTCGATCCTCACCGGTATTGCTTACCGGTATTATCCTGCACTTCCCCGGAGCGGATAAATCCACTCCGCTTCCCCGGCATGCGTTCCGGCTAACCCGGAAACACAGATTGCGGTCTTCCCATCCGCGGGAACGGCTGCTACATAATCAAAAGCGCGGGAGGAGATCCCGCGCTTGCCATTTCCGCGGGGTGGAGCAGCCCGGTAGCTCGTCAGGCTCATAACCTGAAGGTCGTAGGTTCAAATCCTACCCCCGCAACCAAATAACGCTGCCAGGTCAGAGACTTGGCGGCGGTGCTGTGTTTGCGATCATGATTCCATCGCGTCCGTGGAAGCATTGTGGAAGCAGGAGGGCGCGCAACCGCAGGTGAATCAAGAAGTTGGAGTGTAGGACGAAGGGCGTGTCATCAGCGAAAGGCCGAAATGTCGGTCAGGTCGCAATTCCCGGGGCGACTGGGTTTAAATTACTTCCGTGACGTTTGCTGCAATTGGCTGAGCCTCGCCTGTTCGGCGGGGGTGAGCGGCTGCGACGCACCGGCCGCCTGCGGAACCGAGCGACGCTGGCGGCGCGCGAGCGCGAACAGCACCAAAGCCCCACCCAGCAGCGCGGCAGCCGGGACTATCCACAGCAGCATGGTGTGCGGCGTGAAGCGGGGATTGAGCAGGACGAAGTCGCCGTAGCGCGCGGTGAGGAAATCAAGGACTTGCCGATCGCTGTCGCCAGCCTGCAAGCGCTCCCGAACGAGGATGCGCAAGTCCCGCGCCAGCGACGCATCCGAGTCGTCGATCGATTGATTCTGGCAGACCATGCAGCGCAATTCGTGCGACAGCGCGCGCGCGCGCGCCTCGAGCGCGGGATCCGACAAGATTTCGTCGGGCCGAACGGCCCAAGCCGGGCCCGCGCTCAGCAGCGCAGCCATGAGGAGCAAACGCCATAACCAAGCCATGACTTTTCACTCCGCTGGCTGCAATGCCGCCTTCCGCGCCGGTTTCCGCGCCGGCTTCGGCGCGCCGACGCGCAGCCGCCGGTCGGAAAGCGAAAGGCCGCCGCCGGCGAACATCACCACCGTGCCGAGCCAGATCAAAAGAACGAACGGCTTGTAATAGATCCGTACCACGATCGATCCATCCGGACTCGGATCGCCCAGCGAGATATAGAGCTGGCTGAAGCCGCGCGTCATCAGCGCCGCCTCGGTCGTCGCCGTGTCTCGGGCCACGAAGCTGCGTTTGGACGGCTCCATGACGCCGATTACATGGCCATCGCTGCGCACGGTAAATTGAGCAGTAGATTCGCGGTAGTTCGGGCCGTCCCGTGTCGCAAGACCGTCGAAATTTATTTCATAATTGCGAATCGAGATTGTCTGACCGGGTTTCACCGCCGCAATCTGCTCGGCGCCATAATTCGCCTCGCAAACGATGCCGAGCAGCGTGACCCCGATGCCGATATGCGCCAGCGCGGTGCCAAAGACCGAGCGCGGCAACCCTGCGGCACGCCTTAACGAAACGCGCAACGGCTGCCGGAACAGGTTTGTCCGTTCGGCAATATCGGTTACGCCGCCCACCATCACGAAGAAGGCAAGCCCGATCGCGAACGGCGCGAGAATGCTCTGGCTGCCGGCGATTGCGAAGGTTGCCGCGATGCCGATCACGGCAGCGCCCAATGCACCGACAAGCCTCTGCGCTACGCCGAGCAGATCGCCGCGCTTCCATGCCAGCAGCGGCCCGAATGGCATGGCGACCAGCAGCGGTATGAACAGCGGTCCGAAGGTCGAATTGAAGAATGGTGCGCCGACAGAAATCTTTTCCCCGGTCAAGGCTTCGAGCGCGAGCGGATAGAGCGTGCCGACGAACACCGTCGCGCAGGCAGTTGAGAGAAAGAGATTGTTGAAGACAAGCGCGCCTTCGCGCGAGATCGGCGCAAAAATCCCACCCTGCTTGAGGATCGGCGCGCGCCAGGCGTACAGCGCCAGCGCGCCTCCGATGAAGAAGACCAGAATCGCAAGAATGAAAACGCCGCGCGACGGATCGCTCGCGAAAGTGTGCACCGACGTGAGCACGCCGGAACGCACCAAGAAGGTGCCGATCAGCGACAGCGAAAACGCAAGGATGGCAAGCAGGATGGTCCAGACCTTCAGCGCGTTGCGCTTTTCCATCACCAGCGCGGAATGCAGCAGCGCGGTGCCGGCCAGCCACGGCATCAGCGATGCATTCTCAACCGGATCCCAAAACCACCATCCGCCCCAGCCAAGCTCGTAATAGGCCCAGTAGGAACCCATGGCGACGCCGACCGTCAGGCACATCCAGGCTATGAGCGCCCAAGGCCGCACCCAGCGCGCCCAAGCGGCATCGATGCGGCCCTCGATCAGCGCCGCCATGGCGAAGGAGAAGGTGATCGAGAACCCGACATAGCCGAGATAGAGCAGCGGCGGATGGATCGCGAGACCGAGATCCTGCAGGATCGGATTGAGGTCGCGGCCCTCAAACGGCGGTTGCAGAGTGCGCACGAATGGATTCGATGTGATGAGAATGAAGAGGTAGAAGGCCGTCGCGATCCAGGCCTGCACCCCGAGCACGTTCGCGCGCAACGTAGCCGGCAGATTGCCGCCGAAAATCGCAACCAGAGCCCCGAATAGACTGAGGATCAGAACCCAGAGCAGCATCGAGCCTTCATGATTTCCCCAGGTGCTGGTGATCTTGTAAATGAGCGGCA
>Ga0082335_1005143_pt1 | contig 18495 bp, 14 predicted proteins | sample Subgrocontami58m_FD_72375 | JGI IMG/M metagenome (GOLD analysis project Ga0082335, IMG submission 72375) | Subsurface groundwater microbial communities from S. Glens Falls, New York, USA - GMW37 contaminated, 5.8 m (SPADES assembly) (version 2) ... | reverse complement strand
TCAAGGCGTATCCCTCCATTATCCCTGATCATGCCAATAAAAAGAACGATCGCTCCGTAACGGCTGTACAATGTTCTTGGCTTTCGGTTACGTCTGGTCAGGTAGCGAAGATAACTCTCCAAATGTTCCTTCCCCGGCAAATCCATTCCCGAAAGGCGCTTCAGAATCTTGCCAAGGGCCTCTATGTTCTCCTCGTGGTGAGATGTGAAACGCAATCTCGTTTGATGATAAGCAGGTGTCTTAAGGGTAGGTGATATTATACTTTCAGATGATAAAACTGCTGGCTGTACTGTACTCTCTGTATGGGTCATTTCTGCCTCCTTTTCTTAAATCATCAAGAAAAGCAGACAGATGATGACCAATATCTATTAATCTGTCAAACATCTACTTGGTACGTATAGCAGGAAGAAATTCTTGCGCCCACTATACCAAAAATCAGCCGCCATAACCTGCATGTTACGATTGGAAATACTCGGAATTTCCCAAAAAGTCCAACGATTTTTCTATGTTTGATTCCTGGTTCAATACCCCTATTTTCCCAGTTGTAAACAGTACATTCTGAAACCCCGATCATATCAGCCACATCCTTTTGAAAAAGCTTTAGATCCATTCTATGCTTACGAATATGTTCACCAATTTTCTCGGGGCGTTCCGGATATCCATTATGTTTATGATAAATGCGGGGTATGATGATAGCCAAAAAGTAGGTAAAGGTAACCGCATCTATGCCACTGTGGCTTCAGGGGCGATCGGCGCCGTTCTTGCCACTGCAGCACCACACAAATCAGACAATATCAGTCCCGTATTTCCGGTCCTTTGCTGGACCGCATCGATATCCATGTTGAGGCGCCGTCCATGGAGTACCGGGAAATTGCGGGAACGCAGAACAGTGAAGACTCAAAAACGATCCGGGAACGAGTCCGCAGAGCCCGGGAGCGGCAACTAGACCGCTTTGCCGGGCAAGGCAATCTGGTGAACGCCCGGATATTGGACCGACAGCTTAAGGCTTATTGTCAGCTCGATGAAGCTTCCCGCCAACTGATTGAAATGGCAGTAGACAAGCTGGGTTTGAGCATGCGCGCCGCCACCAGGATCATGAAGGTGGCCCGGACTATTGCCGACCTGGAAGACGCCAACAATATTGAGTCATCCCATGTGGCAGAGGCCATTCAGTATCGAACGCTTGATAGAAGAATGATTTAGCGTAAATTGAGACGTCAAAATACGGTAAGTGTTCCTTTGTTTTCCGGGAGAGGCAATTTCGTAAACGCTTTAGTAAGCTCGAATTTGCTTCCCCGGGGGAAGCAAATTCGTTAAAGCATTATTGAATTAGAAAGGGTTTACCGAAGTAAACCCTTTCGTGAATGCACTTATCCCCTGTATCGAGGTCAGGTCACCCTATTCAGAAGCTGGATTTCATCTATCACCTCGATATCCACCTTCTTGCGCATCTTCATAAAGGGCGAGCTGAGCTGATGAGCGATTCCCATAAACTTGGCCGCCGCCGGCACCTTCGCCCAAACGGACTCGTAGAGTTTCACCGCCCCGGCATAACCATGGATCGCCATGTCGAAGTTCAGATAACAGGTGGGGCACGAAGGAATGACCATAACTTCCGCCCCGCACGCTAGAGCCTCCTGCAATCTTTCGGTAGCGGTTTGCGCCGTCCACTCGGGATCCAGGGCAATCAACCCGCCGCCGGCGCCGCAGCAATAGGCCTCTTCGTGATGTCGTTCCATCTCCCGGAAGTCAACTCCCGGAATGGCCTTGAGGATATCCCGCGGCGGCTCATAGACGCCGCTGAATCTTCCCAGCTGGCAGGGGTCATGGATAGTGACCTTCTTGTCAAAACGGCCCTTTATCTTCAGCCTGCCCTCTTTGATGAGCTGATCGGCATATTCGGTAATATGCATCACCTTGGCCTTCAGGTTTCCGTAACGTGACCACTCCCTGGTCATGGCGCTCATACAGCCTGTGCAGGCGGTAACTATGGTCTTGACATTGGTCTTGTTGATGCGGTCGATATTCTCCTTGGCCAGGTCTCCGAACATCTTCTCGTAGCCCAGCTCAAATACCGGCAGGCCGCAACAAACTTCATCCTCCTTCAAGATTCCCCATTTCACCTTGGCCTTATCCAGTAATTCGGCGGTCTCTTTCGTGATAAAATTGGAGGTAGGATCAAATTCCAGGGCGCAACCCACGAAAAAGAGAACTTCCGTATCCTTGTCCACTTTGTTTGCCTTGAAGGGTAAACTTTTTCCGCGCTCTTTTTTCGCAAAGGGATTCTTATACTTCTCAATGCTTTCGACGAGGGGCTTCTGGTGAGGAAGGGGGCCAAAGCCCCTGTTCACCAGTTCCCTCCTCATCATCGTAAAAATCTCCACCGGTGAAAAGGTGCCGTTCACAAAGTCACAATGGTTGTCGCAGCTTCCGCATAATGCACAATTATAGAATCGCTTGGCCGTATTTTCATTCCAATCCAGGTCCCCTTCCATGATGGAACGGGCGATCTCCATTCTGCCGATGGAATAATAGGAATCAAAAACGTGCTTATTGCCGGCCGGACAGGAGGGCAAACTCTGCCGTACGGCAACCCGACAGGCCCCGCACTTCATGCAGTTATAGATATCTTCCTTATGTTCAGCAAAGGGCTTTACCTCCGCTGCCTTTTTTATCGGTTTTCTCTCTGCCATCTCAGTATCTCCTCCTGTCTTTCAAATATCTTTCAGCATCTGTTTAGGGGCCATGATATTATTAGGATCGAGCAGCTGTTTTACCCCCCGCAGGATCTTCATGTAGCCGGGCCACATCAGCGGCTCCATTCTCTTTAAAAATCCGGCGTTGATCTGGCTGCTACCATACTTAGCCGACTCCTCATAGTACCGTTTCTGAAACTCCAAGAATTTTCTAACTGACTCCTTGTCTTCCGGGATAAACTCCATCTCCTGTTCGAAAAGATAACTCTCATTCCTTTCCCATGGGGAGATCCAGCACCGGGGATATTCAATCACTTTATTGGAAAAGGAAGTCAGCTCGTAGCCGATATCATGCATAATCTTCTTAGTGATTTCCCGGAGTCCAGGAAGCATGGAGGGAGGCAGCATGCCAAAGGCCATCAGATGGGGATTGTGCCTTAGATAGCGGATCGCCACCGATGAACTCCCATCCCAGAGCTCCGACAGAGCGTCCTGGGTCTTGCCGGTGTAGGAGACAAAATAGCCTCCGTATCTACTTATCGTTTCCTCGATGAGTTCCTTATAAATTGTCTGCTGTTTCTCATTATAACAGCTGATTTTGTCAACGATCAGAAATTCGGGGAAGCTTTTCTCAAATTTCTCATAAGCCACAGGATCGTGAATGAGCTCCGAATCGGCGGCAATCATCGCCGCCTGGGGCTGGTTGACGCCGTAAACCTGTTTGGAGATGCCGAGGTCAACGAGGTCCTTCATCCCTTTCAGACAATTTTCAAAGCTGTCAAAGCCGATCTGTATCCGCTCTTCGATATTCCGGAGGGGATAGAGGCGCCGCAGGACTTTGGTTACCACACCGTAAGTCCCCAGGGAACCGTGAAAAACACCGGTCAGGTTCATCCCGTACCCTACCCGGCACCAGGGATTGAGTTTTTCATGTCCCTTCATGCCGGCAGACCCGGTCCACATAATCTCGCCATCGGGCAATACTACCTCACAAGCCACCTCTTCGTTGATGTCAATCCCGCCCGTATTCCCACCTCCCAAAACAAAATTGCCGATCAGGCTGCCGCTGTGAGGGCCGCCGCCGAGCCCCAGTGGCTCCAAGTTCTTCTTCTTGGCTTCGAAAAATAACTTTGACCAGGTTACCCCCGGTTCAATGGTGGCGGTGTGGGTCTCGTCATTGATTTCGAGGACTTTGTCCAGCCTCCGCACCACCATCATCAATCCCCCTACCCTCGGTAACGCCGTACTGCTGATGCTGACTCCATAGGCATAGGGATAAACGGGCAGCTTAATCTTATTGCAAAGCCGGAGTATTTCCTGGATCTCCTGGACCGTACCGGGTGCGACCACCAGGTCTGCCATGTACGTCTTGAATGCCTGGGACACCTCATCCCGGCAGTAAGGCATGATGTCCTCCTTATCCAGGGAAACATATTGCTCGCCCACAATCTTCGCCAATTCTTTATAAGCTTCCTTCTTTTTCTGTTCTTCCATCACCAGCTCCCTTCTTTTCCGGTCTTAATGATTCGTTGGACAGATGAAGCACACTTCCTAACCCCGATAAACGGGATAAGTGCGTTAACAAAGTTGCTTTTCACGGTCAAGCAACTTCTAACTTACTAACAAATTAACCAGTCCGATTTATTTCTTTATTTCCCCCAAATTCCGCTCCTGCTCATCCAAGAATTGCTCTTCTTCTCTCCTTCTTTTCTCCTCCTCCCATTCCTGATCTGTAACTGTTCTTTCTTCCTGCTCTTCAAAACCCTCTTTTTCGCATTGATCTTTGTAACACTCCGCCGAATCGTCAAAATCATCCTCATCAGATATTGACATTAACCTCTCACCTCCTTCGTGATTTCCCTTCCTCCCTTCTCTTACGGTTTTTATCCGGTGCTCTAAAAAACCCCTGTTTTATGAAAGACAGGGTTCTAAATTCACGTGCTTGCAACAGTTTACCACAACCGTATAAAATACCCCTGTCCTCGGTAATCGGCGTCTAAAGCAAATGTAACTAAGGGCCCGCTCCTCGACAAATTTGACGGGGTTCCCGTCAAGGTATCGTCTTAGCCGGCCGGCACGTCGTTAACTAATCAATGGCCAGTTTACCGGCTTTGGCTCGATTTTCCTTCTTGCCTTCATGAAGAATAATGCTCACGGCCTCGGGAGGAACATTAAAATTCTTACAAACAGCATCGGTGACGTCCTTCGCAAGCCCTCTTTTTTGTTCAATTGTTTTTCCACCATCCGCTTCAATAATGACTATCGGCATGTATCGCCCCCTTTTATTTTGCTCTTTCTAAAAAGATCTTTATGATAATTTTTTCGCGAGGATGCCAAGCATACCTGTTTCTTTTATGCGTCGCTTAATCGTCTTTACGTCGTCCGTGTATAGACCTGTCCGTTGCATAATTGCCCAGTATTCCCCGGCACCCATGTGATATCCGATATTTCTTCCCGCCACTGTCTTGCACTTTTCGGCAGTGAAAGCAAAGAAGTCACCCAGAGCTATGCTCTTGGGAAGCACCAGCGGCTCCAGTTTGAAAGCGGCTCTGGCCGCGTTGTGCCCCGCCAGAATGCCGCTTGACATGGCACCGCCGACACTTCCGTGGCCTGATTTATCACCAGCGCAGAAAAGGTTATCAATGCCCTTTACCCGCATCGCGCTGTCCCTGACGGCGATAGCTACGTGTGAAATGTGGTTGTATCTGCTCGCTCGCGGGTCCTCCATCTCAACGTTCTCAAAGCCCGGTACCTTCCTCAACTCAGACTGCAGCATGTAAACACAGCCGGACAGCTTGGCGACCGGCCCGATATCGCTCATCACCAGGTTCTTCAGAAAGTCCTTGGTGCGAAGACCGCCCATTAAGGCATGTTTGGAATAGTCAACCAGTTCACTGGGAAGCGGAATCTTGAGCAATCCCTCCCTTTTCAGTCGCGCCTTGAGTTCAGGAGAAAGGGTATCTTTGAATAGTGTTATAGCTGCATTTAGATGGCCATGAGTGCCATCCGCTTTAAGTTGATCATAGACCTTGCCGCCAGCTTTCTCCACCATGCCTACCCTGTCACCGAAAGCAGGGCATTTGACAAGACACATAACGCAGCCCTTGCCGTATCTCCTGCAAACACTCATACCCCCGCGCCCCCCGGTGCAGTCCACAAAGGCATCGCCCTCCACCATCTTACCATTCTCCAGCTTTACCGCCAGGACCCGGCCTGCTTCCTTCTTTACATCCACGGCGCGGCTCTGCAACACAACCTCCACGCCGGCTTTTTTGACAATTTTTTTTATCAGGGGCTCAGCCAGCCCGGTATTGAAAATAAAGACATGTTTTTTTTCATCGGGAAAGGTGACACCGTCGTGCATTCTTATTGACTGGAGCGCGTCGGAGAGTTCCCCTGCTCCCAGGGAGCGGAGCTCATGGTGGGCCACAAACCATCCATTGCCGTTAGTTTCTCCCGCCCGCACCGCCACCCCGATAAGCATATCTGTCCTCTCCAAAAGAGTAACCTGAGCGCCGGCCTTTGCCGCTGCCAAGGCCGCCCCACAGCCAGCCATGCCTCCACCAACCACGACAACTCTAGACATAATAAAACCCCCTTTTCCTTTGGATATGGCGCACCAAGCACCAAGGCAGCTTATAGTTAACGCGGGAGAACTGTACTCAAGAACTCGACAACGTCATTTCTCATATTAACGTAGCGCTCCAGGTGGCTATCAAAGTATTGCACGCCTTCTTTCGGGATGAGATGTTCGGCGACGTGACCGCGTGGCACGTCTTGCCTCAGACTGGCAAAGCCGATGGCTTTGCTCCATTCTGTTTGGCCTTGTTTCGAGAGGAGATAATCGAGATAGACCTTCAGCGCATTGGGATGCGGCGGGTTTCGCGGCACCGCGAGGGCGCCGTTGCCGGCGGTGGTCGTAGCACCCTCCTGCAGCGCTTCGGGATTGAATTGTCTCAACGGCAAGCCCTTGCCAATCCACTCCTTGGTCATCACTTCGCTTGGGCCGATGGCAAGCGGATATTTCCGCTGGCCGACAAAGTCAAGGAGTTGGCGGCTGTCGCGACTCAGCGCGATCTCCTGAGAACCGAAAAACTTCTTAATAAAATCCTTGCCTAGTTTCGGGCTGGCGTACCAGAAAGTCGCGTTCGCCAAACCGCCTCCCGCCAGGCGCGGATCAAGAGCTGCCAGCTTGCCCTTCCACTTTGGGGCGAGCAGGTCTTTCCAGGCCGTGATTTCCTTGGGTGAAACCATCGCCGTATTATAGACGAAAGGGGGCATTATATAGACGCTCATCACCAGGTTGTACTGTCCGGCGTCATCGGCGAAGTTGAACTTCTTGTTGAGCCACACCGAAGGATCGGCGGTATTCGGGCCGACCATAAAAGGCTTGATCGGAATGACTGCTTTCACGGGCATCAGCCCGTTGATCACCGTTGTGGTGCCCTGTACGAGCAGGTCGATCGCATAGCGCTCGGTTTTTTGCTCGGCGATCAACCTGGGCGGCAGTTGGGCGCCGGCCATGCCGCTGTGCTCAACTTGGATTTCCGGATACTTGCGCTGAAAACCTTCGACCAGGGCGTCGCGCGTTTCGTTTCCCTGGGGGCCGATAACCACCACTTTCCCCTCGCGCTTGGCAGCCGCGACAACTTCGTTCCAATCGGCAGCCTGGACCGATGTCAACAAACTGAAAATAGCCACCACGGCAACAACCAACAACGTGAATACTTGCTTCATAACTAACCTCCTTGCCTCTTCAGCTACTTTCCTCCTGCTGATAACTTTTGCAACCCCGGTAACCAAATCCCCTTTGTTCATAATACTTCTCCCCCCTTTGTTTCTATTACTGCTCTATGCGACAGCTCTTTGTTTGTCAACTTTTTTATCATTTTCAAAATGCCCTGCCCTTTAAGCCTTGATTACCAATTGGCGTCCCGTCTATTTTCTATTCAACTCATTCTGAATCGTTATGCCGACCTTTTCCATGAGATAGGGTTTCCTGATATAGGCGCCGGCCCCAAGATTCTGAGCTTCCTTGACTCGATCAGTCTCCGAAAAACCGCTGACGATGATGGCTTTTTGATTCGGGTTGATTTTGAGCACCCAGCTGTAGGTCTCCAAGCCATCGATTCCCGGCGCCATAATCATGTCCAGAACCATGATATCCGCGCGATTGTTTTTAAGATATTCCACCGCCGCCTCGCCGCTGGAAACCGCCGTTACCTGGTAGCCCAGCCGGGTTAGTAGTACGGTGGCAACATCCCGCTGTTCGGCAATGTCATCAACCACCAATACTGATTCTCCCTTACCCATGTATAGTTCTATAGGTACTTTTTGCTGTTCCGCAATCAATTCCTCCCGCGTGACCGGGAAGTACAACGTGAAGGTGGTTCCCTTTCCGACTTCCGTCTGTATATCAATATATCCTTTGTGATCTTTCACAGTTCCCCAAACTATGGCCAACCCCAGTCCGGTCCCGCTCCTGCCCATCGTCTTCTTTGTATAGAAGGGTTCAAAGATCTTGTCTATATTCTCAGCACGGATTCCCGTTCCGGTATCGGATATGATCAATACGACATATTCCCCACTTTTGATCTCGTCATAGCCCCTGAGGGGCGTGTCCAGATATCGATTCTCCGTTCGGATAGTCACTTCTCCTTTTCCGGAAATCGCCTCCGCCGCATTCGACACCAGGTTCAACAACATCTTTTCCAAGTGTACAGGGGAACCTTTGATATTCAGCAGGTTTTCATCACACTCTGCCAGAAAAGTCACACTGGAATGATGGTCTTTCAGTTTTTCAAACACTGGCGACTTGAGAAAGTCCGACACAATAGTTTTTAAATTGATCACAGCTGATACCACCACGCCCCGCCTTGCCAAAGTCAGCAGGTCCTGAATAATCGCAGCACCTTTTTCTGTGGACTGCAGAATCTTATCAACATAAATTTTGGCTCTATCCCCTTCGGGAATTTGCTCCTGCAGCAGTTCCGAATATCCCGTAAGGACACCGAGAACATTATTGAGATCATGGGCGACGCCCCCTGCCAACTGTCCCAACGCCTCCATCTTCTCCGCACGCTGAAGACGTTCCAATAGACTTCCTTTTTCCTCTTCAGCCTGTCTACGGTAATCAAGATGCGTGTTGAAACTAGTGAGCAGCTGACCAATTTCGTCGTCTCTGGTAACGGGGAGCTTCTGGAAGGGTAAACGTTTATCAGTAATATCCTGTATCAGTTTGCTTGCCATAGAAAGTGGTCTCAGCGCCTGCCTGATGACGAGCCATAGCAGCAACGAACTGAGCATTGATAGTCCAAGGGCCAGGGAATATGCGCGGATTTTCATTCTTTTGATCGGAGCAAAAACAATCTCTGTGGGTGCCCCGACTCGAATGAACCAGCCTGGTGTTGGTATCTGCTTCGCAGTTAAAAGCATTCTGATCCCCCGTGGATTTACGGTGATGATTGAGCCTTCAAAACCAGCCATGAATTTAGCTAACACAGGATTCGTACCGGCCTTTACCGACGGGGTCATTATACGGGAAGGATCGCTTCCCGTACTTATCATGCGATATTTGCGGGATACCAAAATGAGCCTGTCCGAAAAGCCTTGATAGGACGAGGTTTCTATTGTTCCCAACAGCGATGGGTCGGACAATGAGACAGAGGCCGTCAGCACGCCCATAAGTTTCCCTGAGCGGTTTAAAATAGGGACAGCGAAAGCGATGAAAGGTCTATGAGTGAATCGACCAATCTGCGGTTTGCCTATCGCCGGTTTTAGCGTCGCGATCACATCCCTAAAATACTCGAATTCTCTATAAGATGCTGTTGACCGTCCCGGCACTACGGGGTAATCGGCAATACCTTTGCCTTCCTTGGAAATCACCGTAACTCCGTTCCGGAACAGGGTGCGAATCAATAGCCTTTGACGCAGGGACTCTCTTAATTTGCCGGGGTTGGAAATAAGTTCGGGGGTTATAAAGGAGGCAATGGTAGCCAGAGATTCAAAGCGCAGCTTTACCTGACTCTCAACACTATCAGCGATATAAGATGCAATTGAGAACTGTTGTACTTCGATCTGCGCGATCATGTCCTGTTCTAAGTACTTAGAATTTAAGAACGTCAGCATCCATATACTTCCTAAAAATAGTAGCAGGACCATTAGAATGATCTTCGTTTTAAGATTTAAGGAGGATAATTTACCAAAAATATTCACTATATTTACCTCTGCCAACGGAGAAGATAAAATTCTTTTCAGTGTGCGAATAGAGATCGACTTCGCACAGACCAACGGGCAATGCCCGCTTAAGGAGATGGAAATTCCCGGCTTTATGAATCCTTTGTCATTAGCTAATTCAGAAACTGATAGCCGTCTTCGTGGAATAATTTCAGACAGGCGTCGGCAACTTCTGGTTCGTAGAGGCGGCCTTTCTTTTTGGCAATTTCATCCAGCGCCGCCTTAACACCATAGCCTGGGCGGTAGGGACGATGCGAGGCAATCGCTTCCGTCACATCGGCAACGGCAATGATGCGCGATTCGATGAGCATCTCTTTTCCGCGTAAGCCCCGGGGATACCCGGAACCGTCGCTTCGTTCGTGATGTTCCAACACCATCCTGGCAATGGGCCAGGGGAATTCGATATCTTTCAAGATGTCATAGCCCCGCTGGGCATGGGTTTGGATAAGGCCATATTCAATCTCCGTCAATTTCCTGGGCATGCTGAGAATCTCCGCGGGAATCGAGATCTTGCCGAGGTCATGGATGGTACCGGCCATCCTAAGACCATCGCGCTGGTCCGCCGTCAGGCCCATTCGCGTTCCAATCGCCCGGGCAAGATCAGCGACACGCCGCTGGTGACCAGCTGTATAAGGATCCCTGGTTTCTGCCGTCACTGCCAGGGCCTGAACGGTGGCACCCAGCGCCTTGCGCAGGCGGGTAAAGCTGCTTTCCCTTTCTTCCTCGGCCATTTTTCGTGCGGAAATATCTTCGATATTGCCTTCATAGTGAAGGACCCGCCCAACACCGTTCTTGACGGGCATCACGTTTGTCGAGACCCAGATCGGCCGGCCATCCTTCCTCAGAAATTGCACCTCATACTGGTGCAGGGAGCCGGACCACTCAAGGGTCTTCAATAATAAATCACTGTCTTTGCGACACACACAAAGTTCGCTGGGAATGCAGGTAACCGCAGCCATGAGCGCCTCGGGGGACTCATGGCCCAGCATGCGCGCCAAGGCCCGGTTGGCCACAATAAATCTCCCCTCCGGGGTAGCCTGAAAGAGCCCTTCCCTGGCGCGATCGAAGATGTCACGATATTTCTTCTCACTTTGCACCAGGGCGTCTTCCACCTCCCGGCGCTTGGCCAGGGCGGCCCGCTCCCGGAGAACTCGTTTCAGGCGGAGGATCAGCTCCGTAGGCCGCGCCGGCTTTTCAATGAAGTCGTTGCCGCCGTTTTCTATCGCCTCTTCATAGGTAAAATCATCGTAAAAACCTGTCACGATGATGACATCGGCATCATATTTTTCCTTGATGATCCTGGTCAGCTCGAGACCATTCATCTCGGGCATCTTGATATCCGTGATCACCACATCGCAGGCATGTTTCGCCAAGATGTCCAGGGCTTCGGCGCCATTTGCGGCACAGGAACACTGAAAATTGGTCAAGTTGGCGATGACTTTCTGCACCATCTGCCCGAAAGCCCCGTCATCATCCACGACCAGAATATGAGCATGGTTCAATTCGTCGTTCATTTCCGCAACCTGTGCCTGAGGTCCTGTTTTATCAATCCCTCCAGGGCCGCATCGAAATAGGCCTTCTTGCAATCGACCTTGTCGATGTTCCCCTCCCGCAGATAAGTCATATACCGGCAGCCGCCGAAGCAGAGGGGAAGATAGACGCAAGCCGCACATTCCTCGTTTTTGTACATGCCGAGCCGATAGGCGGCGGCATAATCGCCGACGCCGGTTTCCAGGCTGCCTACGGCGAATTCCTTTTTCCCGATAAAAGCGGGGCATTTGTACAAAACGCCATCATAATTCACCACATAGGAGTCCCGGGTTTCGACCAGGCAGGCCATGGGCGCCGGCTTGGAAGTCTGATAGCCCCGTTTGAGGATCTCTTCCCGCAGGAAGGCCTCCGCCGCGACGATCCAGGGCTCATTGACGGAAAGGCAGCCCCCGGTAAATTCGACAGGAATGCCGTTATTATCGGGCAGGTTCACGGCCGGGTCGAATTTAAACATGGAAACCTTGTCGGGTGTCAGCCCCTCCGCCTCAAAGTAATCGAGGAGTTGGGCAAAACTTTTATAGTTCTCCCGGGTATAATTGCCTCCCACGCCCACCTTCACCAGGTCCCAGGTGGCCTTGATGTTCCTGACAATCGCCTCAAAACTCCCGACGCCGGATTTGAAGGGGCGTGACTGGTTGTGGATTTCCGCCGGCCCGTCCAGGGTGATCCTGGCGTTCGTCAGCCCCAACGGGGCCAGCCGCTCGGCAACCTTCCGGGTAAAGAGCGAACCGTTGGTAACGAGGGTGGAAAAATAACGGGCGCCCCGGGCGGCGGCAAAGGCCTGGGCCGCCTGGGAAATGGCGACGATCAGCTCGAGGCTGAGGAGGGGTTCCCCGCCGTAGAAATCGATGCGCAGGGTATCCTTATGCTCCCGCCAGTGGTCCTCGATAAAGGCCGTCAACAGCGCCGCCGTCGCCCCGGTCATGTAGAGGTCCCCCTTGACCCCGGTCTCGAAGCAGTAGGGGCAGGCGAAATTGCAGTCCAGGTTGAGGACGACGGTGATGTGCAGACCTGTGTTCCGGGGATTCTGCGCGTCGAGGATACCCAGCATGGCCGCTCTTTCCGCTTCCCGGTCCGGCACGAGCATCTTTAATTTTGACAGCGTCGCGGCCTGGTCAGGGGACAGCCTTCCCTCCTCCAGGGCTTGAAAAATCTCTTTATCCAGGAGCAGGGCGGAGGCATTCCGGGTGGAATAAAGCAGGAGCTGGGTGGGATTGTCCGGGGCGGGATAGATTTTCAGGTAAAAGGAAGACTGCATATTTAAGGCCGGGAGGGACGCGCATCACCGCGTCCGGTTTTGTTCTCTAGGCCACGACAGAGCCTGGCCCGCCCGCAGATGGGAAAAGAAGGGGCGTCCCTCATCAGGACGCCCCTCTTTTATCTACCACCAAAGGATCACGAATGCTGAAAGACAACAGCCGATCTGGGGACCCACCAGGAACTCCCCCTCCCTCCCCGCATCGAGCACCACTAAATCCTGACGGCCTTCTTCTTTTTCCTCTTTCATCTTGTTACCCCTCCCTTCAAAATTTCGTTTCTCATGCACCGTAGCCAAGACTGCGGACAATCACGGTAACCCTGCCCTCTCCGAGCATAGTTTGTTTATAATGGCTAACCCGGCAAAAGGCAAGGATTAAAATGTGATGTTGATGCCCCCCTCCAGCCAGCGTTCGGGATTCTTGTTCTCCCCGAAACCGATGGTATACTCGTCGCCATTGAAAAGGTTATGGGCGGCCAAAAAGACTTTAGTTGTAAATTGCGGGGTCTCACAGATCTTCCGGGAGAGGTTCAAGTCCCAGATCCAGTGGCCATAATCGGCCTTCTGCGCCCCATCGAGGTTCCACCAGGTGTAACGGCCGAAGAGCTGGGCCTGCCAGGCCCGAGCATCGTCGTATTTGACACCGAGGTTGTAGGTGTACCTGTCCCTGGCCTCCGCCTGCTCGGAATCCCGGATATGGACGTAGGCCAAGCCCGCTGCCAGGGTAAGGTTATAAAAGGGGACAGTCTCTGCCTCCAGTTCCAGGCCCTGCCGCCGGATGGCGCCCCGGTTGACGACGGTCGTAGCGGGTCCCGCCCCGACTGCCTCCCGGACGAAGGCATTATCCACGTCATGGAAGAAGAACGTACCCTTCAGCCAGAGCTGGCGGGCAAGGGCGGTCTCGATGCCTGCCTGGTAGGACCAGATGCTTTCCTCCTTCAGGTCGGAGTTGGGAACAAAAAAAGGGCCACCGACAGAGGTATTGGAAAGCGGGGGCGTAGTAAAGCCCCGGGCCACGACCGCCCGGGCGACCGTATCCGCGCCCAGGCGGCGGGTGATACCCAGGCTGGGGCTCAGGAAGGAAGCCACGATGTTGTTGTAATCGTAGCGGATACCGGGGGTAATGGTCCAGCGCTCCAAAGAAATGGTGTCATTGGCGTAGAAGGCCCATTTGGTGACATCAGGGTTGGCCGCCGTCAGAAACGGGCCGGACTGGATGGTCTGGTCGAGGTTCCCCCTGCTGGCGTCGATCCCCAGAACGGCCGCATGCCGGCCCTTAGTCCACACGAGTTTGCCGCTCCCCCCCCTGGTCCCCTCGTCAAGTTTATTTTCGGAAAGGAACTGCGGCGGGGCCAGGGTTTCAACGGTAATGGTCGATTTTTGCTCCAGGGCATAAAGAGAGAGGTTCAGGTCGAGCGCCGGGGTCAGGGCGGCCGCCATCGTGGCGTTCAGGAAATAGGAACGTTCATCGGAGGAGGGAGAGAGATTGAATTCCGGGAAATTTCCCTGCTTATTCCGGGGTTTGCCGAAGCCCATGGTCAGGCCCAGTTCCAGATCCGGGGAAAGGGCGAGGTTGAACTTCGAAAAGAGGCTCGTGGCGTCAAATTTCCGTTCGTCCCGGAGACCCTTGGAGTCCTGGTGGCCGGCGAAGAGGTAGTAACCCACGGGTCCGGCGAGACCGGCGATCTGGGCGCTGTAATCCTGGGTGCTCCGCTCGCCATAGGAGACCTTAATCGACCCCGTCGGTTTGGCCGTCGTGCCCGCCTCCTTCGTGAGGATGTTGATGACCCCGCCCAGGGACGAACCCCAGGCCGAGGAGGCCGGGCCTTTGATGATCTCGATCCGCTCGATGATCCCCACGGGGATGGGGTTCGTCTCGGCGCTCCCCTCGGCGAGGAGATTCCAGGGGATGCCGTCCACCAGGACCTGGACATGCCGCGCCTCGGAACCCTGGATAGTAAGAGATGAGTTGGCGCCGAAATCCCGGATAAAATCGACGAAGAGGCCGGGGACCCGGTTCAGGACCTCCGCCACCGAATGGGCGTTCATCGCCTCGATCTCTTTGGCCGTGACCACGGTGATATTCTCCGCCACCTGGGCGATGGACTTGGGATTGCGGGTGGCCGTGACGACGAGGTCTTTGTCCTGGTAAAAGAGGCGGAGCGTCTCCATCTCTTCCAGGGACTGGGAGGCGGCGGGGTGACAAAAAATAAGCCCGGCGAGGCAAGAGGATAACAGAATAGTTCCCCCACGGCATGAGAAAAAAGATAAAAACCGACTTGCGAGAACTGCAAAAATCATTTATTTTCCAATAGCAAAAGTTTTGATTCTCAGACCGGCAAACTTGTGATAGTCCTTATATTGTTTAGATAGTTTTTTCAAGAATTTTATTTTTAGTAAGCTAGGATTTGTTTTCCGGTGGAAAGCAAATCCGTTAGCGCACTTATCCCCTTTAGCGGGACCAGGACTGCCGTGGCCAAAAGGACCTTCATCACTCTACTGCTTTTCTTTACCGCCCTGCTAGGAACAGCGGAAGCCGCACCGAAGGTCCTGGCCCTCCAGAGCGTCTCCATCGCCCCCTACGAAGAAGCAATTAAAGGTTTCGACTATATTCTGGACGTCGATGTCCAGCGACTCTATGTCGCGGAACATAAAGAAAAAGAGGTCCTCAGGGAGATACAGGCCATCAAACCCGACCTGGTCCTCGCCATGGGGAGGGACGCCCTGCTCATTGCCCGGCGGATCAGGACCATTCCCGTGGTCTATTGTATGGTCTTGAATCCCCTTGCCCTCTTACGGGACAGCAATATCAGCGGCGTCAGCATGAATCTGTCGCCGGAGAAGCAGTTAAAAGAGCTGGCAAGGGTTTTCCCTGCCGCCCGCGGCATTGGCCTCCTTTATGATCCCGAACAAACCGGCCTCTTTGTCCAGGAGGTACGTGAGGCGGCCCCGAAGCTGAATGTCAAGGTGATGGCCACGGTGGTGCACAGTCCCGGCGAGGTCCCCCTGCGCCTCAAGGGCATGAAGGGCAAGGTCGATATCTTCTGGATGCTCCCGGATATCACGGTGATCACGCCGGAAACAGTGGAAACCATCCTTCTTTTTTCCCTGGAAAACAATATTCCCATCCTGACCTTTTCCGAAAAATATCTGGAGCGGGGGGCGATGCTGTCCATCGGGATCGACCCCTTTGATATCGGGTGTCAGGCGGGAGAGCTGGCGCAAAAAATCCTTTCGGGAAAAGATGTTGGGAATGCACGTCGTGTTGACGCACGCAAGGCGGTAATCTCCGTCAACGGAAAGATCGCTGAAAAGCTGGGATTTAGTGTTGAGGGAAAAACAATCAAAGGAAACGGGGGCGCAAGGTGAGGGACTGGGCATGCAGTTAAGGTCTCCGGATATCTTTCGGAAAAATTTCAGCAACAAGATTGCGGCGATTAGTATTTTCCTTATTTTTTGCATCTCCTTCTCTTTAACCGCCTTCTTCTATTACGCCCAGAGAAAATCGTTGACCGGGATGCTCGTACAAAACAACCTGCTTCTGGCCCGCATCCTGGCCTACAATTCCCGGATCGGCGTCTTTTCCGAGAATGAAGATCAACTCCGTGATCCCATCGAGGGGATATTTCAGCAGGGGGAAACGGAAGAGGTCGCCGTCTTTGACGGACAAGGCCGGCTGCTGGCCAAGCGTGTAAGACCGGTCATTGGAGATGGTAAAACAAGGGATAAAGCGACAACGGCGGGGCGGATTGAAGTCGCGGTCTTGAACAAGCTCCAGGTCTCGTCCGCTCCTTTTTACCTGGATAACACCAAGGACATGGAATTTTGGTCGCCCGTCACTGCCAGTGCCAGCTTCAGGACCCCGGAATCCCTGTTTGTCGAAGAGAAAGAGCTTCCCCATAAGGAGCGGACGATCGGTTTTGTCCGGATAAAGGTGGGGAAAACTGTCCTGAACAGACAACTTGGCGCCCTGCTTACCAGAAGCGCCCTGATCGGTCTGGTCTTCCTGATCGCCGGCGCTGGCATTATCTATGTCATGGTCCGGAAAATCGTCAATCCGCTCAATACCTTAAGAAGCGGGGTGCAAGTCCTGGGCAAGGGGGATTTTGGCGGCATGGTCCCCGTGGAAACGGAGGATGAAATCGGCGAATTGGCCCTGGCCTTTAATCAGATGTCCGCATCCCTGCTCCGGCGGGAGACGGAAAAAAAGCACCTTGAAGAACGGCTCCGGCATTCGCAAAGGATCGAGGCCATCGGCACCCTGGCCGGGGGCATTGCCCATGACTTTAACAATATCATCGGCGTCATTGTCGGGTATGCTCAAATGGCCCTGTTGACCAATCCGGAAAAGTCCAAGCTGGATGGTTGCTTAAAAGAAATTTTCGAGGCCGGCATCCGCGCCAAGGACCTGGTCAAGCAGATCCTCACCTTCAGTCGCCAGGGTGCTCAAGAAAGAAACCCCTTGTTCATTAAACCGGTTGTCGAAGATGCTCTGAAAATGACGCGGGAGTTGTTACCGGCAACCGTTGAGATACGCCGTAACTTTAAACCCGGGTTAAGCCCCATTGTCTCTGATCCTACGCAGATCCATCAGGTGGTAATGAACCTCTGCACCAATGCCGGTTATGCCATGCAGGAGGTGGGCGGTGTGCTCGAAGTTGAGTTGGACGAAAGGGAACTTGCCGCCGACAACCCCGAACTGCCTCTGGAAATGTCGCCCGGCCGCTATCAGGTGCTGACCGTGCGCGATACGGGCGGAGGCATGGAGTCCGCCGTCAGGGAACGGATTTTCGATCCCTTTTTTACTACCAAAGGGCCGGGCAAGGGCACCGGCATGGGGCTATCGGTTGTCCATGGCATTGTCAAAAGCCACGGCGGCCGGATCAACTGCCAGAGCGAACCGGGCAGCGGGACCACTTTCGAGGTATTTTTCCCCACAACCAAGGCGGAGGTCCTGAAAATATCCCCGGGTAGGGAGGTGATCCCCGGCGGGCGGGAAAGGATCATTTTTGTCGATGACGAAGCGTCCCTGGTCGGTTTGGCCAAGCAGATGTTGCAAAACTTCGGCTATGACGTTGTCGGCTGCACGAGTGGCGTGGAGGCCCTGGCGGCATTCAAGGCGCGGCCCGACCAATTCGATCTCCTCATTACTGATAATACCATGCCGAACATGACGGGCATCGAGCTGACGATAAAGATCAAGCAAATCCGCTCCGATCTTCCCATCATCCTTTGTACGGGATTCATTGAAGGGATATCGGAAGAAAAAATCAAGGCGCTCGGCATCGCCTCGCTATTAATGAAACCCTTCATCTGGGAAGATATTGCCCAGGTTATCCGTCAGGTCCTGGATAAAGGTGCGGAGCTCCTTGATAGAAGGACAATATAGTGATATTAGTGTGCTGGTGTCAGGTCTTGACGGGCTGTTGCCCAAATAATCATGGCGTAAAGTTAGCAAAAATGCTATAAGGCTGCAACATTAATAATGATATTTGGAGTCAACGACCATGATGGGAAAGCAGCCCCGACCCCAAACCAGCCTCTTCTATGTCGGCATCGACATCGAAAACCGAGTAAGGCAAAACCATCCATTGAGAAAAGTAGATGAAGTTATAGACTTCGACTTTGCTTATGCAAAAGTTAAAGACTGCTATGGCAACAACGGCAATGTTTCCATCCCCCCGCCGATCATACTGAAGCTGATGCTCTTGCTGATATTCTATAATGTGCGCTCTGAAAGGGAGCTGATGGACA
>Ga0082335_1005141_pt1 | contig 18502 bp, 20 predicted proteins | sample Subgrocontami58m_FD_72375 | JGI IMG/M metagenome (GOLD analysis project Ga0082335, IMG submission 72375) | Subsurface groundwater microbial communities from S. Glens Falls, New York, USA - GMW37 contaminated, 5.8 m (SPADES assembly) (version 2) ... | reverse complement strand
GGGTGCGGCCGCGACCGCGACCGGGACTGCGGCGGCGGCGCCGGTGACGCCAGCACCCTTCAGGAACGTCCTGCGCGAGAAGCGGCCTTGCTTCGGTGTCGGCACGCTGCTCCTCCCCATCAATGTGTCCAAGATGCGGCTATTAGCATCCAAGATTCGGTGTTACGGATCTCAAAGATGCCGGCTACTGCGCCATCCTGACCCAGCGGGATACAGTTGGCATGGCACGCTCGTACTGTTTTTCTGGTACGAACGCGATTGTTGTTCTGGTACGAGCAGATCGGATCAGGGCCTTCCAGCGGGGAGGGCCAGTTCCCTCCGACCCGCGCTTCATCTGCGCGGTCGCCCTGTCGCCCGGCTCGACCCGGATCGAACGGGCCATGGGGGCGCGTCCAGCGCGGTCGCGATGGCGTGCCTCTCTCACGTGCTGTCGACGGCGAAGCCCTTGACCAGATCGACCTCGAGCTGCTCGCGGAGGCGCAGGCCGAGCCCCATCACGGGCGCGCCGTCGAACCGCCGCTCGACGCCGAGGCTGATCTCCGGCATCGGCAGCGGCGCGTTCGCGCCGGTCGCCGGGTCGTGACGAGGACGCAGACGCCGTGCGAGCGGCCGGACGGACTACGCCAGGTGGTGCTCGAAGGCGTACGCGACGGCCTCGGCGCGGCTGTGCACGCCGAGCTTGTTCAGCATCACCGCGATATGGTTGTGGACCGTGTGCGGGCTCACCCCGAGCCGCTCGGCGATGGTGCTGCTCCCGGCCCCGTGCGCGAGCAGATCCAGCACCTCGAGCTCGCGGCTTGTGAGGTGGATCGGTGACGGTTCGTGAATCGTGCCGTTCCCGACGTGCGACGTGAGGACGTCCTCGGCATCCGTGGCGATCTCGCGCACGAATTGCTCGAGCCGCTTCGTGCGGCTGACGTTGCGGACGAGGTGCGCGAGCGCGACCGGCTTCCCGGTCGCGTCGGTGATCGGCAGGATGGACACGTTCAAGTACTTGTCGCGCGCGGGCATCCCGCGGACGTCGAAGTTGTGAATCCGCGCGCCGCGGCGCGCGAGCGCCCACTTCTCGCAGTGCACGCGGCACACCTCGCGGCCAGCGTCGTCGATCCCGGCGATGACGTCGAAGCAGCGCTGCCCCAGCACGTCCGCGGCGGCGCGCCCGAACGCGGCCTCCGCGCTCTTGTTCCAGTGCAGGATCGTCCAGCGCTCGTCGGCGACGAAGACGGGATCGCCGCACGCGTCGATCGTGCGCAGCAGGTCGGGACAGAGGGCTTCGGGACCTTCCATGACCGCCTCCAACCCCCCGGCACCTAGTCTCCACGTGCTATCCCTGGGAAGTCTGTCAGGCAAAGGCCTACGCCGGGCGTCTCGTGGCCACACTGCGGGAAGCCTTCGGGATCGGCGACCGTGCGGTGGGCGCATTCGTCGGCGCCCGGCGGTGATCGAGGTCGCCGGTGTCGCGACCTCAGGCGCGTGAGGCGGTGAGCTCGAGCGCCCGGCGATCGAGCAGGTAGAGCGCGGCCTCGAGCACGCCGCCGCCGATGGCCAGCGCCTTGTCCGAAACGGTGAAGCAGTGCTCGCGGGTCGCCCGAGGATCGACGTCGCCGACCTTCATCCCCACATGCACCCCGATGCCCGTCTGGAGCAGCCCGCGCAGGCAGCCGTCGAACGGGCACAAGAGCGGCTCGTCGGCGACGTAGCCGAGCACCTCGCCCGCCGCGACACGATCGCCGATCAGCCGGACGCCGCTGAAGACACCGCCGGCCGGGGCGCGCAGCACGCGCTCGGCGCCGCGGCCATCGACGGAGGCGGGAACGCCGGTGTCGGGCTCCGCCTCACCGTTCAGGATCACGCGCCCGAGCCGGTGGCCTCGGTTCGTCTCGATCGCGGCGTGCACGTCCACGCCGGCGCGGAAGCCGGGTCCAAGACCGATCACCACTGGTGCGTCGTCCCGGCGCGTGCCGGTGTTGCGCTTGGCGACGATGGCGTCCACCACGATCGAGGGCCGCAGCACGGCGACGGCGTCCCCATCTGGATCGATGAGCACGGCGACCTCCCGCGCGCGGGCCACCGCAAGCGCTTCGCTCGCTGAGCCGGCGAGCCGACCACAGACGCCCTCCACAACCGTGTGACCGTCGAACACCGCCTGCGCGAAGGCAACGGTCCGTCGGACCACGGTGGGCTGCGCCAGCTCGGTCATGACCACCCGGAACCCGCAACGGACGAGGCGGTATGCCACGCCGCTGGCGAGGTCACCGGCGCCCTTGATCATGACGAGGTTGTCCATCACGTGTCCAAGATGGTCTGCCGTGAATGCGTCAGCAGCGTGTCACGTGTCGAGTGTCCCCCGCGACGTTCTACGATCGCGCGGATGGTCGAGACGCGGACGGCGATCGGCGCGCTCACCGGCACCGCCGCCTTCGCGCTCGGTCTCTAGGCCGGCGGCGCGCTCGCAGCGTCGACGCATGGCGGAGAAGGGTCACACTCGAGCCAGGCCGAGCGCCGCGTTGCGCGCGCTCCTCCGGATGCCGCCGCTCTTCTACCGACTCGGGCTCGCCCGCGCGCTCGGCCGGCGGCTGCTCCTTCTGACGACGACCGGCCGTCGCACCGGACGCGCACGTACCTGCGGCCTCAACTACGCGCAGGAGGGCGACGTCATCTACGTGATCTCCGGCTGGGGCCCGCGCGCAGACTGGTACCGCAACCTCATCGTGGAGCCGCGGGTCCGCGTCCAGATCGGCGAGCGAACCTGGGCCGCCCGCGCGGTCGCCGTGGAGGGTGCGGGGGATCGCCGCCGAGTGGTTCGGCTCATCCGCGGGAGTGGGTCGAGCCAGGGTCCGCCGAAGATCCTCCGACCGGTCTTCCGGGTCTTCGGTCTTGACTATGACGCGGAGCTGCGCGAGCTCGACGACGAGGCGACCGACCTCCCGGTCGTCGCTCTCGTGCCGACCGCCGCTGAGGTGGCCCAGTAAGGGAGCCCCTGCCGGTGCACTGAAGATGGCCTCACCGCCGCAAAGGGACCGGGCCAACGGGAGCGCGGCGAGGACGCGACGGTATCCCGCCAGAGGTCGCCCCTCTGTACCGCGGACGCGTGTCGGAATCGTTGCCGCTGGGTACCGCCAACGCCCGAACCGCAGCCGAGAGCGCGCTGAGAGCTGATGCCGACGGGGCCGAACGTCGATGCCGACCGTCGCAATCCTTTGGGCCGTTCAGTGCTGCCAGCCAGCTCGCTCTACCCCGACTGTCGTGGCACCAACCCAGAGCGCGCTGAGCACGCGACTCGGCAGAGGAGGTGGGTGCTCCTGACTCGAAGGCCATCCCCGTCCGGACACCGCGCCGGACGCACGCCGCATCGCACTCGAACATCCGGAGGAACGAAATGAAGCGCAGGACCCTCGACGTCATCATCGCCGGCGGCGGCCTCTTGGTCGCCCTTCTCCTCGCCGTCCTCGGCCTGGCCCTGGCCGGCGAGCACGCCTTCGCGACAAGCTACGTGAAGGAGGAGCTCGCCGCGCAGAAGATCACTTTCGCGACCGCCGACAAGCTGACCGACTCGGAGAAGGGCTGGAAGCCGGGCTCCACCTGCCTCACCGCGTACGCCGGTCAGCCGATGGAGAGCGGCGCGCAGGCCGAGTGCTACGCCAAGTACTACATCCGCGAGCACATGGACGCGTCGGCGAAGACCGCCGGCTTCCCGGGTGCGACGTACGCGACCCTCGGCTCGATCCGCACCGACCTCACCGCCCAGGTGACGGCCGCCAAGGCCAAGGGTGACACGGCCGCGGCGGACGCCGCCCAGAAGAAGTTCGACTCCGCTACGTCGCTCCGCACCACGATGCAGTCCGGCGAAACACTGAGCGGCCTGCTCCTGACCGTGTACGGGTTCAGCGTCATCGGCGACAAGGCCGACCTGGCGGCGAACGTCCTCTACCTCCTCGCCGCCCTGATGGTCGCCATCTCCCTCGCCGGCTTCGTGCACGCCTACGTCACGCCGAAGGAGAAGGTGCTCTTCGCACCGGTAGGCACCGGGACGAGGGTCCCGAGCGGCGCCTAGGTCGCAGGGCCGGACCGCCAGGACACCGGGCGGTCCGGCCCGCGTCCCCAAGCGTCCCGCCGCGATCGCCGTCCGGCGCGGCGGCTAGCGGCCCGCGACCTCGGCGTAGAAGTCGTTGCCCTTGTCGTCGACCAGGATGAACGCCGGGAAGTCCACCACCTCGATGCGGTAGACGGCCTCCATGCCGAGCTCGGGGTACTCGAGCAGCTCGACCTTCTTGATGTTCTCCTGGGCGAGAAGCGCCGCCGGTCCGCCGATCGAGCCGAGGTAGAACCCGCCGTGCTTCTTGCACGCTTCGGTCACCGCCTTCGAGCGGTTCCCTTTGGCGAGCATGACCATCGACCCGCCGTGCGACTGGAAGAGGTCGACGTAGGAGTCCATCCGTCCCGCTGTGGTGGGCCCGAAGCTCCCCGACGCCAGGCCCGTCGGCGTCTTGGCCGGGCCGGCGTAGTAGACCGGGTGGTCCTTCAGGTACTGCGGCAGGCCCTCGCCGCGGTCGAGCCGCTCTTTGAGCCTGGCGTGCGCCAGGTCCCGGGCGACCACGATGGTCCCGGTGAGGAGGAGCTGGGTCTTGACCGGGTGCGTGGAGAGATCGGCAAGCACGTCCTTCATCGGGCGGTCCAGGTCGATCCGCACCGTGCCGCGGTCGCCCGCCGCGCGCGCGCTCGCCGGGATGAAGCGCCCGGGGTTGCGCTCGAGCTCCTCGATCCAGAGGCCCTCGGCGTCGATCTTGGCCTTGATGTTGCGGTCCGCCGAGCACGAGACGCCCATGCCGATGGGACACGACGCGCCGTGCCGGGGCAGGCGCACGACCCGGACATCGTGGGCGAAGTACTTGCCGCCGAACTGCGCGCCGAAGCCGATCTTCTGGGCCGCCTCGAGGAGACGGCCCTCGAGCTCCGGGTCGCGGAAAGCCCGGCCATCGTCGTTGCCCGTGGTGGGTAGCGCGTCGAGGTAGCCTGCGCTCGCGAGCTTCACGGTCTTGAGGCACGCCTCGGCCGAGGTGCCGCCGATGACGAACGCGAGGTGGTACGGCGGGCAGGCCGCGGTGCCGAGCGTCTTCATCTTCTCGACCAGGAACTTCTCGAGGACCGCCGGCGCCAGCGTCGCCGCGGTCTCCTGGAAGAGGTAGCTCTTGTTCGCCGAGCCGCCGCCTTTGGCGAGGAAGAGGAACCGGTACTCGGCGCCGTCCGTCGCGTAGATGTCGATCTGTGCCGGCAGGTTCGAGCCGGTGTTCTTCTCCTGATAGAGCGTGAGCGGGGCGTTCTGCGAATAGCGCAGGTTCTCCTGCGTGTAGGTCTCGAAGATGCCGCGCGCGATGTGCTCCTCGTCGTGGGTCCCGGTCCAGACCTGCTGGCCCTTCTTGGCCATCACGATGGCGGTGCCGGTGTCCTGGCAGCTCGGCAACGTGAAGCCGGCGGCGACCTCGGCGTTGCGCAGCAGGGCGAGCGCGACGAAGCGATCGTTGGACGACGCCTCGGGATCCTCGAGGATGGCCGCCACCTTCTCGAGGTGCGCGGGCCGGAGCAGGAATGACACGTCGCGCATGGCCGTGCGCGCCAGCAGGGTCAGGCCCTCCGGGGCCACCTTGAGCACGGTCGTGCCCTCGAAGCTCGCGACCGTGACGTGGTCCTTGGTCAGCAGGCGATAGCGGGTCGTGTCCTCGCCCAGCGGGAACGGGTCCTGGTACCTGAATTCGGGCATTGACGGCTCCTTGCCTCGAGCGGCGCGCAGGTTATCGGAGGATTCGTGAGGAGCCTAGCGCGTGCGCCTCTTCGGGAGCGATGGTCATCGGCGAACCCTCCGGTCCGGATCGCTCTCGAGCACCCCGGCGCGCGGGTCGGCCGATGGGAGAATCCCTGGGTGGTGGAGCGCCGACCGGGTCGCTTGACGTTGAGCGAGGACGACCGGCGAGTGCTCGCCGCGTGGGCCGCCGACTGCGCCGAGCGGACGCTGCCGCTCTTCGAGGCGCGGGCGCCGAGCGACACGCGGCCGCGCGACGCCATCGACGGCGTTCGCGCCTTCGCGCGTGGCGAGCTGCGGATCGGGAAGGTCCGCGCCTTGGCGGCGCTCGCGCACGCGGCGGCGCGGGAGGCGGGCGAGCCGGCGGCGATCGCCGCGGCGCGGGCGGCGGGTCACGCGGCGGCGGTGGCCCACATGGCGGCCCATGCGCGCGGCGTGGCGTACGCCGCGAAGGCCGCCGGGCTCGCGGCGCCCGACGATCCGGCCGCCGTCGCCGACGAGGTCCGGTGGCAGCTGCGCCACGCCTCGCCGGCCGTTCGCGCCGTGCTCCGGCGACTACCGACCCCGACCCGCGGCGGGGGAATGCTCGGGCGGCTGATCAGCGACATGCACGCGAAGCTGGCGGCGGGCGGATGACGCCCGCCTCAGCGCCTGGGCTTCGTGAAGGAGCCCGCGTGGATCGCGATGGAGCTGCGCCTCAGGAGCTGACCACCGCCTCAGAAGTGTTGGCAACGCGAAGCATCCGGAAGGGCGACGAGTTGACGCGCCGGACGGACCAAACGGCGCCTCAGAAAAGCGAGCTACGGGAGGGCGAACTCGCGGGTGCTTGCTTAGCAGCCCTTCCCCATGTCGATCTCCTTGCTCTGCGAGTACTCGGGACCGTTGACGAACGAACCGGGCCTCTGCAGGGTGCCCGCCGAGCTCGTGACGAGCTTCGGGAGGCTCTCGAAGGTCAGGTAGTAGAGGCCGGACCCGCAGCTTAGCCAGGCGCCCGGTTCCAGGAAGAGGCCGTTGCCGTTCGAGTCGTCACCGAGGTGGACCACACCCGAACCCGGCCGGGGGGAGAAGGACGCCTTGTCGACCCTGAGCTGCCGATAGGTGAAGGAGAGCTCCTTCTCCTGGCCCGGCCCAAGCGTCCCGAAATCCTCGACGACCAGCTTCCGTTCGTCTGGGAGGGCCGCGAAGTACGAGTAGCTCTGCGCGATATAGGAGTCTCCGTCCGTGGCCGTCTTGCCCTTCATCATCAGGTTGAAGTTGTAACTGTTGTTCTTGATGTCCTGGTACGTCAAGGACGTGACTGTGGAGAGGTTCTTGACCTGCACCTTCAGCTTGGGCGCTTGCGTCGGATCGATCTTCGCGGGATAGCTCACGATGGTCATCTGAAGCTTCAGCGCGGTGGTCCGCGGGGCGGTCGAAGCTGGACCGCTGGCGCTCGCGGGGCCGGTCCCCGCCGCCGAGCCGTACGGCAGGAGCGGCACGAAGACGTTCGCGCCCACCAGCACGGTGACGAGCAGGTAGACCCATGCGAACCACATCGCGTTGAACAGGAACGAAAGCCCCAGGCCGGAGGCGAAACGTCGCGCGCCATCGAGTCCCAGGACCGAAGAGAGGAACAGCGCCAAGAACAGGACGAGCAGGATGAGCCAGAGCCAGATCAGGACCGAGAAGGCTCCGACGAAGGCCAGTAGCAATCCGCGCTGGAACAGGATCGCGACGAGCGCAAGGGAGAGCACCAGGAGGAGGACCAGCAGGCCTGGCGACGTTCGCTTCTGCGGCGGCTGCACTTCGTACCTCCACCAGGGGCCAGGATCAGGGTCTCGGTGCGGGCACTGTAGCGCGGCCCTCGGTGAGGTGTGCGGAGCGGGTCAAGGGTTGTCGGAGCAGGCCGCCCCACGCAGGCAGGTTCCGCGCTCTCCGCGACGCTCTCGCGCGTTCTCGCACCGCGGACGTACGCTCGCTCCGGGCCAACACGACGGCGAGGAGCCGAATACCGCGAGCAAGCGGGCCGGTGACAAGACGCTGGCGCGACTACCGGACGGCCGGCGGTCGACGCCCAATGCCGTTGTAGTCGGCGGCGCCTCGAACGGTCACGGTGCTTGCCCGAGGCGCCCCACGCACCCGCCCCCCCCGCTCCTACAGCCGCACGACCGGAACAAGCCCGGATGACTGCAGCACCATGACACTCACGAGACAGGCGACTGCGAAGACCACGACGGCGATGCTGAGCCGACGCATGGACCTCCCAGCCAGTGCTGTCCCGGCCACGAAGCCGGCGACCCCGACCAGGATCATCCACACGAACGCGAAGGTGATCGCGTACTCGAGCGGGATCGTGCTGACGGAGACGAGGCCGAGGCTCCAGGCACCCGCGACAGCGCCGCCAAACGCGAGGCCGAAAGCCAGCCCTCCGACGGCAGTTCGCACCCGCAGACGCCAGGCGAGTTCGACCGTCAGCGCGGCGAGGATCAAGAACGCGGCGTAGCCCAGCGGTATCCGACGGAAGAGCTCTCCCGCAGGAAGCATGAAGTCGCCGGCGCCAGCAAGGTACAGACGCGCAAAGACCGCGGCGTTCAGCACGAGGTCAGCACCAAGCATGGCGAGCCAAGCGAGAGCCGCGATCGCAACTCGCCGGCCCGAGCTCACACCTTCCTCCTTACCCGACCGTGCGTGCGCCCCTGATCAACAGCCACGGCGCAGGTCTCCCGGAAGTCGAGCCAGTTCCTTCGGGCTCGCCCGCAACGGAAGCGCCACGACGAGAACGAACATATCGGGTGAAACCGGTGCCGTTTCGCCCGCGCCACGAACAGCTGTGCTGCCCGCGTCTTCACGGGCACGCACGTGGGGCATCGTTCGGAATCACCGCGATCCGTCGTCCCGACGATGCGTCGATGACCGGACTATCCGGCCCCGCACCACGCACGAGCGCGTAGATCGTGAGGCCGTCGGCCGACCACCAGGCGTCCTGAACGGTGTCGGCGGTGCCGATGCGCTTCGCGGTGCCGCCGACCGCGGCGGTCCACAGGGTGCCGTGGTAGCTGCAGCCGACGGTTTCCTGCACGTAGAGGAGCTCATCTTTGGTGGGACTCCACATAAGAGTGGTGATGCGCGGATCGATCGAGAACAGGTCGGTCCTGCGCTGCTGCGCGAGGTCGAAGGTCGACACGGTGGCGCCGAACGCGCCTTGATTGCCCGTCCGGTCCTGCTTGGCGACGAGCAGGCGCGGTTCCGTCGGGCGCCAGGAGACCATCGTCGCGAGGCCAAGCCGGATGCGGCGTCCGTCGCGGACATTCTCGAGGTAGGTGCAGCAGCCCGAGCCCTCGGGCGCGACCTCGTCCTGGAAGAAGGCCAGCCACTGGCCGTCATCCGACCAATCGAATGGAACCACGGAAGATCCTCGCCCGGCGGTCCCCGCGAGTGCTCGCGTGATGCCCGTGGCCACGTCCCCGATCAGGATTCCCTCGCCGCTACCGGCGTTCAGGAGATTGATCGCGAAGGTGCTGCCGTCTGGCGAGAGGCGCGGAAAGAAGGCGCGGCCGTCAGCCGGACCCTCGAAGAGGACCGTGGCTTCGCCGGCCAGCGGACGCACGAGATGCAGTCCGAGGACGGACCGGTTGCCGGGTGCGACCACGATGACGGTCTTGCCATCGCGCGAGGCCGCGAAGGAGCCGGTGCCACCGGTCCAGCGGGCGACGGGAGCCGGCGCCGCAGCACCCGAGAGGTCGACGAGCCACAGCGTCACCTGGCGCGACGGGCCGGACTCGATGTAGACGAAGTCCTTCGACATGGCGGCGACCGCCGTCGCGTGAACGCCCGTCGATGGGGTGCGCGTCGCGCTCGGTGCGGGTGTCACGGCGACGAGGGGAGCCGTGGTCGCGGATGCGGCTGCCGGCGGCGGGCTCGGCGCAGCCGGCGAGCACGCCGCCAGCGCGAGGAGCGCGACGATCATGAAGCGGCACAGGGACGTGGCGCGTGTGCGAGCGGTCAGGGCGGTGGACGTTCTGTTCATGGCGTGGGACCGCTGAAGATCGTCTTCCAGGTGACGCCGCCGTCCTCGGTCGCGATGACCGACTTCAGGCTCACCGCAACGACGTGGCGCTCATCGATGACCTGCGCGTCGCGCGAGCAGCCCCGTGTCTTGACATCACCCTTGGCAACCGTGAGTCCGGTCGCGTCGACGACGAGGTACGACTGGACATCCACGGGCGGCGTGCAGGTAATGAACCACCACCCGTCCGGGCCGAAGGAGCCGAGGATCGACGGATACGTGCCGAGCTGCGGCCTCGACGGCGTCGGAGTGAAGACCGAGCCGAGGGTGTAGCCCTCGACGTACTCGAGCTGCCAAGAGGCACCATCAGTGGTGCCGTAGATCCCGCCGGCGGCGCCGACCCAGCCGCGCCGCGGGTCCGCGAACCTCGCGGCCGTCGCGGCGTCTTGCTGCGACGCGGGGGATGGGGCAACGGTGGCGACGGGTGTCGGTGTGGGCGATTTGGCCAGGGATGACGATGGGAGCGAGGTCGGAGTGGCGACAGGCTGAGGAGCCACGCACGCGACGGCGACCGCCGCCACAACTCCGATCACCAGGGCTCTCAGCATTGGCCGATACCCGACGGGATACCCCAGATGACACGCAGATCCGAGCAGGGATTGTCGGGGAACGGGTCGTGCCGAGCGGACACCCAGTACGAGGTGCCGCCCGTGTCCCAGAGGAACAGGTCGATTCGCATCGTGACCCCGGACGCCGTCCAGTCGGAGCGGACGAAGAGCTGCTCGGTGCGGAAGATCCCCGTGCCCTGCACGTTAACCTGCACCGTCGGATCGACGACCACCGCGACGCCGCTGCGGGCAAAGCTCTCACGCAAGGCGGCCAAGAATGGCACCACCGCACGGGTCGAGCCACCCACACCAACTCCCGGGGCGACCGCCGGCACCGTGCCGAGCCAGCACTGCGGCGTGATGAGACCTGCGATCACGTCCACATCGCGGGCCGCGAACGCTCGGCTGAGGCGCTGGCCGAGCTCGCGCGCGGCGTCGAGCGGTGCGATCGCCGGCGGCGGCGTCGGCGTCGGGAATGGCGCAGGCTGAATGACCCGGAAGCTCGCCGCAACGGTGTCGAGCCAGCCCCGCGGCAGCCGCGAGGGGATCGAGTCGCTTTCGAATCCGAGCGTGTACACGCGATCGTTCCCGCGGATCAGGTATCCCGCCGTATCGTGATTGGTGACCTGGTCCCGCACGAGCCGGACCGTCTCTCGGCCGTCGATCGTGGTGCGTTCCACCAGCAGGTGCGTGCTCATCGGCTGCGCACCGGGAGAGCGCGGGGTCGTGGCCCACACCTCCGCCGACAACGCCTCTGGGTTGCGAGCGGCACGAATGCTGAGGGTCGGGTACCCGTCGACACCGGGCTGGCCGCCGGCGTCGCTGAGGCATGCCGCGCGGTCCTCGGCCTCGGTGCGGCCGGTGTACAGGTCGTAGCCCAGGGTCTGCTCGTTCCCGGTCACGATGGCTGAGCCCACCCGTCTCACTTCCTCCGGCAGGCTGACGCGGTAGCCAAGGATCGGGTTCTCGTGCGCGACGAGGGCGACCGTGACCCGGCTGGTGGGCAGCGGCGTCGGCGTGACGAGAAGCCTGCGCGTCGAGGTAGGTGTGGCCAGGGGCGCGGCGGCCGGTGACGGGGTAGCGACGACTGCCGAGCTCGCGGTAGGGGTGGCACTCGGCGGCCCGGAGACACACCCCGCGAGCGCCAGGCAGAGCATGGATGTCGCGAGCACCCGCGGCGGGGTCCTCTTCGGCGCGGTCACTTGCAGGTGGTGGTCGCGAGCTGCGTATTCACCAGCCCCGTGCCGCCTTCAAAGATCCTCGGCACACCGGCCTCCGGTCCGATCGTGATGAACGGCGCCACAGTGAAGGCGTTGTTTGGCCCGTAGTTCGCCATCTGGGCGCTCACGCCGAAGCGGTCGCAGCCGTTGACCGTGTCCAGGAACCTGATGACGACATTGGTGGCCGGTCCGGCGTGCGACCAGAGCGCGGCACTGTCGGCGAAGGTCGGATTCGTATCGTGCTTGTCCCGCCAGACCTTTGCGAAGCAGTCGATGACAGCTTCGGCATTGTTGCTCGCGGAGAGCGCGAAGTACCGCTCGATGACCTGACGCGTGGTCACCGTGGCGTTCGTGCACTCCGATGCCGCGAAGGCCGGCGACGGGGCCGCGGTGCTGACCGATGCGGATGCCGTTGCCGGCGCGATGGTGCTGCGCTCCGCAGCCGGTATCGAATCGCTACGTGAAGAACAGGCACCGAGCAGTGCCATCACAACCACGCTCCCAAGGAGGGCGCGTAGGGCGGGCGCAAGGAGGGCGCGCAGGGGCAGTCTCACCCGCATATGGTCGCGAGGATCCTCGCCAGCTTCATGACGGTCTCGTCACCGTGAGGGAGCCGGCGCGAGCCTATTTGACGGAGCCGCGCCTCGTCGCCCGATGGATGGCCCTACCCGCCCTGCCGCGGTCGGGTGGATCACCCCACGGAGCATTCGACGTGGCATGCGCTGGATTACGTCAATGTTCCTAGAGCGGTCGGTGGCTCCCCTCCGGCCCTGTCCGAGTTCAGCCTTGCGTTCAACCCGTCAGCGCAACGTCGTCGTCGAGGATAGCGGCCGGGGTGCGGTAGCCGAGGGTCTTGCGCGGTCGGGTGTTGAGTCGTCTGGCGATCACATTGAGCTCGGCCTGGCTGTGGGATGAGAGATCGCTGTCCTTCGCGAGGTACTGCCGCAGCAGACCGTTGGTGTTCTCGTTCGTCCCCCGCTGCCACGGGCTGTGTGGATCGCAGAAGTACACCTGCACGTCGGTCGCGACAGTGAAGCCTTTGTGGTCGGCCAGCTCCTTGCCGCGGTCCCAGGTGAGCGATCCGCGCAGCTGAGCGGGGAGGGTCCGCACCCGCCGCCGCGACCGACCTCGCGGCTAACCGTCGAGGGGGCGCGGTCGAGCGATGCGGCGATTGCGCGCAGCGAAACGCCTTGCGCGAGGCCGCGCGAGATCTCCTCGCGTTCGAACAGCGTCAGCGACGTGCCGCGCCGCTTGCGCGTCCGCGGGACAAAGCCGCCGTTGGTGCTGATGATCAGGTGGATCGAGCTCGAGTGCTTCTCGAACGCACGCCCAATCTCGGTGAGCGACTGGCCGGCTTGCCAGCGCTGCCACAGCTCCTGCTTCTGTGCCGCCGACAGACCCGGCCGCCCCATCTGCGCCATCTGGATCCCTCCCGCTCAGCGCTCGCATCATCGATGCGTTGCGCTGACGGGTCGAATCCGCCACCGAGACATCACACAAGTAGCCCGGATGGGATTCGAACCCATGACCTCTTCCTTGAAAGGGAAGCGCCCTAGACCGCTAGGCGACCGGGCCGTGCTCTGTTCATTGTCGCGCCACGCGCGGCCGCTACAAGTCGCTCGGGCCGACGATCTCCGCGAACCTGGCTGCGCCGCGGCGCAGCCGTCCGTCGAGCGTGACGAGGCGGCACCCGAGCATTCGCGCCAGCGCGACGTACTCGGCGTCGTACGTCTTTGCCCACCCAAGTTCGCGCGCGAGCGCGGACGCTTCTTCGTACAGACGCCTCGGGGCGCGCCTCTCGACCTTCGCGTCTAGCAGCCGATCCAGAGCGACCTGCGCCTCCTCGGCGCTCAGGCGCTCTCGCCACACGAGCTCACGGAGCGTCGAGGTCACTTCGGACCAGAGAAGCGCGGGCGCGACCGGCGAGTGCCGCACGAGCTGCTCCAGCCGACGCGGCATCAGCGCGGCGTCGATCGCCGCCGTTGCATCGAGGACGATCACATCAGCTCAGCGCGAGGATCGCTGATCGCGAAGGATCGCGACGATCTCGGGTCCGAGAGGCGAAAAGCCCGGCAAGACATCCCCAGCGAGCAGGCCCTCGAGGTCTGCCTCCTCGATGACGTGCTGGGCACCTACCTTGCGCGCGGGCAGCCTGCCCTCCCGAATCCAGCGACGGATCGTCTCGGGGTTGCGACGCGTTCGCCTGGCGGCCTGGGGCACGGTCAACACGTGTTGTAGCATACCACAATCGTCGACGGGTCTGGCGAGGACTGCCAGACGAGCGACCCGGGCGAACCGCTGCGCTCAGGTGAGGGCCGCTGCCTGTCGTTCAGCTCCCGCCGACGCGGGTGCAGGGGGGCCTGTGCCGCTCAGCGTGCCGACGTACGTGCATTCGACAGTCCCGACGCTGTTCCGCAAGCGGACCGTCACCGTGACGTTGGCGTGATTCGTGGTTGACGCGCAAGGGGGATGCGGGTGGGTCCACGTGAAGGTGATGTAGTTCTCGGTCAGTGGGTTCGGGAATTCGAGGTACTCGTCCTTCTCTCCCTGCGGAGAAAAGGTGCCGCAATCAGGGCCAAACCACCGAGAGACGATGTGGCCGGACTGGAGCAAGGTCTGCGCGTGCACCGTGTAGTTCGTTGCGAACGCCTTCTCGTCGAAGACGGCAAGGATCGGCGAAGAGGTGGGCGCTCCACCGGGCGATGGGCTGGGGACCGGCGCGACGGTCGGGCCAGGCGTTGGAAACGCGAACGGCGGGGGCTGATACGGCTTCTCCTCCTCGAAGAGCTCACACGAAGAGGCGACCAGCGCGATGATCAGCGCGAGCGCCAAGCGCAGCCCTGGAGTCATCCGGGCAGCCTACCGCGGACGCGCTCCACAGCCAACGGGTCGCGCTCCACGATCGCGAGTCCGACACGAGGTCGCCGTCCTTGAAAGGGAAGCGCCCTAGACCGCTAGGCGGCCGGACCGCCCGGTCAGTCTAGGCTTCGAGAATGGTGAAACTGCCCGATGCCGAGCGCTGCGTCGCCACGGTCCGCGCGATCGCGAGCGCGCCGACGATCCCGATGCACGAGCAGCGGGCACTCGCGGCGATCCGCGCGGAGCTCCTTCGGATCGGCGTCACGCCGACGACCGACCGGTGGGGTCAGGTGCATGCGCGGGTCGCGAGCGGCGAGCCGAGTCGGCCGCTCGCGCTCGTCGCGCACACCGACCATCCTGGGTTCGAGGTGGTCGAGGCGAAGGGCACGACCGGGCGCGCGCGCGTCCGCGGCGGTCTCCAGCCGCGGCTCCTTGCGCGGCCGTTCGCCGTCGTCGTCCACCACGACGACGGGCGCGCCCCCGTCCATGCGGTGCTCGACGACTACGTCGCCGCGCCGGAACTCCCGAACACGTCCCAGGGGCACCTGCGGATCGCGGCGGAGGGAGCGCTGGAGCCCGGGATGTGGGCGGTGCTCGACCTCCCGGCGTTCGCGCGCGAGGGCGACGAGCTGCGCCTCCGCGCGGCGGACGACCTCGCGGGCTGCGCGCTCGCGGTCGAGACGCTCGCGGCGCTCGCGTCCGAGACGCGCGCGTACGACGTCCGGGTGCTCTTCAGCCGCGCCGAGGAGACCGGCCTCTTCGGCGCGCGACTCGCGGCCGGGGACGGGTCGATCCCGCGCGAGGCGTTCGTCGTCTCGATCGAGGCGAGCCGGGAGCTCCCGCACGCGCAGGCGGGCGCTGGGGCCGTCGTGCGCACGGGCGACCTCATGAACACGTTCAGCAACGAGGCGGAGCGCGCGCTCCGGGTCGCGCAAGAGCGGCTCGCGCTGACCGGGATCCGGACGCAGCGTGCGCTCCTGACCGGCGGCACCTGCGAGGCCTCGGCGTTCGTGCGCCTCGGCTGGCTCGCCACCGGGATCGCGCTGCCGAACCTGAACTATCACAACGCCGGCGCGGCGGATCACTTCCTGCCCGAGATCGTCCGGCTGTCGGACGTCCGGAGCGGCGTCGCGCTCCTCGCGGAGGCCGCGGTCGCGACGGCGGAGGACGCGGTCGAATCGTGGTGGCCCGGCGAGGAGGTCGTGCCCGACGAGATCCGCGATCGCATGGAGCGCCTGACAGACTAGGTGTGCTGGGCCCTACGCGCGCAGGCCACCTCGACTCCATTCCTGGAAGCCCTTGACGCGGACCACACGACGTGCCATTACGGATGCACGCTCCGGTGGTTCCGGAGCGGGCAGAGCAGACCGGTCAAGGGACCGAGAAGGAGGCCCGGATGGTCAGACTGCATCTTTGGCAAGGGGTCCTGCAGGTCGATTGACGACGCCCTCGACGGAAGAGGGCACGGATAGGCGCCGCTCCGGCGGATCTGAATGAGCGAGATCGCTTGGCGATCCCTCGACCGGGCCGGATGTGAGGCCTGAAGCCGGTAGGCGCCGACGCGACCTGAGGGCGTCCTCCTCTTGAAGACGACGGCGCGGGGTCCCTGCGGGGGCCCCGCGCGCGTTGCAGGGCTGTCGCGCCAGGAGATTGTCGGGTGAAGACGAGCACCCGCCCGAGCGGTCAGGGCTCGAGCGCGACCTCCCAGACGGCGTCGCGGTCGCTGATCCGGTAGCCATGGAGCTCGGGGCCGAACGGGCCCTTCCCGCCGGGGACCGGCGCGTCGTAGCGGAGCGAGACGAGCACGTAGGCCGTGTCGGGCCAGTGAGCCTCGCGGCGGTCGGTCGGCGAGGGATACGCCGGCGAGCGAGGGTGGCTGTGGTAGATCGCGACGAGCTCCTCGCCGGCATCCTCGATCTCGACCACGCGGCGGAGCTCGGCGATCGTATAGCGGACCTCGGGCGTCGGACTGGCGTTGGTGCACCGGATGACGCGCGTCGCGCGGCCTTCGCGTCCGGCGATGAGCCCGCAGCACTCCTTGGGCGCCTCGGCACGGGCGTGCGCGACGATCTCGTCCCGGAGCGCCTGCGGCAGGACGAGCTGCCTGGTCACCCCGCGCGCGGGCGCGGAGCGGCGGCGCCAGCGCCGCCGGCCATGGCCGGGATGACCATGACCTCGACGCCGTCGGGTACCGGCGCCGCGGTGCCACCTTGTGTGCGCGCGTCGACCTCGCCGATGTAGACGTTCACGTACGAGCGGAGCGCGCCCGTCTCGTCGAGCACGCGCTCCGCGAAACCGGGGTGTCGGCGATCGATGTCGGCGATGAGCTCGCCGAGCGTCGCGCCGGCCGCCGCGAGCTTCGTCTCGCCGCCCGTCGCGTCGCGCAGCGCGCCCGGCAGGCGAACGGTGGCTCCCATCAGGTGGTTCACTCCCAGAGCGGTGTGGAGAGGTACCGCTCTCCCCCATCAGCGATCAACACGACAATAACCCCCGCTTGTTCCCGCGCGACCCGCAATCCGGCGACGACGGCGGCGCCGCCCGAGGGTCCGCTGAACACGCCCTCCTCGCGCGCGAGGCGTCGCGCCATCGCGAACGCGGCCTCGGTGTTCGCCACGGCGTGCACGTCGGCGAGGCGCTCGTCCCAGATCGCCGGCCGCAGCGCGGTCGCCATGTGCTTCCAGCCCTCGATGCCGTGGAGCGGGTCGTCGGGCTGCACCGCGACGATCCGCACGCCGCGCGGGCGGAGCGCGGCGGAGACCCCGCCCACCGTCCCGGAGGTGCCGACGCCCATGACGACGTTCGTGACCCGGCCGCCGGTCTGCTCCCAGATCTCCGGTCCGGTCGTCTCGCGGTGGGCGAGCGGATTCGCGGGGTTCGAGTACTGATCCACGTAGAGGTAGCGCGCGGGATCGGCGGCGGCCCGCCGGCGGGCCTCGACGATCGCGCCGTCGGTCCCTTCGAGCGGGCTCGTGAGCGTGAGCGTCGCGCCGAACGCCCGCGCGATCCGCTTCCGCTCGAGGGAGACGCGGTCGGGCATGACGAGCTCCACCGCGTACCCACGGACCGCGCCGACGAGTGCCAGCGCGATCCCGGTGTTGCCGCTCGTCGCGTCGAGGATCGTCCTGCCGGACCGGAGGCGCCCCCGCTCCTCGGCGTCGAGCACCATCCAGAGGCCGGCGCGGTCCTTCACGCTGCCGCCAGGGTTCGCGTACTCGAGCTTCGCCCAGAGCTCGCCGGGCAGGTCCGCGCCGATCCGCGAAAGCCGCACGAGCGGCGTGTCCCCGATCGCGGCGAGGAGCGTGCCGCGCACGCGCTCGCGCACGACCTCGCGAGTGAGCGTCATGCCGAACAGGCTAGTTGAGCGTCAAACGGTGATCGCGCCGAGGGCGCGCCGGGCGAGGCGGAGCGCTTCCTCGCCGTCGCCGGCCGCCTCGGCCGCGTGCGACCAGCGGTCGTAGACGAGCCGGAGCAGGTGCGGCGCACGCTCCTCGGCGAGCGCGCGCGCGTCGCCGAAGGAGCGGCGCGCGGTCGCCGGTGCGGCGCCCAGCCTCAGCTCGCCGACGATCACAAGAGCGCGGACCTGCGCCTCGACGTTGTCCACCTTGCGGGCAAACTTCAGCGCCGTTTGCGCCGCCTCGAGTGCCTGCTCGGGGTCGGTCTTCGCCTGAATCTCGGCCTGGGAGACCTGAATCGTCGCGAGCGTCCCATCGCTCTGGGTCTGCTCGGCGAGCACGGCCGCACGGGCGAGACACTCGCGGGCGCGCTCGCGGTTGCCGTACTCCGCGTAGAGGAGCGCCGCGGTGTCGAGCATGCAGGCGGCCCGGTCAAGGAGACCGAGCTCCTCGTAGATGTCGAGGCTGCGCTGGTTGTATCGGATCGCGAGCTCGAGGTCGCCGGTCTGGTGGTAGCTGTCGGCCATGCCCGCGTAGACCGCGCCGAGCGAGCGCCGGAGCGCGAACTGCTCGCCGATCTGCATGGCGCGCTCGAACGTCGCGAGCGCGAGCTTCGGCTGCCGCTGCGCCGTGTACGCGAG
>Ga0082335_1005140_pt1 | contig 18509 bp, 19 predicted proteins | sample Subgrocontami58m_FD_72375 | JGI IMG/M metagenome (GOLD analysis project Ga0082335, IMG submission 72375) | Subsurface groundwater microbial communities from S. Glens Falls, New York, USA - GMW37 contaminated, 5.8 m (SPADES assembly) (version 2) ... | reverse complement strand
TTTCAAGCCCGAAGGGCTGTCAGCATATAGCAGGGGGTGAAGCCCCCTGAGTAAAAGAACAACACATCCCCATTTACATGAGGACAAGAATTTAGCCCCGAAGGGGTGAAAGAAATTTATTATTATTTCCATATATATTTCTCGTCGTATCTGTCGTTGATATCGTTGAATATTCGGGGTATCCTATTCTTCGTACTGAAAACAAAATGTGTTCCCAAAAACGTAAACGTACCAGCCATAACGATTCCTCAATTTTTGCTGCCCCGTTGGGGCTATGTATTTGGTATTTCTCATATACGGGGGCTTCACCCCCGCCTATATGCTTTCTGCCCTTTGGGCATACTTCGGTTGCCAACAGGAGTTCTCTCCTGCCATGATTTCATAACTCACTATAGATTTTACCTTACAACATGCATAGCCCGCTAACACGCATAAAATAAATGGAAATTCCTATACAATTAAAATATGAACCAAAAATATTCCATATCAGCCTGTATCATCACCCTGAATGAAGAGCCACGCATCCGTGATTGTCTTGAAAGTGTGAAGTGGGTAGATGAAATTATCGTGGTAGACTCATTCAGCACAGATAAAACCGTGGATATTTGCAAGGAGTATACCGATCGGGTATATCAACGTGCTTGGCCTGGAAATATCGATCAAAAAAACTACACTATGAGTTTGGCAAAGAATAACTGGATTCTTTCACTGGATGCTGATGAAAGGATGTCTCCTGAGCTTATCAAGGAAATCCAGGAGGCCGTCCGTAATCCGGGCAATGTCATAGGATTCTTTTTCCCAAGACGCAGTTTCTACCTTGGCCGGTGGATTTATCACGGGGATTGGTATCCTGATCACCAACTGCGGCTTTTTAAGAGAGGCAGCGGACAGTGGCAGGGCACAAATCCTCACGGGCGAGTCATCGTAGACGGTAAAACCAACTGTATGAAACATGATATTTACCACTTCAATTATAAAAACTTTTCCCATCAATTGAGGACAATAGATAACTATTCAAACATCTTTGCCGATGTTATGATTGAACGGCGCAAGGGGTTCAGCCTGTTCCAATTGATTTTCAGGCCTCTCTATAAGTTTATCAAAGTATACATAATAAAAATGGGGTTTTTAGACGGGTTGCCTGGATTGGTTCTGGCGGTTTCTAATGCATTTTATATTTTTGTAAAATACGTAAAACTCTGGGAAAAAACGCATCGTAACGGCTCAAAACATGTCGACAATTAAAAAGATATACAGTTCCGTATTACCAGGCATTTATACGTTCCTCTGCAAAACCAGACTTCCTTATTATCCCTCAAAGATATCTATAGAATCAGGAAATCTGTGCAACCTGCGCTGTCCTTTGTGTCCCACCGGACAGCAGGATAAAAGCGCCAAAAAAGGTTTTATTTCATTCGATATATTTAAAAAAATAGTCGATGAGATGGGTCAGCACCTTACCGTGATCCGTTTGTATAACTGGGGAGAACCGATGCTCAATAAGGATTTGCTAAGCATGACCCATTATGCAAAAGAGCGCGGGATTGATATAAAAATCAGCACAAACCTTTCTATGAAAATGGGAGATGATCAAATAGAGGCATTAGTAAAGGCAGGACCGGAAAAAATCTATATCTCCTGTAACGGGGCAAGTTCAGAAAGTTATCTGAAATATCATGTGGGCGGCAATTTTGCTCTGGTTACGGATAATATGAAAAGATTGGTTCAAAAGAAAAGGGAGATACCAGGCTGCCGCACCAGGCTTGTCTGGCTGTTCCACGTCTTCAAGCACAACGAACACGAGATAGCTGCAGCAAAGGAACTGGCTCAAAAAATCGGCATTAAAATCAAAATATCAAAAATAAGGCCCGATATGGGCAAGGAAGTCTTCGAAACAACCCAAAGGGCGCTGGAAAGAGATTTGGCATGGATACCAGATAATCCTGAATTTGCCGTCGTTTCAACAAAACAGAAGAAGCGGATAGGCTGTATGCTCCCGTGGACAGAAACAATGATCAACTGGGACGGCAGCGTATTACCTTGTTGTGCGGTCTATAGTGAAAAGTACGCATTTGGAAACATCCTCGAAAATTCCTTCAAAGAAATCTGGAATAATGATATGTACGTTGCTGCTCGAAAAGAGATTTTGGGGATCAAGAATGACAAACAAACGATTTGCCATATTTGCAAAAGCAGCGGATATCTGCATGGAGGATAGTTCGATTTACGATTTGCGATTTTGGATTTGGGATTTAAAATTGTCATTCGTGAATCGTAAATCTAAAATATTTTTATACTGCCTTATGCAGGTTATATATGAAATATATTTATAAATTAAGAAATTGGGCGGTTACTTTAACATGTTTCGTTTCCATATTACTAATACTCTATGGAATTGGCATTGGTGAAACACTGGATAAAGAAGGCAAAATGAATGCACATGCCTTATGGAGATACATGACCATTGAAAATCCATACCAGAATTATCCCACGTGGCCTGGCAAAGAAGGCTTTTATGAAAGTACCATGCCTCCCGGAAATATCCTTAAATTGTATGTGAATGATATTGCCCTGGATACCATTGTAAATAAAAAAGGCACGTTTCCGGAAGGTTCACTTCTCATCAAAGAAAACTATACTGATGACAGGAAATTGTTTTTAATCACGGCAATGTATAAATCAAAAGGATTCAATCCCGCTGGACACGACTGGTACTGGGTAAAGTACAAACCGGATGGGGAAGCACGCCTGGAAGGCAAGGTCGATGCGTGTATTGACTGTCATGTGGGAGTGGCGGGCAATGATTACGTATTTACGGGCAGCATAAAGTAGTTTTTGATGACTTTTTACGTAACAGTTCATCTCACCTTTTGCTGGTTCAATCGTCCTCGATTGAACCAACAGCAAGCATTTGGTTGGGCGATATTTAATTTATGAATAAGCAGCAGCGGAAACCATCAATAACTGCATAATCGTTGAGAAATAAAAAGCATTGAATAAGCGCATAATTCAAAAATGTGGAACCTTTTGCAGTGAGACCAAGGTCAACCAACCAGACCTCGCCTCGTTTTGGATTAGCCATCCTCAGACTCTCTTGGGTCGAGTTCTAAAAAAAGGCCTTCGGCACAACTGATAAGCTCTTCATCGGTTAATGGAGGTAAGTCAAATCTCGCCGTTCGTCTCATAATCTCAGAGGCTAATTCCTTCTTTTCCTCTTCCGATAGAAGTTCAAATGAGTGAAGAATATCTTTGACCGATGTAGGCATATTAAAAACCTCTCGATTAATTATACAACATATATCAAATGTTTTGGTAAAGGCAAAAAATTAAGCCAAGTAATTGAGCAGGTGCCTCCTGTTTCTCTATGCAAATATTAATCGCTCTTCCTTTGGCTCTGGTACTGGGTCTCCAAACTCTTTATCTATTACATAAAGCCGATACATGATGTCGTCAATATCTGCCGTTTCAGGTAATTTAGAAATTGCATTTAAGGCTTCGTCCTTTAATGTTTCTATGTTTTTCCTCCTGATAAATATCATATTAAAAAAGCATATTTATTTTTATCATTATTCTACAATTTTCAGCATACTATCTCGTGAAATAGCATGTGTCAACTCTAAATTAACAATATTCCCCTGAAAATTCAGGGTATTTTCGATATAAGAATACCTTGTTTATTATGCTGAATTATGCTAACTCCTCCGCCAGTCTGTTTACATTGGTGACATCAAGGAATGCCTCGCCAATCCCTACGTCTTCTTCGCAGGTTCAAATTTGCACTTGAACCCACTTTTTAGAAGGTGCAGCCGACGCACTGCTGTGCGTCTCTACTTTAGTTTTGGTTTAAAGAAATGATATTAAGTCTCAAGTCCTCAGGTTTTTTCAAATCAGAGGTTCAGGTTACAAATCTGAACCCGCACGGGGGGTTGTAAATAACTCTGTCATTTACAATATATTTAACTAATCTCCCGGAGAACCCTGCCCATTAATTTTTTGGGCATAAACGTCCCAATAACTCTTGTCTTTATCACGGCTATCCTGCCAGACGATAATTGCCCCACCTGTTCCATCATTAATCGTTACAGGAAAACATTGCGTGTCGAATGCGGTGCTAACAGCAACACCGTTATTACTCCATTTTGCCAATCCTTTTGGGTCAATACGCTGGGCATACACATCAAAAGCAGAAACACGGTTATCATTCCACGCCATTATTGCGCCACCGGAACCGTCGCTGCTGATACTTACGCAATTTTGAATACTTGATTCGACACACACAGCCAAGCCGTCTTTTATCCATAAGGCGTTACCGGTGAGATCAATCCGCTGCGCATAGATATTGAAGTCACCGCTGCGCATATCCCACCAGGCAAGAATAGCACCGCCTGCACCGTCGCTTACAATCACTGGATAATTTTGGTTGCCGGATACAGTGCATACCGGAATACCATTAGTCAGCCATTGCACAGTCCCATTCCCATCCACCTGCTGGGCAAAAACGTCGTTATTGCCGTTACGTGTATCGACCCATGCCACAATCGCTCCTTCTGCTCCATTACCAGTAATAACGGGAAAACTTTCATGTCCAGGTGCATTGCAGAGGGCGACCCCGCTTCTTTCCCATGCTATTTTACCGCTCCCGTCAACCCGCTGGGCATAGATATCGGCATAAGTTCTCCTAAAATCCTGCCATACTACGATAACGCCGCCGACGCCGTCGTCTACGACCACGGGTGCGCTTTGCGCGCCAGAAGTCCCACAGACGAGCACACTGTCTTTTGCCCACAACGATTCCCCATTCTTGTTAATACGCTGGGCGCAGAGGTCTGCGTAGTTAGTGCGGAAATCCTGCCAGATAATAACAGCGCCACCCGCGCCATCCGTTGCAATGCAGGGGCTATTCTGTGCATTAACTTCAGTGCAGATGGGTATACCGTCTTTCGTCCACTGTACGTTTCCATCTCCATCAATGCGCTGCGCATAAACATCAGAATTACTAATACCGCTTCGCACATCATGCCAGGTGATAATGGCTCCGCCGGCGCCGTCACTGATAATCCTCGGGCGATTCTGATTTTCCGGCGCAGAGCAGATGGAAACACCGTCTTTCATCCATAAGACATTCCCGTGCGAATCAACCCGCTGTGCATAAATATCGAAATGAACGTTTCGGGTATCTTCCCAGGCAATGATCGCCCCGCCAGCGCCATCGCTAACTATCTGTAATGAGCTTTGTTGTCCGGGTGTCGTGCAGATAGCCGTATTCTCACGCAAATGGGAAGACCATCCGGCAGTTACCAGGCGCTGAAAATTTACCGTAATTAAAAAACCCAATACAAAACAAATGAATATCGTTTGAAACGTTTTTTTCAAGACATTAATCATGGTATCCTTTTTCAAACAAATTATTTTTTAACGCCTGCATATAAAAGAGGATCTAACTCCATAGCCTTGTTATAAGTCCTCATAGACTCTTCGTATTTACCTAAGTTGTATAGGGAGTTTGCTTTATTATGCCACGCCCTCGCACTCTTTGGATTGATCTCGATAGCCTTATTAAAGGCCTTAATTGCATCATCAAACATCCGCAGCTTGTCCAGGGTAATTCCCATATTGTTCCATGCCCATCCCCTCTCTGGATTTGCCTGGATTGCCTTGCCAAAGAGTTGCAGGGCATTGTCATATTGCTCAGATAAAATTAAAATGTAGCCTTTCCCGTGCCAGGCAAGGTCTTCATGGGGATTGATCTCGATGGCCTTTTCAAATGCTTGCATTGCTTCTTGATGCCTGCCTAACGCAATAAGGGTAACGCCCTTGTTATACCAGGTGGTTGCGAGCTTTGGATCCAACGCAAGGGCCTTTTCGTATAACTTTAGCGCTTCTTCGTAATTGCCCTTTTTATACAACGCTATCCCTTTATTTACCCATGTTGGATTATGGTTTGGATCGAGGCTTAGCGCCTTATCATAGGCTTGAACAGCCATGTCGTAGTTTCCCAGACAATATAAAGCATTCCCTAGCCCATCCCACGCCTCAAAGTAATTAGGATAGCTTGCAATGGCTTTATTATACGCCTTAACGGCGCGTTCAAACTTTGCCCGTTTATATTTTGATTGCCCGTTTTTAATCCACTTCTTTGCGCTATATTTTTTGGATGAGGTTTGATAAACATTACTGCGCATGGAAACTGCCGAGGTAATTTGAGAACTTAAGCAGATGGAAACTGACAAAATAAAAGACAGCACCTTAAAAAGGTGTTTCTGGTATAAAACGGCAGATGTTCTGTTGTGATACATATCCTTCGATCGACACATGTACTTTGACGTATTTAAAACTAGTGTTATATCATCCCAAAATCTTATAAAAATCACTCTGTAAAATCAAATCAAATATGTTTGATGTCGTTAAAAAGTTGGATAAGTTGTATGCAAAAGAACAGTGGGACGAGATAATCAAGATCGGGGAGAAGCTGTTTCTCGATGGAACGGAGGATGTCAAAATCCTCAATGACCTGGCCGTAGCTTATCGAAGGAAGAGAATGATAGAAGATACATTCACAGTCTGCGAGAGGATTTACTTTCTCAATCCCGATCCTGATATTATAAAACAGAGTATCAACCTTGGGGTTCGCTATATGCGGTATCATCAGATCATGGGCGAAATCTTCTATATGAAGGGTGAATATGAGAAAGCCTTAAAAATCTTTATATAAACTCTTTTATGAAAGGAATCAAGAAAGGAGGGGAACTGCCTTAAAATGTCTTGAAAAGGTGCTGACTCTAATAAAGAATGACGAAGGACTTATCAACGATATGGTAAATCTCTGTTGTGAAGAAGGCGATTTTAGAGCAGCAGAGGAAAAACTTAAGTTATTGATATACTTAAACCCAGCAAACACAGAATATCAGTCAAGATTAGAAGATATACTCTTAAAGGACGCAGACCAGTCATTTATGGATGGAAACCTGGAAACTGCCAAAGAAAAACTAAAAGAACTAACAAAACTAAACCCTTAAACCAGAAAACATTATGCTGGCAAAAGACGGAAAGATCAAAATCACCGACTTTGGCCTTGCTTGTATAAACAACGCCTCGAAAATGACTATGGCCGGTCAGATTTTAGGCACTCCCCTTTACATGTCACCGGAACAAATCAAGGGGAGACCTGTTGATAACCGTAGCGACATCTATTCTTTAGGCATCACCTTCTATGAGTCCCTGACTGGAAGGGTCCCGTTCCCTCATGGAGATATTGGATATTGTCATATCCATGAAACCCCACCACTCCCCTCCCTTCTTAATCCTGATATTCCTGAGCCTCTTGAAAAGATTAGCATAAAATCCATTGAAAAGAATCCAGAAAATCGCTACCAGAACGTACGTGAAATGCGATAAATTCTAAGATGAACATAGAGTCAGGTAATGGGGAAAAAGCTTAAACCTAAGTTCTACAATGGGACACAGATTAACCTAGCGCGGCCTTTGGCCGCAACCAAATTCGAAATACGAATGTCGAAATACGAAACAATTTCAAATGACAAAAAACCCAATGCTCCAAACTTTACGTAAGCCTCATCTAATCTATGCCTTACGGTTATGCATTTTGAAAAACGAGCAGAAAAAACAAGAAGTTGATGGATTGTAGTACAGATAAGTATAGATAAATAACGACTTAATTCTTTGTGTTAACTCACCCAATGGGTGAGCGACAGTATTATACATTCTGTTGAAAGATCAGTGTAAATCAGCGTTTATCTGCGTCCGACTGCAATTTTTAGGTGATATTGTAATGGACTTGTTATATCGATTGGGTGGATTGACAGGAACAGAGATAGGGGAGATGATGGGAGTTGATTATAGTACGGTGAGTCAGGGAAGGAAGCGATTACGAGAAAAACGAAAAAGGGATAAGAATCTTTCAGCGCTCCTCGGAAAAACTGAAGCAGATGTGTCATAATCAAAGATTTGGACACCACTTTATTCATGTCAGTTGAAATATGAAGGTTTGTATGCTGTATTCATCCCGGACACTATCAAAGTCAAAAACAAAGAGGTCTTACCACAAGCAATTCATATACAGTTTAAATTTCTCTTGCATGTGTTCACAAATTTGTTAACTTATTTACATGCGAGAAATAGAATTCTATCGCACAGCCAGTGGACGCTGTCCTGTTGAAGAATTCCTTGACACATTATCCGATAAACAGGCGGAGAAGATACTTTGGGTGCTACGCCTTGTTAAAAGTCTTGATCCTGTTCCAAGACAATATTTCAAACTATTGTCAGATACAGACGGTATTTGGGAAGTAAGAGTTAAGTTGGGTGGCGATATTTTCCGATTGCTTGGATTCTTTGCTAGACCACAACTTATCGTTTTGACACATGGTTTTGCAAAGAAGACACAAAAGACTAGCCGGAAAGAGATTGTTATAGCCCAACACAGACGCAAAGATTACCTCGAAAGGAGAAACTAATGGATGACTTGGAAAAATACATTGAGAAACGTAAAAAGAAAAGCCCGTCATTTGCAAAAAGCTTTGAAGTCGGGTACGAGAATTTTCGAATGGGTTTTCTTCTTCGCCAAACAAGAGAAGAGCTTGGAATGACTCAGGAAGAAGTAGCGAAAAAATTACGAACCAAGAAATCTGCCATCTCACGTATTGAGAATCATGCGGAAGATATACGTCTTTCAACTCTAAATCGGTATGCAGAAGCTTTGGGCAGAAAGCTTCATGTAGTGATGCAGTGAGGTTGTGGATTGCGGACAGGCATTTGTTTGGTATAATAATACAAAAACGTGTCACCGATAGCAGGAGTTGTGGATTGACAGGAACAGAGATAGGGGAGATGATGGGAGTTGATTATAGTACCGTGAGTCCGGGAGGGAATCGATTACGAGAAAAACGAAAAAGGGATAAGACTCTTTTGAGAACATTGAAAGAATTGAAGCAAATTTGTCCATGGAGTGAAAAAGATTTAAAAGAGTTTCAGAAAAATGTTGAAGACCTCGAAAAGGTTGATAAAGAAATCTGGAAATAAAAAGGGATGTGACCCTAAATAACCCCAATGCTAGCAACGGGGAAGTTCTGCAGGGTCCTGCTGATAATAGAGCTTCAACTCCTCATAAAGCTCCGGGTGCTTTCGCTTAAGTTGTACAGCCTTCTCGAAAAAACATTCCGTCGCTACAGCAAAAAACTCCGCGGGATTTGTGGCGCCATACTTATCTAATACCGTCCGCCGGCCGTGTGCGGCATCTTGTTGTAAATGCACATACTCCGTGCCAAGCACCCGCGCCCACGCAATATACATCGAACGTCGCGGTAAAATAGGTGATCCGTGGGCTTCGCCACCCTCCTGGTCCAGCTGATGGGCAAACTCGTGAAGTACAACGTTGTGGCCGTCATGGATATCGGATGCTCCGCGCAAAACATCATCCCATGATAATACAACCGCTCCGTGATGCCACGATTCGCCGAGCCGAACCGAATCACCCTCGGTCACCATTCCATTGCCCATCGACTCGCTCACATGTGCTATATATATGCTGGGGTAGACCAATATTGATTTCATTGTCGGGTAGTAGTCTGTGTCACGGTGGAGCAGGAGCAGGCACGCTTGCGCAGCAATGGTAACCCTGATCTCATCCGTCACTTGCAAACCCCGGCAGCCTTCAAAATGCTTCTCGTCAAGGAAGACCTGAACGTGGCCTTGAAGCTCCCGCTGATCAGCTTCAGGCAAGCAACGATAGAAGGGAACATTACGCCCGATGATTTTGAGCCACGATTGGGGTAATGGAATAGCGCGCAAACGATCACGCCGTCGCCGTTTAAAACTGAACATGCTTAAATTCCCCAATCCCCCATATTTCTTTCAGAATATTGAATCGGAATGTTATTACTTTCCAATTGTAACAGTTCGGTCTTTTTGTAATCCAGGGGATGCCGGGGAGACCATACTTAATTATTGACTCAGTGTTGAAAAACGGTTAAGATTCCCCTCTGGCTAGGATCGCTCGTGGTAGTCCCAGGAGCATGATATGTCTGCAGAAGCCTGGCCCGAAGGGACCGCAAAAGAAAATGGAAGATTCCTAAAATTAAGCATGGTGTCCCCGGAATTCGACCCCTTTGTATTTAGGTAGTGTACGCAAATTGGGAGGTACATAGCAATGTTGAATTTTCGCAACTTCATCAAGGGCGATATTAAAGACGTTATAATTTTAATAGGTGGTATGATTCTTTCAGCATTGATAAAGAATGCTTTTGGTGTGTCTGAAAATTTATTGATAGCAGCTATAGTAGTTATAATCCTTATTGCTGTTTATTATTTTAGCCGCATCTTTAAACTGATCGATAATCGTGTGAAAACAACCGTTCTTTATATAGAAGAACCTTATTGCGCAGATAATGAAAATATTACATACAATGGAGATGTCTTTAAAAAAACATCAGAATGGCTTCGTAAAGCAAAAACAGAAATATTGATTCTTTCTGCTACTTTTGGTAGGGAAAAACCAGATAAAGTAGCTCATCATAAAGCACGACAAGAGTATTTTGATACTATTTATAATATTGTAAAGGACCAAAGGTTTAATGATTTTAAGTATGTAAGAATTAATCAGATTCCGCCTGATAAAAAAGATTATTCAATAGTTGATTATATTGGAGAAGAAGCTAAAAATCACTCCATTAAAATCCTTGAGCTTAAGAATGAAATTCAATCAACAAATAATAATTCAAAAGCACAAATTCTTGTCGAGAAGATACCATTCGTAAAATTAACTAGTCTTTGGATAATAGATAAAAAGTATGTAATAACTGAAGTAAGTGGACAAGATTCAGATGGTAGAATTTATCCAGAAGGTAGATTTTTTTTCGAAGATCATGGGGGTGATTTAGTTAAAAATTATTTAAAGTATTTTGAAGAGATAAGAAGTAAAGCAATACCTTTAACTATTGACGAACTTCGAAAAAGCAAGCTTAGGGTGCAAAAGGGGTCGTCTATAGGGAAAGAAAAAGAGCCATATCTTAAAACTTAAATAATAGGTAAAAATCACTATAATAACTCGATAGAAAATATCAATATTTATTATTTAAGATGCGACCCTTTGTGCTCCCCATGCCTCTCTTTGCTTCATCGAGCAACCTTTTCCCTTTTTTGATTGACATCTTTTTCTCCTATCCTATAATGTACACGAAATAAAATTATAAGGTAATTTTTAAAATACTACACGATAATTTTACCTGATAATAGTGCTTTTCTCAAGTTATCAGGGCAATTGATTGTGATAATCAATGGTTAGCCGGACAACGAGGAAACCAGATGCCGCAACTAGGTTGGCCGCAGGCAATTGAGCAAGTAACCAAGCGCGTAGTAAAGCTCACAACACCACGCGCCTCGGGCACCGGCTTCATTCTGTCTCCGATTCTTGGATCGAGTTTCGTGGTGGTGGCCACCGCGGCTCATGTGATTGACAACTCGCACTATTGGGAGGAACCGATCCGGGTTCAGCGTGCCGACTCGAGCGAGACGGTCTTGTTGCATGCGACTGAGCGGGCCATATTTCTCGACGAAGCCTTCGACACCGCAGCGCTGCTATTCCATAGCGACATCTTGACCGTCCCACCAGAGCCTATCGAACTTACTCCAGAAGGCAAGTTCCTCCCCATCGGAAACGAAGTGGGCTGGCTGGGTTATCCCGCCGTGGCCAACGCGCTGTGCTTCTTCAGCGGTCGGATCAGCGCAATGCTTCACGATCAGCGCGCTTATCTGGTCGACGGAGTCGCGATAAACGGTGTGAGCGGAGGGCCGGCGTTTCATGTCCTCGGTGGCCAGAAGCTCGTTGTTGTCGGGGTCGTGTCGGCCTACATCCCGAACCGAGCAACCGGTGAGGCTCTGCCCGGTCTCTCTGTGGTCCGCGATGTAGTCCAGTTTCAGGCACTCGCGAAACAGTTCGCCAGCATCAAAGAAGCAAAGGAGAAAGAGGTTGTGCCCTCTACCCCTCCGCCCCCTCCCGAGCGTCCCCCAGATGCCGGCTAACAACGGCTTGTGGGGACTTCTAGGGTCAAACCTTCATTATTCAATAACTTATAGATCCTTTAACACTTCAATCTTTTTCTGAGACTTTTCGATATTATAGATCATTTGTAATCAATAAAGATTTGTCCCCTTTTGTCTTATCCCCCCTTCATGAAAGCAAAATTATTCTCGTAACACTAAACAATAATCCTCTTCCCTTCCCCAAGCGTTGCCTTTGTCAATTCTTCCAAAAGCTCATTCAGGCGGGGCGCCATAGATGTGGGGTCGTAGACGACGCCGTCCTGCATTAATGCGTTTTCAAAAAGCTGGTTTACGATCTTTTCAATTAAGGGCTGATAGCTGGGGGTCTCGTTCATCCTTGCCAGATTCTGGATCATCCGATGTTTCCGGTTAATCTCCATGATCTTTTTGGATATCTTATAGTTGCTGTCAACCATCTGGATAAGTTTCTGCACGTGCACGCTGGGTACCCCATCGGGGTTTACAAGGCAACATGGGCTGTCGACCAGCCGGTTCGATTCTTTCACGTCAATAGTCCTGTCCGCCAGAGTAACCTTAATCGTCTTCAGGAGATGCTTAAATATCTCCTCGTAATCCTGAGGCTCTTCCGTAGTGTCCACAATCTTCTTGTCACTATCCTTCAGCAAGTCCAGATTTGCCTGGTCAGCCGAACGGATGGGTTTCTTTTCAAATTCATGAAGCCCGGAAAGGAGAAATTCGTCATTCGGGTCTGTTAAATACAGCACCTCTATGTCTTTTTTCCTGAATATTTCCAGATAAGGGCTTTTTTCCATCGTTTCACGGTTTACCGCCGTTATGTAATAAACCTCTTTCTGGTCTGGTTTCATCCTGTCTATGTACTCTTTGAGAGAAAGAAGCTCGTCGGGGCTCTTGCACATGGAGGAATTGAACCTCATCAACTGTGCTAAGGTATCCCGATTTTCAAAATCAAAGTGAACCCCCTCTTTCAGAATCCTTCCGAATTGTCTCCAGAAAGTTTCATATTTTTCCTTCTCATTCCTGGCCATGTCCTGCAAGAGCGTTAATACCTGCTTAACAAGGACGCTCTTCATTTTGTGGATTATCCTGTTGTCCTGAAACGTTTCTCGGGAAATATTTAAAGGAATATCGGCAGAGTCTACCACGCCGTGGATAAACCTCATGTACTCAGGCAAAAGCATTTTACAGTCAGATTGTATCAGGATTTTATTGGAGTACAGATGAACTCCATGTTCCAATTTTTTGAACCCGTAGGTTTCATAATTTGTGGATGGGCAATACAGTATACTATAAAACTGGATTGGCGCCTCAGCAGAGGTATGCAGGTGGAAAAGAGGGGTATCTTCTGTGTTTGAAATAAATTTATAAAACTCATTGTATTGCTCCTCTTTTATCTCCTTTTTGGGTTCTTTCCAGATGGCCGTAATCTGGTTGGCCCTTTCGCCGCAGACCATAATGGGAAAGCTTACAAAATTCGAATATTTCTTGATGATGGATTGGATTCTGGACTTATCGGTATATTCCTTTTCCTCGTCTTTCAGGTGGACGATAATTTCTGTTCCCCGATTTTCTTTTTCAATCGGATTTAAAAAATATTTCCCCGTCCCATCCGAATGCCATTCATAAGCAGGTTCACCCTTTTTGTGGGATTTCGTCCTGATCCTGACTTCATCAGCAACCATAAATACAGAGTAGAAACCTACACCGAACTGGCCTATAATATTTGAGTCCTTCTTTGCCTGTTCCGATAAGTTTGCAATAAATTCGAGCGATCCCGATTTTGCAATCGTTCCAACATTTTGGATGATTTCATCCTTCGTCATACCAATACCTGTGTCACTGATCGTCAGGGTTTTCTTCTCCTCGTCGCCATCTATGTTGATTTCAAAGGGGATGTCTTTCCCTTCATAATCCGTATTGGTAAGGGAGCAAAATTTCATCTTGGTCAAGGCGTCGGATGCATTTGAAATAAGCTCCCGTAAGAAGACCTCCTTGTGCGTATAAAGGGAGTGGGAAAGGATGTTCAATAATTTCTTTATCTCCGCTTGAAACTCAAAACTTTCTTCCTGCTTCATTTTTTCAGTCATACACAACTCCTTGATTAAAAAACACCAGACAATAATCTCTTATACTATTTTCAGCAAAGACTAAAAATAACGGAACATTTCACCCCCACCTACACCTCCCCCATCAAGGGGGAGGAATACAAGGGAACAATGAGTATTCCCCGCCCCTGGTGGGAGGGGGTGAACTGTTACAAAATAACAAAACTGGATGCTATTGTCAATACCAGCACAATCAATGAACAATAGAAAAAGGTACCCGTTTAGTTTTTTTAAAAAATTCCTGTAATAATGCGGTTATCATGCAATGCGGGGGTAATTCATGAATTACCCCTACCTACTGCCACCAGGGCAGTTTCAACTACCAATGTTTTCAAAAAACTAAACTTTTACAGAAAAAGCAACATCACATTTCCGAATAGTTATGGATAAAAGAAGGGGCTTTTTTTATAATATTTTACAAAGGTTAAGTTGTTCTTTTTAAGTCCCCCTGGTTAACAAAGGGGGACTTCGTCGTGAGCTCAGTCGAACGATTCAGGGGGTTGTGTTTTTCCGTGGTTATTTTACAACCCCCTTTGCCCCCTTTTCTATGGGGGATTTACACATTGCATATGCCATGTAACCCGCTTAATTAAAATGAAATTTCCTATACAATCGAGTTATATTGTTTTTCGTATCTCCGTTTTTTTGTAATAAACTGTTACCTTTTACGAGATTATGCAAGGCAGTCATAACAAAAACGAGTGGCCTTATTATACACGCAAGGTTGTTCAATACCTTGCATTTTCCTTTTTTATTTACTTACTCCTCTTCTTAGACCCCCTCACGGAAAGAGATCTTTTAGGCAATATATTCCTCCGCATGAGCCCACTTTCCGCCATCGGGGCAATGATGGCTGCAAAGACATTTATCCTGAAGTACTGGCCTGCCCTTCTTGTGTTATTTCTTACGATTCCCTTTGGACGTTTCTTCTGCGCCTGGGTTTGTCCGCTGGGCACTACCATAGATATTACCGATCGTCTCTTTGCAGGCCTAAGGAAGAAATCTCAAAAAAGCCTTTACGATGGACGCAGGTTCAAATATTATCTCCTTGCCTTTCTTTTGATCGGCCTGCTGTTTGGCTTACAATGTGTTGGTTGGTTCGATCCCCTCTCCATTGCAACCAGCGTATATGCAATAAGTATCCATCCATATATCATCAACCTCATCAATGGTTTTTTTGGTTATTTAAGCGCTATTCCCCTGATAGGATATTCCTTCGCCTTGATCCATAAATTTATCCAAGAAATACTTTTTGCCTATCATGCGCCATTCTTCAGGGCACATGGAATTCTTCTCATGGTATTTGTCTTGTTAATTGCAGCCGGTATGGTATTCAGGCGATACTGGTGCAGAAATATATGCCCCATGGGGGCCATCCTTGCGCTCCTTTCAGACTGGACAATATTCAAGAGGACTGTTTCATCATCATGCACAAGCTGCGGTCTGTGTGTTGAAAGCTGTGGCATGGGCGCAATCGAAAGCGATGGACAAGGCACGAAGGCGGGTGAGTGCATCCTGTGCATGACCTGCCAGAAGATATGTCCGGAAAACAGCGTTACTTTTGGGAAGAAACAACCGGCAGGACAAAGATATGAAGTAGACCTCTCAAAACGGGCATTTCTTATAACAGGCTTGACCAGCACGGCAATGACGCCTTTCCTGAAATTGAACTACACAAAAAGCATAAATAAAGGGAAGACGTCTATTATCCGTCCGCCGGGCGCTGTGGACGAAAAAGACTTCCTTGCACTTTGTATAAGGTGTGGCGAGTGTATGAAGGTTTGTAAAACTAACGGCCTCCACCCAGTTTTACTGGAAACAGGAATTGAAGGTGTATGGACGCCCAAACTCATACCACGAATCGGTTACTGTGATTACGGTTGTGTGCTCTGTACTCGTGTTTGTCCATCGGGCGCACTCAAGCGCTTACCCCTGGAGGAAAAACGCGAGATCGCACTGGGAAAGGCGAGGATTGACCACAACCGCTGTATTCCGTGGGTGGGCTATGCACGACTTCCCGAATTAGAGAAGGAGTGGCAGGACTTCAATTGCGGTGTCTGTGAAGAGGTGTGCCCTGTACCTACAAAGGCCATACATTTTAATACCTACGTGGATGCACAACAACGAGAAATCCGAAGACCATTCGTACGCGAGGATGTCTGTGTGGGCTGTGGATTCTGTGAAAAGGTGTGTCCTGTTCTGGGGACTTCCGCAATTGTTGTAGAAGGAATACAACCACAGACCAAAGTAAAACATCCAAAAGAGATTTTAAACAAAAATTTTCTTCCCGAAACTCTTGGAGATTGGAAAAGAATTTCAGGCCCAAACATTTACGAAGGAAAGGAGAAGCTCTATGAATATATTGATGGCGGCGCAGAACCCTATTTGTCCTATTCTTTTATTCGTGTTTCTAACGCAGAATACCTAAAAGTAGGGGCGAACGGCCGTTCACCCTCGCAAAACATTGACAATGCAGGAAATCTAAAAGAAATAGGCAAGAAGATACTTATCGATATCTGGGAGTTCGGTAGTCAGGAAGATGCCTTTGGCGTATTCAGCAAAGATCGGGCAGGTACAGATATAAAACTGGGTAATGGAAGTGCGCTTTTTAATAATTATCTCTACCTCTGGAATGACATATATTTTATAAGAATTGAGCCAAGGGAGGGAGATGTTTTGGCTGAAGATGTTATCTATGCGGGCAAATCTATTATCAATATAATGCCTTATAAAAAGGTATCTTTGCCATCCATTCTATCTCTGCTGCCGCAACAACATCTTACCCAAAATAGTCCTATATTCTTTCATAAAAAGATTATTCTCGACAACATATACATATCCGACAATTATATTGAAGAGAACGTGTTTCATCTGAGCGAAAAAACTGATGCAGTCATCGCAGAATACAGACCCAACACAAGTTCAGAGTCTTTTAAGCTCATGCTTATAAGATATCCTGACAACGATACTGCAAGGCTTGCCTTTGATGATGTGCTAAAATTATGGCGTTCCTGGGGTGAAACAGAATCTACGTCAGGAGCAATTCATACCTTTCAAGGCAAAGCCCAGCGCTATACTTCCTGTTTGCTGGAAGGAAATATTCTCGGCATGACGTTCCTTTCTATAAACAAGGGCGATGCGGAAATGTTACTCCAATCCATAGCCCATAATATGAGTAAGTAACCTAAAGACTTAATTTTAGACAGGATATACAGGATTAACAAGATAAAAGCTACCTTAATCCTGTCAAAAATTAATTTATTTATATCATGTCTATCCTGTTATCTTGTCAAATCTTTTTCCTCCGGTGAATTATTACGTTTTTTCTTTGCATCTCGGCGGTGAGTTGAACAGTTACTGTCGTACTAAGATATCCGCCTTTTCCGCCATGCTGATCATGGTCTTCTCTAATAAAAGCCGATAGTGCTCCATTTCTTCATCGTTAATGTTGGGTGGAATATGGATGGGTTCCCCATACATCATTAACGCACGAGAAAACGGTTTGGGGATACGGAACTTATCCCAACTGGGGAGTGTCCAATAACTGGATAATCCGACCACCGTTGGAATGATGGGTAATTGGGTTTTTTTGCCGAGATAAATACTTCCAGGCTGAACAACAAAGCGGGGGCCTCTCGGCCCATCAGGGGTAATCGCCACGGGATACCCTTCCCGAATCTTATCAACCAGGGCCTTGATTGCCCTCATACCGCCTCTTGTTGTTGACCCTCGTATGACACCAAAACCAAGCCTCTTAATAACACGGGCAATGTATTCACCATCAGAATGCTGGCTGATGAGTACCTGTATCTTGCTCTTTCTGCCGACGTAGGCGGGAATGAGCATCATGCAATGCCAGAATGCATAAATGGCGTGGTAGGTTTTGGTTTTTTCATTAAACCCCTTCGGTTCGTCATCGATACGTATAGTAAAGGCCAGTAATTTTATTAACCAGGTGCCCAGAATTCCCACAATGATGAATTTTAATTTTTTCATTTAAAAGATAACCACAGATTTCTCAGATTACACAGAAAAGGCACAAAGGACACCAAGAGAAAGAAGTTGGGAGGATGGGCAAATGAGAGGTTGAGATTCCCCCCATCTTCCCAGCTTCTCATCTTCTCAACCTCTGCGTTCTTTGCGCCTGGTTTATTCTTGTCAAGTATTTTTAATAAATATTTTATATAGGTGATAAATTAAGTTAATTTTGAGTATGGCTAACTCCAGTCGGGCTACGCCCTCCTTCCGTTAGCCATACTCAACACCATTTTGCACGAAATTTTGTTCACCGTTTCTCATGTGTAACACCTTGCCCAACCCTGGTAATTGGAGGGTCTCAAAAGAGCCCTGACCTTGCTTCATTGGAGC
>Ga0082335_1005139_pt1 | contig 18512 bp, 17 predicted proteins | sample Subgrocontami58m_FD_72375 | JGI IMG/M metagenome (GOLD analysis project Ga0082335, IMG submission 72375) | Subsurface groundwater microbial communities from S. Glens Falls, New York, USA - GMW37 contaminated, 5.8 m (SPADES assembly) (version 2) ... | reverse complement strand
CCCCGGCGCGCAGGTGAAGCCCCCCCCCCAGCCCCTACCCCCACCGCCGATCTCGCCGCCAGTTTTCAGGCGGCGGCGGTTGAGGTGTTAACAGTGAAAACAGTTAACGCGGCGCGCGAACATAATGCAAAAGCGATCTTCATCGCCGGTGGCGTTTCGGCGAACAAATCTTTACAAAGTGAAATGTCGCGCCGCAGTGGCGGCATCCTCGTGCGCTTTCCGCCATTGATTCTCTGCACCGATAACGCGGCGATGATCGCCGCCGCTGGCTATCAACGTTTCATCGCAGGGCAACGCGATTCGTTGGATATGGACGTGAAGCCGAATTGGAAATTAACTTGAGACAAGCATCCCGAGCGGAGTTCCGAGCAAAGCGAGGAACGAAGTCGAGGGGCGATGATGATAAATGACTCACATCCCTCAACTTCGCGCGAAAACTTGTCCTGAGCGAAGTCGAAGGAACACGCGCTCCGCTCGGGATGCTTGCGCGGCGCAAAAAAGAGACGACCCAACGGGTCGTCTCTACTTACATGGGGCGACCGCAAGGGTCGCCTCTACATGTTTAACCGATTGATTTAAATTCCACTTCAGGAAATTTTTGCTGACAATAATCTAAATCAAATTGTGAGTTGAACAGCGCCACAAGTTTGTCTTGCGAATCCCTTGCGCGGCGGAGTCCGTGTCCCCAAGGGAGTCTGTCGAGGGTGTCAGCATCCCCTTCGACCCAACGCGAGAATTTATAGGTGAGCGGTTCAAGCGTTGTCGTCGCGTTGTATTCGGCTTCGAGGCGGGCGCGGACTACGTCGAATTGCAGTTGACCGACTACGGCGAGGATCGGGTCACGCTGGAATGAGTCGGCATCGTATAGGACTTGCATCGCGCCTTCGGTTTCCAATTGGCGCATCCCTTTTTGAAATTGTTTCTGTTTGCTCATATCCGTGTTGCGGATGAGGGCGAAGTGTTCGGGTTGGAAGCGCGGGATGGGTGCGAAATTAAATTTGCCGTTGGCGCACATTGTATCGCCGATGGCGAAGGTGCCGTTGCTCGGCAAGCCGATGATGTCTCCGGCGTAGGCTTCGTCTAACACTTCGCGCTCGTTGGCGAAAAATTTATACGGACGCGGCAGGCGGATCGTTTTCCCGCTTTGAGAATGATATACACTCATGTCGCGCTCAAATCGCCCCGAACAGATTCGCATGAAGGCAACAATGTCGCGGTGATTCGGATTCATGTTTGCCTGAATCTTGAAAACGAATCCTGAAAACGATTCGCGTTCAGGCATGATCATTCCGTTGTCGCTTTGATACGGACGCGGGGTGGGGGCGCGATCCACAAAGGCGTCCAAGAAAAGTTGCACGCCAAAGTTAGTGAGGGCACTGCCGAAATAAACGGGCGTTTGCGTGCCGCCTAAAAATAATTCGTCGTCGAGGTGATAGTGCAAGCCGTCGAGCAGTTCGATGTCGGCGGTGAGTTTGGCGATCTCTTTCTCACTTAAGTGATCGCTGAGGGCAGGATCAGAGACGGCAACCGCGACCTCATCGGCGGCGGTGGCGTTGTGGGCGACGCGGCGGTAGATGTGAACCGTGCGCGTGAGCCGATCATAGATTCCGCGAAATGATTCGCCGTCGCCGATAGGCCAGTTCATCGGCACGGCCTGCATCCCTAAAATTTTTTCGATCTCCTCAAGCAGATCGAGCGGATCGCGTGAAGGGCGATCCATTTTGTTGATGAAGGTGAAGACGGGCGTGCCGCGTTGTTTGCACACCTCGAACAGTTTGCGCGTTTGGGCTTCGATGCCTTTAGCGGCGTCAAGCACCATCACCGCGCTGTCGGTGGCGGAGATGACGCGATAGGTGTCTTCGGAAAAATCTTCGTGACCGGGTGTATCAAGCAAATTGATGATGCGCCCTTGATATGGGAACTGCAACACGGTGGAGGTGACAGAGATGCCGCGCTCGCGTTCAATCGCCATCCAGTCGGAACGGGTATGGCGTTGGCTACGCCGAGCGCGCACACTACCGGCAAGATGAATGGCGTTGCCGTAGAGCAGAAGCTTTTCGGTAAGCGTCGTTTTGCCAGCATCAGGATGCGAGATGATGGCAAAGGTGCGGCGGGCAGAGATTTGTTGGGTGAGAGAAGTTGTTTCAGGTAGAGTCATTGTATAACCACGAATTACACGAATTGCACGAAAAAGAGACAAGCAAAACGGTCACGAATCTGCGCGTGACCGTTTGGGATTGTGCAGTAAGTGTAACACAGCATTTAAGTTTTCCGCATCAACGTCGCATACATCTCGTCCCACTCGAACCACGCCAGATCGAAATCGCCGCGTGCGACGGGAGTCGGTGCAATGGGAAAAGCAGGATCATTAAGAAAGATGCGCTCATCATCTAAACCTACAACTACAACTGCGTGACTTTGATCTTCATGCCAGTATGGCAACTGCCCGGTCATTACAAACGCAATACACGGACGATTGTTTGTGAGGTGTTCATAAAGTTCTGTAAACGTTCCATGCTTGTAAATCACCGTTAGATTCAAAGTCTCGAGTTTGTTAATTTGTGAAGCAAGTGTTCCGAAAGGTTGTGTCCCAAGTAATTTCAACAATTGCTTGTATGAAGTAGAAATACTCAAATAATCCAACAGCATCGCACAACACGCCGCAACACACTCGCCCTTCTTGTGCTGGTAAATGTGGGTAACAGGCAAAAGGATTGGTTCCATTTACGCCTGCTCATCATCAAAGATGATATGTTTTGGTTTTGGCGCGGGGGGAATATCTTTAGGGATATAGTCTGTAGGCATTTCTCTAAGTTTGTAGGGCGGCACTTTATCTTTCACTTCCTTCTCGTAATACTCTTCCATCGCTTTCTTGGTGCCTTCAGGGTCAATGATCTCTCCTGTCCTCGCATCCACTTCTGCCACGCCTAAAGTGCTAAACCTGCCCGTGTGTGAGTAGCTGATGAAAATGGGAACGCGCCACACAGTTTTTTCGCCGACGGTGAGCGTGGGCGGATCGGCATCCAAGAGCATGCCGACGTGATCGCGCAGCCACCAACGCACTTTGTAGCGCGCTTCTTCGGCGGTAACAACGATTTCAAACGCTAGTTTGATCTCGTGATGACCTTTCTGTGTGAGCGTAGAATCTTCAATGATGATCATGGTAACACCTCATTGTGAATCATTTTAACACGAGCCACCTAACCACTCAACAACCAAACCATCCTTCGACTTCGCTCAGGACAAGTCTAACAACCTACAAACTCTCCAACAACCTCTTCCCCGCTCTCTCCACCATTTGATACACTTCTTCAAATCCATCCACGCCGCCGTAATAGGGGTCAGGCACGTCGAGATCACTGTCCGCTTCGGGATCATATTCGCGCAGTAACTTCACTTTCGTGCCTTCTTCAGGTTTGAGATTCGAGAACGAGAGTAGATCGGATTTATTTTGTCGATCCATAGCGATGATGAGATCGAAATTTTCAAAATCGGATCGTTGCATATCCCGTGCGCGATGATTCAGAATCATGCCATGCTTGCGGGCAACCGCTTGCGAACGCGGGTCGGGGTGTTCGCCCACATGCCAACTACCTGTGCCGCATGAATCGACTTCAAACTCATCGCCGCGTCCCGCTTGCCTTGCTAAATGAACGAACACCCCCTCGGCTAAAGGACTTCGACAGATGTTACCGAGACAAACGAACAAAATTTTTTTCATAAATCCCAAATCCAAAAACTGATCATGGGTTGCAAAAATCTTCTTGATAGAGTTGAGTCCGCGAAGGCGGACTTTGCTTTGTGTTGCCGCGAATTTATTCGCTTGATAGTGTGGGAGAAAAAATTATTCAATCTTAATCTTAAACGGATCAAGCATCCACACGCGCTCGCGTAGGAGAGTCGGCAACACCGAGAGAAAATCTAAGGCGGCGTCCGCGCGCGAGGCGGGGAAGGGTGGCGGCAACAAGTTTCCGCCGCGCCCACTGAACCACGCCGTGCCAGTCCACTTATCGCCCGGCAACTTTGCCAACTCTTTCGCTTTATCAAGCGCCGTTTGCAGATCGCCAATCGCATCAATCAGTTTGTGAGTCATCGCTTGCTTACCCAACCATACCCGCCCACCGGCGATCTCATCCAGTGCGCCATCTTCGATCTTGCGTCCACTCCTCACCACATTTTTAAACTGATCGTAATAGGCGTCAATTTCTTTTTGAACCACGTCGCGTTGTTCGGGCGTGAACGGCGCATCGTCGGCGTAAAGCCCGGCACGCTCGCCGCGCTGCAGCACCACACGATTCGCTTTGAAGCGATTGTAGAGTCCCGATGTCACGAACTTCATGGTGATCACACCAATCGAGCCGGTGATCGTCAACGGTTGCGCCACGATCCATTGCGCCCCCGCGCTCACATAGTAACCGCCCGAAGCGGCGGCATCACCGAAGCACACCACCACAGGCTTCTTGCGCCGCACGCGCTCCACTTCGCGCCAAATTAAATCTGATCCAAGTGCCGAGCCGCCGCGCGAGTCCACATAAAACACAACCGCGGCGATCTCATCATCTTTTTCAACTTCACGAAAATGTTGAGCGATGGATTCTGCGCCAGCGATCTCTTCATCGCCAAATGGAATCGGGATCGGCAGTGAAGGTGGGCGTTGGCTGCGTCCGGGCGTGATCAAACCTTCGAGTGTGATCACACCTATATATTTTCCAGAACGCCAACGTATCGGTCTCATCAACTCGCCGCGCACCGCGCCGAATCGTTTGATGTTCGCCTTCGGCGTTTGCGGTTTGTCATCCTTCTTCGCCCACGGCAACTTTTTCTTCAACGACTCAAATTTTGATTCGGATCGTTCGGCGTCGGGAGGCACCAAGTACTGCGCGATCTCATCTTCGTATAAGACCGCGTCAATGAGTCCGCTTTGGCGAGCCGCCTCTGCCGTGAGAGGCGAGAGGTCAATCAACTCTTTCACTCGCCCCACCTCTAAGTTGCGTCCTTCTGAAATTGCGCTTGTTACCGTTTCGTAGACTCCGTCCAGAATCCAATTCAACATCTCTTTGTGTTGCGGCGAGATGTCGGCGCGAGCAAACGTATCGCCCGCAGTTTTGTACGGCGAGACGTTCACCACTTCCACTTCCACTCCCCACGCGCCAATGGCATCTTTTAGAAACGTGAGTTCAGATCGCAACCCGTTCACTGCCCAACGCGCGGGTGGCGGCATCAGTATCATATCGGCGGCAGAGGCGATGAAGTAGCTGAGGTTGCCGTAATCCAGCGAATAAACGATCACCTTCTTGCCGTTGTCGCGCAATTTTTTAATCAGATCACGAATCGTTTGCGCCTTCGCCCATCCAAAATTTAAATCGCCGAGTTGAATCAATACACCGAGCAGGCGCGGGTCGGCAGAGATGCTCTCGACCACGTAGCGCAAATAGTTGAACGAGATAGGCGTGGGCGGCGTGGGGACGCCGATGAAATGCAGCCACCAAAACCACGATGGTTCGGGTGGCGCGTATTCGGGCAGTGTGCCGTTGATGTCGAGCAGGATGTAATCAACGGGTCGCTTTTGTCGTTTACGTCGCCAATTGCTAAATTTAATTTTCGTGTTATCCCACGTATCGCTGAGACGAATCTTGAGGCTGGGTTTTTCCATGTATGTGAGTCTACCAGAATTAAACCCTTAACCGCAGAGACGCTGAGTGCGCCGAGTTTTAATTTTCTCTGCGTTCTCTGCATCTCTGCGGTGAGATATGTTCTTCGTGGTTTTCTCTACTGTGTCTCCGCCAACAAATAAGATGTGCCAATATAGCCCGTGCTGAACAAGTTGATCGAAGTGCTTTCAGTGCGATCAAAATCCCAATATGTCACTTCCAGCCCTTTGTAATCGTAGACGGTGTTGCCGCGATACTCACCCCGAACCTTCAACCCACTTGTCACATCCCACTCGCGTTTGTCCTTATACAACTTGCGAAACACCAAACGCTTAATGCCTGCTTGATAGCAGCCTTCTAAAAATTCCGGCGTCTCGTTGATGTTGTGTTCGTTGATTACGCATGACACCTTCACCGGAATTTTCACGCGACTCGCAATCTCGCCAAGATCAGGCACGCGGCACAGTCCCATCATTCTGTAATACGTTTGCGCGTTGAATGTTGGCAATGAGAGACATACGCGATCATAAAGATTCAGCGTCTCGATCTTCTTGATCGCTAATTGACCATTGGTGTGAACCGAATACTGCCGATCACAGGGAAGCCGACTCCGTAACAATTCCAACAATCGCCCTTCGTGCTGATACATCTGTGGGTCAGTCGTCGTTCCCGTAAACACGATCTGTTTGATGTCGTGTTCGATCACCATCTCCACAAAGCGATCCAAATTGCGAAGCGGGAACTCGTTTAGGTTGTTAACGTTCAACCGCGCATCAATCTGCTTACCGATGCAGAACGGACAACGAGCGTTGCAAGGACCGGCGAAGAGGATGTTAGCGAAATCGTAGGGCATAGTGATCAGTGGTCAGTGAACAGTTATCAGTTGCGCGACGTTACTTACTGATTACTGATAACTGTTCACTGCTAACTGTTCCCACTGCGGTTGCCACACTTTCCTCCATCCCCTCTGTGCCTTCACCGTTTCGCCGCGCGTGAGTTTGAGGAGATGTTCTTTGACGGTGGGCGCGTAGAACAAAGCGATCACGCCGTTGAAATTTTTTGCGCCGCGTGGAGTCAGTCGCAATGTCCTCTCGCTGTATTTCATCAGCCCTTCGCGCAAGACAAACGTCACTTCATCGCGAAATGCTTGCTCTAGCGTGACCCCAAATTTTTTCTCAAAGCTAGTCAAGTTGATCTCGCCAAAGTAGAACGAGACCGAGATCATCTTGCCAATTGCTGCTTCGCGCGAGAGATAATACAAATCTTGAATCGGTAATTTCCCCGCTTCAACTTTTTGCTGATACAACTTCAACGCCTTCCCCGCCGCGCCCGAATTGTAGGAAAGTGTTTGATGCGACAGGGATTGCGCGCCGAGACCGTAACCGATATAAGGTGTGCCGTGAATCACGCGGTCACGTAGATAATCGCTCGTTCCCACATCGCCCGCGATCTTGCTATATGTATTCTTGCCGGGGTTCGCCTCATAACCTGCCGCGCTCAACATTTCTTTCGCTAACCCCGACATCTCATTCACTTGCGCTAACTCCACGTTAAAGGCTTGCGCCGCGACGCGCGTGCCTTTGTATCTCATGCGATACAGCGTGACGTAGTCGGGCTGTAGTTCAATCGCGTGTCCCAAAGTTTCTCCCCAGGCTTTCAACGATTGCCGCGCGAAGCCATACATCAGATCGACGTTGAACTTTTGGAAACCTGCTTCACGGATGTGATCGCGCGCCGCAAAGTTCAAATCCACTGCCGAGCCCGTTCGACCTAACGCCTTTAACAAGCTCGGTTGAATGATCTGTACGCCCATGCTGATGCGCCCGATACCCAACGCTTTCAGAGCGCGAATCTTTTCCGGTTCGCGCGCGGCGATCTTCGGCGTAGTCTCGATACTGATCGTTTCGTTTGAAGGCAGAATAAAGTGCCGATGCGCCGCTTCGATCACCCGCGCGATGTTTTCCACTTTCGCCACTGTGGGCGTGCCGCCGCCGATGTCGAACCCGATCAATCTTTTATCTTTAGTTTTTAATCTCTCGTCATACATCTCGAACTCGCGTATCAGCAAATCAAAATACGAATCCTCTGCGCCCTGATTCTCGCGCGGGTCAACGACCGTATATTCGCAAAACGAACAGCGCGTCTCACAAAATGGAACGTGGACGTATAACCCTAGATCATCAATGCCTTCCCATGCCTGCGGCGCAAAAGCATCGATCTGCTGCCGCAAAATTTTGTAGGGGCGCATCGTGGTGATATGCCCAATGGGGTAGGCGGTGTTGGAGATGTGATGTTGGGCGATGCCCGCCTCGAAAACGTCTTGAGGGTCAAAGCGTTGGCGGTCTATGGGTGAGGTGATGTTCCACTTCATCTGGGTCTCCTTGTGAAAGGTGTGATTTTTACACCTATACAACTGATAAAGAATGGCGCTCGCGCGCCGTAGGTGTTGAATTGACACTAATATAATGACTTTGCTCAACCGAGTCAAGTATCAAAAGTCCTACCCGCCTTCATCCCCTAGCCCCCAATCCCTAATCCCTGTATTATTCCCTCAATGGACGAACCCGCCCTCATCCAACACGCCCAGCGCGGCGATCTCGATTCGTTCAATCGACTCGTGATGGAATATCAAACGCCGATCTATAACGTCGCCTATCGCATTATGGGTGAGACCGACTCGGCGGCGGACGCCACTCAAGAAGCATTCATCTCTGCTTATAAAAATATCAAAAGATATCGCGGCGGATCGTTCAAAGGTTGGCTGATGCGAATCGTGACGAATGCCTGTTACGACGAACTGCGCCGCCGCAAACGCAAACCGGCATCGTCGCTCGACGCGCTGACCGATCTCGAACTTGATCCTGATTCGCATGAGGCACAACTTACGGCGCACACCGAATCGCCTGAAGCCCATGCCGAGCGAATCGATCTGGCACTAGCGATTCAAAACTGCCTCAACCGCCTGCCCGATGATCAACGCCTGGCAATCGTGTTGTGTGACGTTCAAGAAATGGACTACGACGAAATTGCTAAAGCAACGCGCGTCGCGCTCGGCACGGTGAAGAGCCGCATCGCCCGCGCCCGCGCCAAACTGCGCGAGTGTTTCTCGCACCACGCGGAACTTTTGCCCGCCGAGTATCGTCTTGAGGATAAGCGTCTATGACCGATCTCGAACTGCTCTCCGCTTATTTAGATGATCAACTCGCGCCGAAAGATCGCGCGCAGATCGAGTCGCGCCTCAAAACGGATTCAAAACTTCAGCGATCTCTCGCCGAACTCCGCGCGATCAAAACTCAACTGCGCGCCTTGCCAACGGTGAAGCCGCCTCGCTCGTTCACCCTTAAGCCTGAAACGATCCGAACCCGATCCGCGTTCAATTGGATTCCGATCCTCAACTGGTCAACGGCAGTGGCGGCGATTTTATTTGCGGTCGTGATCAGCGTCGACCTGTTTCGCGCGCCGTTGAGTGCGCGACAAGAATTTGCCGCGCCGATGCAAGCCCCCGCGCCCGAGTCGGCGATGAAAGCGGCGGATCAACAAACGCCGATCACGTTGACGCCGACTCGCACACCTGCCGCAGTGTCGGCAATCGCAACGTCAACCGTCTTAGCGGCACCCAATGTTGGCGGGGCGGTGGCGGGTGCAGCCGAATCGCCAAAGGTGGCGACTCCAGCGGCGCAAGCTCTCGCGCCAGCAGTTCGTAGTACACAATCTGCAACCGATCAGATCACAACACCTACGCCGACCACGTTGCCTTCACCGACCGCGACGATCTCTTTGCCAACACCCTCTGCTACCGCAGTAGTGATCGTCGCCCCTGTTTCTGCTGCGGCGCAGGAATCGGCGGCGTCACCGTTGTTGTGGGCAGAGTTCATTATTGGATCGATCTTGTTTGCCTTGATCGCTCTCTCGCTGATTGCGCGCACATGGAAATAAATTTTTGCGTGGAGTGCGGGGCGAAGATGGAACGGCGCGAGAAGTATGGCAAGTTGCGTCCGGTGTGTCCGTCGTGTGGTCACATTCATTTTGACGATCCAAAAGTTGCGGCGGCGGTGGTGGTGGAGCATGACGGAAAAATTTTGCTTACGCGGCGCGTAAATGATCCCCAACGCGGGCTGTGGACGGTGCCGGGTGGTTTTGTGGATGCGGGCGAAGACCCGCGTGCGGCGGCGGTGCGCGAGTGCGAGGAAGAGACGGGTTTAAAAGTTGAAGTGACGGAGTTGCTAGATGTGATCGCCGGACGCGAACATACACGCGGGGCGAGCTTCGTGATTTTTTATCGTGGGCGAGTCATCGGCGGCGCACTTGCCGCGCATGACGACGCCGATGCGGTTCAATTTTTTGCGCGCGATGAGTTGCCGCAGTTGGCGTTTGAAACTACGAAGAAGATTATTGAGGGGTGGAAATAAAAATCTTCAATCTTTAATCATTGAGGCATTGGGAGATTAAAGATTGAAGATCAAAGATTCAGTCGGGGTGCGCGGACTTGAACCGCGGACCCCCGCGTCCCAAACGCGGTGCTCTACCAACTGAGCCACACCCCGCCGACTGCGACGCAGTATAACCGCCCCCATAGATCATCGTCAAGTTAAAGTTGTTTGCTAACCGTTGGCTTTCCCAAAGTTGCTCAAGCGATTGAAATCGCGGCAACACAAAGCAAAATCCGCCTACGCGGATTCCGGATCGCGCCTGTTAAGCCGCCGTAGGGCGGCTTCGCTTTATGTTGAAGCGGATTTATCCGCCGTTTTCGTTGGCAAATCTGTTTTGACGAGTTTCTTGACATAGAACTTGCGTTCTTATATAATGTAGGGCATAGAGCGTATGTTCAAACGCTCGTGGAGGTTGTTATGGCAAAAGGTAAACTCTCGGATCGCCAGCGCGATATGATTGACTTCATTCGCAAATTCCAGAATGGGTCGGGCTATCCACCTACTATTCGTGAGATCGGTGAAGCCGTTGGCATTACTTCAACGTCGGTGGTTAATTACAATTTGAATAAGTTGGAGAAGGAAGGCTACATCAACCGCGATCTCAAAGTGTCGCGTGGTTTGCGTTTGGTTGAGTCGCTGCAAGAAAAAGCCGAAGCGCTTTCAGAAATGATTCGTATCCCGATTGCCGGGCGCATCTTTGCCAGTCAACCGGTACATGTGCCTGATGCCGCCGCCTCCTTCGCGCCCGATGAAGTGATCGAGATCAGCCGCACGTTGGTCAAAGACCCGGAAAATCTTTTTGCCCTTCAGGTGCGCGGGGACTCGATGATTGATGCGATGGTGAACGATGGCGATATTGTGGTGATGCGCCGCCAGCAACAAGCGCGCAACGGCGAAATGGTCGCCGTGTGGTTGAATGATCGCAACGAGACCACCCTCAAATATTTTTATCAAGAGAATGGCAAAGTGCGTTTGCAGCCTGCCAACCCAACCATGAAGCCTATCTACGTTGAAGCGAGTAACGTGGAAGTGCAAGGCAAGGTGGTGTTGGTGGTGAGGCAGATGAAGCAGTAGGGTTAGAAGTTGGACGTTAGATGTTGGAAGTTGGATGCTCGAAGCGCGAGATGAAAGTCTCGCGCTTTTTGTTTAAGGAGGTGATATAGGCGAGGGCTTTGAGTTGCATGGCAGGTTGATGAAGGTTGCAGGTGGCACGGTGACGGTGTTTGGAGTGGCGGCGGCACCGTAAAAAAAAGAGACGCGCTGTGGGCGCGTCTCTATGATTCATCAAACAGAAATCTGCGTTACGCTTGTCCCTTCATCATGGGGTCAAGCGCATCGCGCAAACCATCGCCGACAAAGGTGAAGGCTAACATGATGAGGGCGATGCAAATTGCCGGGATGATAAGCAGCCATATTTGGGAGTAGATGGCGTCGCGCCCTTCGAGGAGCATCAATCCCCAGCTGGTGAGGAAGAAGTCCGCCTGGTTGGTAGCCGGACGCACGCCAACACCGATGAAGCCAAGAATCGCTTCGAGCAAAATGGATTGCGGGACACGGAAGGTGGCGGCAACAAGGATGGGCGCCAGCGAATTCGGAAGGAGGTGGCGCACCATGATATGCAAGGGTCCGGCGCCGATGGCGCGTGCCGCTTCCACAAAATCTTTTTCTTTGAGCGCCAATACTTGCCCACGCACTAAGCGAGCGGTGCCTGTCCAACTCACGATGGCGAGAGCGACAAAGAGCAAGAACAAGCCGTTCATCAATTGTCCGATCCATGTATCGCGCAAGGCGGTCAACATGATGATAAAGAAGAGTAGATCGGGGAAGGCATAGATGATGTCGGTGAAGCGCATCAATAGGTTATCAACCCAGCCACCGGCGTAGCCGGAGATCATGCCCAGCGTGGTGCCGATAATAATAATAATAACAGTTGGGATCAACCCAACCATCATTGAAGTGCGCGCGCCATAAATCGCTCGGCTCAATACATCACGACCAATGGTATCCGTGCCAAGCGGGAATTCGACTTTTCCGTTTTTGGTGGGATCATCGGCGTCGGCGGGGTTCGCGGACTTAACCCACATCGGCGGGCGATAGCTATTGCTGGGCGTATATTGCAAAGCGTTGTGAGGTGCAAGGAAGTTAGCAAAGATAGCGACAAAGGTGAAGAAAGCGATGACGATTAGACCGATGACGGAGGCTTTGTTCTTTTGCAATCGTTTCCAAGCTTCGAGGTAAGGATTGCTGATGGGCGCCAGAGCTTCGGCGGTGAGCGGGGCGGTGCCGCTGGTTAGGGTTGTAGTCTTCTGAGCCATTTTGTATAAACTCTCCAGATTCTATTTTTTGCTGAAGCGAATGCGCGGGTCGAGAAAGCCATACGCCAGGTCCACTCCGAGGTTAGCAAAGGCAATAAAGAAGGCATAGATAAGCGTGAGTGCCATAATCACTGAATAATCTCGACGCCCCACCGATTCTACAAACAAACGACCAATACCTGTCACGCCGAATTGAGTTTCAATCACAAACGAACCTGTAATCAAGGTAGCGAGTGCCGGTCCTAAAAAGGTGACGACAGGGATGAGAGCATTACGAACTACATGCTTGGCGATCACCACATTTTCTGAGAGCCCTTTGGCGCGGGCGGTGCGCACAAAGTCCATCCGCAACACTTCTAACACACTGCTGCGCGTGAGGCGAGCAAGAAATGCGGCTGTGGGAATTGCTAAAACGAATGCAGGCAGTACCCACGGACGCCAGCCCTCCCAGTAGTTCATTTCCACAACATTGACCCAGCCAAGCCAACTGGCAAAGATGATGATCAGGAAGATGCCCAAAACGATGTTGGGGATGCCATAGAAGAACGTGGCAAAGAACAAGCATAAGTTATCAACCCACGAATTCTGTTTGACAGCGGCGATCACTCCTAATGGGAAGCCGACGATCACGGCGATAATGGTAGCGACCAGACCTAAAATTATCGTTGCCATCAGGCGGTTTTGCCAGAAGACTCCGTCTAGTGACGTGGGTTCAAGGAGAATGTCTTCAACATTACGTCCGATAAAACGAAACGAGGGACCAAACTTGCCTTGGACAAAATTGACTAACCATAATTCAAACTGTCCATCGAAGAAAGCCGCCCCAACTTCATAGAAAGGTTTATTCGCTGCTAGAGCGTCTTGCACGGCTTGGGTATTAAAGAATAACGGCTTATCCAAACCATAGGCAGCCATCAAGCGCGCTTTTGCGCGCTCAGTTATTTTATCGTTGCCGGCATCAAACGGGCCGCCCGGAGTGGCGTGCATGATGACGAACGTGATCAACGCTGAAACGAATAATGTCGGGATAATAAAAAGTAATCTACGAAGATAGTAAGCGCCCATAATTGCTCTCGGTGAAGTGATATGTGAGGGTGGCTGAGGATTGCTCCTCAGCCACCCGGATTACGTTGCTTGTCAAAGGAAGTAGTTACACGTCTAGATTACTGCTTGGGGTAGCCGGCGGGAACTTGCGAGAGATCCACGTCATACGTCCAAACGGGACCCCACTCGCCTGCCCATTCGGCATCGCTGGAGGACGGATTCTCTTTCAAACCCTTGAGGTAGGGTTTGACGAGGTAAATCACTTCCGAGTGATTCATCGGCGCGCCGGGTACATCTGCTAAAAGCATATCTTCGGCTTGTGAGTAGAGTTTGACGGCTTCGTCGAAGTTGACGGTCGCATCTGCTTTGGACATCAAGGCATCCAAGGTTTTGTTGCTATATCCATAACGGGCAGCAAATGCACCGGATCTCCAGTACACGCTCAGCCAGTTTTGCGGATGTGGATAGTCTTGGATCCAGCCTTGGCGGGCGATTTGCGGGTTGGTAGCAGGATTTTTGGTCAACGCCGTCAACACAGTGGAGTCCACCGGGTCGAGCGTGATGGCGCAGTTGAACGCCGATGCAAAGTTACCGGCAAGGAATTGGAAGCGGGCGTGATTTTGCGCCGTGCCAGCGTAAGTGATCTTCAAATCACCGAGCTTGGCGCAGTCAACCTTCTTGCCATCGGCGGTGCCGAAGCCGGCAGCGATGAGAGTCGCGACAGCGGCTTTGGGATCGGTGGCAGGCACGCCGGGTTTATCCGGTTGCGCACCGGGAACGCCTGGCGGAATCCAGCGCGTGGTCGGTTTACCAATACCTTTGAACACATCACGCACCCAACCGGCACGATCGATTGCTTGCGAGAACGCCTTGCGCACTTCTTTGTTGTCGAACGGTTTGCGGGCGTTGTTCATCGCCAAGTTGGTGGTGATAGCGGCAGTGTAGCGAGTCATTTCCGCTTTGAGTTTGGGATCGCCTTCCACTTGCGCTAATGTCGCCGGCGTCACATCCACTTCGTCGAACTCACCCTTCTTGTAGGCTTCGAAGCGTTGAATTTCATCGGTGATGTAGGTGGCTTCGATGCGATCCAATTTGGGTTTGCCGCGCCAGTAGTTGGCGTTGGCTTCGTAGACGATCTTCTTGCCTTCTTCGATGCTCTTGATCTTGAACGCACCGTTGCAGCTATGACCATCGGCTTTGTTCCACCAATTGGTCGGGGCGGCATCTACTTTCTTCTTATCGGTTGGGTACGTCTCCCAGATATAGGCAACGTATAACCAATAGGGCGCCGGTTGCTCGAAGGATACGGTCAATTCGCGTTTGGCATCGTCAGCCTTCACGCCGTAGTTGGCGAACAGTTTGTCAACATCGGCTTGAGCCATCTTGGCATCTTCTTTGGCACCGATCAAAGCACCGGCGCCTTTGACATCGCCCATGATGTCGGCATATTGCTTGCCAACCACGCGCGGATCAACCGCGCGCTTGAGCGCATATTCAAAGTCCGTGGCGTTCATGGCTGTGCCATCGGCGCGTTTCAAACCATCGCGGATGTGGAAGACGATGGTCTTGCCATCGGCGGCGACTGTCCATTTGTCGGCAGAGCCGGGTCCGATGTTGCCTTTGTTATCGATCGCGGTCAAACCTTCGTAGCAGAATTTCATCACTTCGATTTCGATACCGAAGGATGAAATTTGCGGGTCGATAATGTCAGGATATGTGGCACGCGCTAAGCGCAGCACTTTGGGACCTGTTGCCGCGGGGGCAGCGGTCGCTGCGGGGGCTTTGGTTGGCTCAGGGGCTTTGGTAGCGGCGGGTGCAGCTGTAGCCGCCGGAGCGGATGTAGCCTTAGGCGCTTCCGTGGTTGGGGTAGCGCAGGCCGAAAGCAAAAACATTGCTGCTAGTGAAACAAAAACGATTTTACGAAAAGTGTTAAGCATTTCTGCTCCTCCTTGTAAGGTTCAGAACTAAGATTTTTAAACGACAGATTGGAAATCGAGACGCAATAGAACCTCCTTTGATCAAGCAAAACGTAATCACAGTGAGGCGATTATACGCCCAATTTGTGTGAAAAAGAAAGATGGAAATTAAAGGGGATGCCGCCACCGTTTATAAGCCATTGATCTATACTATCACCTTAGGAGTTCATTATGTCACGCCCACAGATTTTTTGTAGCGCAAGTTGCCAACTTGCGTTACGGAAGTCTATCACCTTAGGAGTTCATTATGTCACGCCCACAGCCCACCCAAAAAAGTTTAGATCGCATCAACAAATTTGTGAAAGCCTATTGCGAAAAATCTGGAACGACCACGCATCCCATCGCGGATGTGTTAGAAGGAGTGGTGTTGGGGTTGGCGGCTCATTTGGATGAAACCGGTCGCCCGTTGTGTCCGTGCCGCTTTTATCCTGATAAGCAAGAAGAGATTAAACATCGCACATGGGTCTGCGCCTGCGACGATATGCAGATTTATAAATACTGTCACTGTTTGTTATTTGTAAATGAAGAGGGGATGCCGATTACCGAATACCTGCCCGCAGATCATGTTGGACGCGAGAGCTATGGTGTGGTGAAAGACCCCACGCCGGATAAAGGTCGTCCATTGCGTGATAAAGCGGATGAACGCGAAAAAGAGAGAAGAGAAAGGAAGTCGTAAAAAAGTAAACAAGTAGACAGGTAGCCAGAAACTTGTCTACGTGTTTACCTGTTTACCTTTCTACCTGTTTACTGTTTCGGATGCTTCGCAAAAAATTCCCACATCACCTCCGTCGCCGAAATTTCTTTGCTGGGCGCATCGGCGAAAAAAGTTCCGCCGACTCCGCCGGGCCAGACGTGACCCCCACCTTTGATCGTATAGAGCGCAACCCCCGTATTACTTTTACAGCCACTATAAATTTCTGAAACGATATTCCCCTTCTCGTTCTTTTGCGGAGTAGTGCCACAACTATTTTGTTTGACCCAAAACGAGATCGCATATTCAACCGATTGATCGACTCGCTCGTGAGTGTCGGCTTGCGCTTTGGGTTTGCCGCCCGCGTATAAAACGTGTTGATCACTTGTGCCATGAAAGGCGATGACCGATACGGGTTGCGACGGTTTACATTCCACGTTCAGCGCGCCAGCGACAGGCGCAATCGCCGCCACTTTATCTGCCAACTCGCACGCCACACGATACGACATCATGCCGCCGTTTGAAATCCCCGTGACATACACTCGCTTCGGTTCGATCTTGTAGTTAGCGATCATCTGATCGATCAATGCGCTGATGAATTTCACGTCGTCAATTTTTTGATCGAGCGCGTAGCCGCAACAGTTTCCAGAATTCCAAGTGAGTATTTTGTCTTCGAGTCGCCCCGATCCGTTTGGATACACGACGACGAATCCTTCTTTATCCGCCTTCGCGCTCATGCCGGTCATACGCTCGGCGTTATCGTCGTTGCCGCCGCCGCCGTGTAACACGATGACGAGCGACGTGGGCGTTGTGATTTTCGTTGGAACGTAAACGGTGTAGGAGCGTGTTCTGCCATCAACCACAATCGAGTTAGTGCTTGCTTGCGTCGGCGTCACTGTTGAGGTTGCGGCGCGGGTGCAAGAAACGAGCAGGGTGAATACAAAAAGATTAATGATTAAAGATTCGCGTTTCATTTGCTTAGACCTCACAGGTTTTTAAAACCTGTGAGGTTTTGTATATATGAATTACAGGCTGACGCGGAGAAAAGTTGCGCCTCACCCCCAACCCGCTTCGCGCCCCGATGACAAAAAACAAGAGCGTCATCGGGAGAGGGGAGAAAAACGCGCCGCGATCAAATCACGGCGCGTGTGCAGACTGTTATCAAGGATAAAAATTCTCATCCACGAAGTTCACGAAGAATCACAAAGAAAACACTTTATTAGTGTTCCTTCGTGTTCTTCGTGGATCAATAAAATATGCTGTTTTTCAATAACGCAATATCAACGCGATGTGCTTGTGATCTTTGAGCGCATCGTCTTCCACAAAAACGACTCGCCCGCCTTTCGCCAGCACGATCTCGATCACTTCGTCAACCGCGTCGTCAATCGTCTCGTGTCCCGAACCGTTCTTCGTCGGTGTGATGTTCATTCGAGTTGCGTCGGCGTGCGCCGAGCAACGATAGTTCTCCTCGACGAGCAACGTGACGCCGCGCCCTTGCTGCGCCATGCGCCATACTTTGGTGATGCCTGAGGCGCATCGTTTGTGTCCCATCGCCTCTTGCAATTCCTGCATCGCCTCGTTTCGTTCTTTGGCGATGCTCTCTTGCAACAACGGCGTTACCAGCTTCGCCAACTCGTGCGGCGGAGTCTTGTCGTGACTGCCGGCAATGCGCGCCAGCACACGCGGCTTGTTCTTGGAGACTTCGTCGAAGAATGCCAAGTAACGTTCCACGCCGATGACGATCAGCGGCAGATATTCTTTGGCGTTGAGTTGAGTGAAGTTGTTATACGTCTCGCGGAAGAATCGCTGTAAGAATTCATCACGATGCGCCGAGCGGCGGATTCCGTATCCGGCGGGCATCGGCGCGGTGACGCCGGGCCCCTCATAGATCAAGGGGAAGCCGCCGTGAGTCACCTCGACCAACGTCTCGCCCGTCCCTTCGTACAAGCGTGTGGGCTTCTCGCTCAACACCAACACCCAATAGCGCGGCGTGCGGTTGAGGGCGTGAACCAGATCGCGCGTGGCGAATGTGTCGTTGATGATCACCCGCTCTTTGACGGTGAACGGCAGATACATCTGCTGCGCGAACTCGCGCCCGACGAACAACGCCAAGCCATCACTTAAATGGCGGTAATCAATTTGATTGGTCAGCGTTTCTAAATTTTGCAGAACAGGTTGGACTTCGCGTTTAGGAAATTTGCTGAGCAAGCGTTCTGCCGCTTGATCCACTAAGTTGCGCAGGCGAATAGCATCCTGACGGTTGTCCAAATGCCCACGATGGGTGGGGAGCAAGATGGAGAGGGCGGGGTGTTCACGAACCGACTGAAGAACTTGGATATCGCTCCGATTCATAACTGCCTCCTTTCGCTTGATCAGAGTCTACGACTCAAACGGGGGCGTTGTTA
>Ga0082335_1005138_pt1 | contig 18513 bp, 19 predicted proteins | sample Subgrocontami58m_FD_72375 | JGI IMG/M metagenome (GOLD analysis project Ga0082335, IMG submission 72375) | Subsurface groundwater microbial communities from S. Glens Falls, New York, USA - GMW37 contaminated, 5.8 m (SPADES assembly) (version 2) ... | reverse complement strand
GCCCCTCGGGGCCGGCGAGACGGTCTGCATCGGGGCGATCATGCAGCACGTCGAGGAGGCCGGCGTGCACTCGGGGGACTCCTCCTGCGTGCTGCCGCCGCCGTCGCTGACCGCGACGGCGCAGGCCGAGGTCGAGTCGATCGTGCGCCGCCTCGGCCCGGCGCTCGGCGTCGTCGGCCTGCTCAACGTCCAGCTCGGCGTGGCCGACGGCGAGGTGTTCGTGCTCGAGGCGAACCCGCGCGCGTCGCGGACGGTGCCGTTTGCGAGCAAGGCGACCGGCGTCAACCTCGCCGCCGCCGCCTGCCGGCTCGCCGCGGGGGAGAGGATCGCCGACCTCGGCCTGCCGCCGGAGCGGCCGCCGACCGAGGTGAGCGTGAAGGCCGCCGTGCTCCCGTTCGCCCGCTTTCCGGGTGCGGACTCGGTGCTCGGGCCGGAGATGCGCTCGACGGGCGAGGTGATGGCGACCGCGCCCGACTTCCCGAGTGCGTTCGCGAAGGCCGAGCGCGCGGCCGGGCGCCCGCTGCCCACGTCGGGCACCGCCTTCCTCTCCGTGCGCGACGCCGACAAGTCGGCCTGCGTCCCGGTGGCCGCGGCGCTCGCGGGCCTGGGCTTCCGGATCGTCGCGACGACGGGCACGGCGCGGACGCTCGCCGCCGCTGGGCTCGACGTGGACGAGGTGGCGAAGGTGACGGAGGCCGCCGACGGCGGCCAGACGGTCGTGGACCTCGTGCGCCGCGGCCGTTGCGATCTCGTCGTCAACACGCCCCAGGGCTCCGGCGCCCGCGCCGACGGCTACCGCATCCGCGAGGCGGCGCTCGCTGCCCGCGTTCCCTGCATCACGACCATCTCCGGCGCCGCCGCCGCCGTGCACGCGATCGCCAACGCGCGCACGGCGATCGCGCGCTCCCTGCAGCAGCGGGTCGATGCTCACGCGCGCCCGGCTTAGGGCCGTCGCGACGGAGGTCGTCGGGCCCTACACGCTGCTGCGGCTCGAGCGGGGAGGGGTCGACCCGGGGATCCCCGGGCAGTTCTTCATGCTCGAGGCACCGGGGCGGTTGCTCCCGCGGCCGATGAGCCTCTGCCTCGCCCCGCCGGGCGAGCTCGCCTTTCTCATCGATCCGATCGGGCCGGGAACGCGCGCCCTCTGCGCGCTCGCGCCGGGACACGAGATCGGCGTGCTCGGCCCCCTCGGCAACGGCTACGACCTGTCGGTCGAGCGGCCGCTCCTCGTCGGCGGCGGCATCGGGATCGCGCCGCTGCCGTACCTCTCGGAGCGCCTCGGGCGGCCGCGGGCGCTGCTCGGCTTCCGCACCGAATGGCATGCGGAGGCCGCCGCGCTCGTTCCGAACGCCGAGGTCTGCATCGAGCCAACCCTCGTCACCGAGCTGCTGGACGACGATCCCGGCGACGTGCTCGCGTGCGGTCCGGAGCCGATGCTCGAGGCGCTGCGGGCGCGTGTCCCCGGGGCGCAGCTTGCGTGGGAGGCACGGATGGCCTGCGGCTACGGCGCCTGCTACGGCTGCGTCGTCGACGTGGACGGGCACTACGAGCGGCTCTGCCTCAGCGGCCCGGTCCTGAGAGGCACGGCGTGATTCCGGGTGGGGCGCTTCTCCTCAACGCGTCGGGCTGTCTCGACGCGCTCGAAGCGCCCGAGGTCGCGCGCTCTCTGGACGCCTTCGTCACGAAGACGATCACGCCGGAGCCACGCGAAGGGAACCCGCCGCCGCGGATCGCCGAGGTCGAGGGCGGCATGCTGAACTCGATCGGCCTCCAGGGCCCCGGCATCGACCGGTTCCTGGTGGAGGTGCTTCCGCGTCTCCACCAGCTGGGGATGCCGATCTGGGTCTCGGTCGGCGGATTCTCCGCCCGCGAATACGCCGAGACGTGTGCAAGACTCGACGGCGAGGCAGTCGCCGCGATCGAGCTCAATCTCTCCTGCCCGAACGTCGAGGAGGCTCCCGAGACCGCGGCGGAGATCGTTGCCGCGTGCCGGGGGCGAACCGGCAAGCCGCTCTTTGCGAAGCTCTCACCGGCCACGTTGGACATCGGCGGAACGGCGCGCGCTGTGGAGTCGGCGGGGGCCGACGGCCTGTCGCTCGTGAACACGCTGCGCGGCCTCTCACTCGACGAGCGGACTCTGGAACCCCGCCTCGGCGCGGGCAGCGGAGGCTACTCGGGACCGGCGCTCAAGCCGGTCGCGCTCGCGTGCGTGCACGCGTGCGCGCGGGCCACCCAGTTGCCGATCGTGGGAATGGGCGGCGTCATGACTGGACGGGACGCGCTCGATCTGATCGTCGCCGGGGCGAGCGCCGTGGCACTCGGGACGGTTCTCTTCCCCGACCCCGGCGCGCCGGCGCGGATCAGGGCGGAGCTCGAGGCCGGCGCGGCCGCACATGGCTTCGCAGAGCCGCTCCTCGCCCGAGGGCGGGCAAAAGGCCCCCTTTAGGGTAGGCGGTGCCAGAGAAGGCAACTGCAAAAAGCCTGCAAACAGGTAAAATTGTTCTCGCTTGACCGCAGCGCGAAGGCTGCTAGTATCGGGCGTCCATGGTTGCGTCGAAGACTCAGGCCCAGGCGCCGCTACGCTCGCTCGATCAACGCATGGACGCGCTGCGGCGGGCAAACGACATCCGCGTCCGGCGCGCCAAGCTGAAGCGGGACCTGAAGGAGGGCCGGGTCGTCATCGACGAGATCCTGATGGAGCCACCCGAGTGGGTCTCGACCGCGAAGGTGTTCGACATGCTGATGGCGGTGCCGAAGTTCGGGCGTGTGAAGGCCGCCCGGATGTTGAATCACTGCCGGATCAGCCAGTCGAAGACGGTGGGCGGCCTCTCGGAGCGGCAGCGGGCCGAGCTGGTTGCCCTCTTCAACAGGTGATTCTCGGCTTGCGCCGAGAATCACCTAAGACGAGCATCATGCGGTCGCGACCCTTCGCCGGTTTGTTCTAGGTTTTCTCGACTTGTCGAGAAAACCTGTCTTCGTGATCACCGGCCCCTCGGGCGCCGGCAAGGGCACGCTGATCAAGGCGCTCGCCGAGCGGGTGCAGGGCCTGGAGGTCGCCGTCTCGGCCACGACGCGGCCGCAACGGCCGGGCGAGGTCGACGGCCGCGACTACTGGTTCCTGTCCGACGAGGAGTTCCTGCGCAGGATCGCAGCGGGGGAGTTGCTCGAGCACGTCACCTACGTCTCGGGACGCCGCTACGGGACGCTGCGCTCGGAGCTGGCCCGGATCGCCGGTGAGGGGAAGGTCTGCGTCCTCGAGCTCGAGCTCGAGGGTGCGCTCGCGGTGCAGGACGACGTGGCCGGCGCGGTGACGATCTTCGTCGCCGCCGACGTGCCCGAGCTCGAGCGGCGTCTGAGAGAGCGCGCGACGGAGAGCACGGGCGAGATCGGTGAGCGGATCGAGCTGGCGCGCTGGCAGCTCGAGCAGGCACACCGCTTCCGCTATATGGTCCGCAACGACGATGTCGAGCGCGCGACCGAGGTTCTCGTCGCGATCGTCGAGCGGGAGCTGACGCTCGCAGGTACCATGGCGCGGCCATGATCCATCCTCGCATCGACGCCCTGCTGGAAAACGTGGACTCGCGCTACGCCCTCGTGATCGTGGCGGCCAAGCGCGCCCGGCAGATCAACGACTACCACCACCAGCTCGGCGAGGGCATGGGCTTCCAGGACGCCCCGCCGCCGCTCGTCGAGTCGCGCTCGAAGAACTACCTGACGATGGCGATGGAGGAAGTCGCGCAGGGCAAGATCAAGTACGAGTACGTCCGCTGACGCGGACCTACTAGGGGAGGGGCCTCCGGCCCCCGGCCGTGGCCACCCCTTCGACGCGGGGAACAACCGGCACAATGTGATCATGGCCCGCATTCTTCTCGGCGTCTCCGGTGGTATCGCCGCCTACAAGGCCTGCGAGCTCTGCCGGCTACTCGTGAAGGCGGGGCACGACGTCTATCCGCTGCCGACGCCGGGGGCGGAGCGCTTCGTCACGGCAGAGACGTTCTTCGCGCTCGCGCGCAAGGAGCGGAGCGGCGACCCGTACCCGCACCTGCGCCGGGCCGACCTGCTCGTCGTCGCGCCCGCGACGGCGAACACGCTCGCGAAGCTGGCGTACGGGCTCGCCGACAACCTCCTGACGGAGGCGGCACTCGCGCACGTGGGGCCGGTGCTCGTCGCCCCCGCGATGAACGCCCGCATGTGGGCGCACTCCGCGACGCAGGCCAACGTCGCCACGCTGCGCGCCCGCGGCGTGCATGTGATCGGACCGGAGGCGGGCGAGCTCGCCGAGGGCGAGGTCGGCCTGGGGCGGATGAGCGAGCCGGAGGCGATCGCGGCGCGGATCGGCGAGGTGCTGGGTGCGGCGAGGAGCGGCCCGCTCGCCGGCAGGCGCGTGCTCGTCTCCGCCGGCGGCACGCGGGAGCCGTTCGACGCCGTCCGCTTCCTCGGCAACCGCTCGTCCGGCCGGATGGGCGTCGAGCTCGCCGCCGAGGCGGCGCGGCGCGGGGCGGTGGTGACGCTGCTCGCCGCGAATCTCACCGTGGGGCCGCCCGAGGGGGTCGAGGTCGTCGAGACGCCGACAGCGGCCGACCTCCTGCGCGAGGCGCTGGCCCGGGGCGACGCCGACGTCGTGATCATGGCCGCCGCCGTCGCGGACTACCGGCCCGCAGAGGCGCTCGCCGGGAAGCGGCCGAAGGACGGGACGAGCTGGCGGGTCGAGCTCGAGCCGACCGCGGACGTCCTGGCGGAGCTCGGCTCACGGCGGGAGAACGGGCAGGTGCTCGTGGGCTTCGCCGCCGATACGGGAGCCCAGGGTCTCGCGCGCGCGCGCGCGAAGCTCGCCGACAAGCGCGCCGCCCTGTTCGTCTTCAACGACGTGGGCCGCAACGACATCGGCTTCGACGCGCCCGACAACGAGGTCGTCCTCCTCACGCGCGCAGGCGAGCGCAGCGTCGGCAAGGCGCCGAAGGCGGAGATCGCGGCCGCAGTGCTCGACGAGGTGGAGCGCCTGCTCGCAGGGGGCGACGCTGGCGCGCGCTGAGCCGCTGGGAGCCGCCGAAGCGGCGGCGGCGATCGGCCGGGTCGAGGACAATCTCGCCCGGGTCGTTCACGCGCCCCCGGAGACGCTGCGGCTCTGCGTGCTCTGCCTCGTGGCAGAGGGCCACCTGATCGTCGAGGACGTCCCCGGCGTCGGGAAGACGATGCTCGCCAAGGCGCTCGCCCGCTCGCTCGACGTCTCCTTCTCGCGCCTCCAGTTCACGCCCGACCTCCTTCCGTCCGACGTCACCGGCGTCAGCGTCTTCAACCAGAAGACCGGCGAGTTCGAGTTCCGGCCCGGGCCCGTCTTCGCCAACGTCCTACTCGTGGACGAGATCAACCGCGCGTCGCCGAAGACCCAGTCCGCCCTGCTCGAGGCGATGCAGGAGAGCCAGGTGACGAGCGACGGCGAGACGTATTCGCTCGTCCGGCCGTTCATCGTGCTGGCGACGCAGAACCCGATCGAGCACGAGGGCACCTACCCGCTGCCCGAGGCCCAGCTCGACCGCTTCACCATGCGCGTCGCGCTCGGCTACCCGCCGCTCGCCGAGGAGGCGCGCATGCTCGCGGAGCAGACGACCGACCCGCCGCTCGAGTCCCTCGCGCCCGTGGTGGGGCGCGAGGAGATCCTCTCCGCGATCGAGGACGCGAAGGCGATCTACGTCGAAGAGAGCCTCGGCCGCTACGTCGTCGCGCTGCTCCGGCACACGCGCTCGAGTCCCCGCGTGGCGCTCGGCGCGAGCCCCCGCTCGGGAATCGCCCTCCTCCGCGTGGCCAAGGCACGCGCGCTCGCCGAGGGACGCGACTTCGCGCTGCCGGACGACGTGAAGGCGGTCGCGGCGCCGGTGCTCGCGCACAGGCTGATCCTCGCTCCCGAGGCGCGCTCGGCGGAGGCGGCGCCGGAGGAGCTCGTGGCTGAGGCGATCGAGCAGACGCCCGTCCCGGTGTAGGCGACATGTCCCGGGGCCGCCTCGCGCTCGCGCTCGGGGCCGTGACGTACCTCGCGGCCTGGGCGTTCGGCTCGCACGCGCTCTACGCCGTCGCGGTCGGGCTCGTTCTCGCGGCGGCCGGCGCCCGCCTCTGGGTGCGGGTCGCGGGGGCGCCCGTGCAGCTCGCGAGGCGGTTCGGCCGGGGCGAGCACCTCGAGGGGGAGGACATCTGGGTCACGCTCACCCTCGAGCGGAGGTCGAGGGTGCCGCTCGGCGCGGCGACCGTGCGCGAGCGGATCTCGAGGCTCGGCGAGCGGGAGACGCGCGTGCGCCGGCGCCGCGGGCAGCTCGAGGGCGGCTACGTGCTCGAGCGCGTGCCGCGCGGGCGCTACGTCTACGAGCACGCCGAGGTCGTTCTCGAGGACCCGTTCGGCCTCGAGCGCATGACGGCGGCGGTCTCGGCCGGGGGCGCGCTGGTCGTCCACCCACGACTCGTCGAGCTGGAGACGCTCTTCTCCGAGAGCGGCTCCCAGGCCCATGGAGGGCGCCGGCTGCTCCTGCGCAGGCCGTCCGGCTTCGATCTCCACTCGGTGCGCGAGCACCAGGAGGGCGAGTCGCTGCGGCGCGTGCACTGGCGCTCGACCGCGAAGCGTGGCGTCCTGATGGTGAAGGAGCTGGAGGATGCGCCGCGCGACGAGGTCGCCGTCCTGCTCGACGCGGCGGCGGGAGCGATCGCCGGCGAGAGCTTCGAGGCGCAGGTGCGGGCGGCCGGCTCGATCCTGCGCTCGCACGCCCGCCGGGGTCGCCGGGCGGTCCTCGTGTGCGCGGGGGCGCGCACCGAGAGCGTTCGGGTCAGCTCCGACGACGGCGACTGGCGAGCGGCGCTCGACCTTCTGGCCGGCGCCGAGCCCGACGGGACGCGACCCCTTGCCGATGTCGTCACAGGCGAAGGCGCGGCCGCGCAGGCCCTCGAGCTCGTCGTCGTGACCGCGCGCCTCGAGCACCGCCTCGGCGACCGCCTGGTGCAACGCGCGCAGGCCCATCGCGGCGCTTCGCTCGTCTTCGTGGACACGGCGAGCTTCGCGGGCCGCCGGGCGAGACCCGAGCCGGAGCTGCTGCGGCTCCAGGCGGCCGGCGTGCAGGTCGCGGTCGTGCGCCCGGGCGACGACCTGCGGACTGCGCTCGGCCTGCGCCGGGCGGCGGGGGCGGCCCGTGCGTAGAACGGCGGCGCTCTACGCGGTTTCCGCTGCGATCGTCGCCGCCCTCTGGCTCCGGCTCGAGGATCCTCGTGGCGGCGGCGACCGGGCGCTGCTCGTCGTCGCGCTCGCGCTCGCACCTGCTCTCCTGCCACGTGCCTGGCAGCGCGCCGCCGGTGCGCTCGTCGCGGCCGTCGCCGCGGCCTGGGTCACACTCGACGTTGCGCCGCTCGACGCTCGACCCTTCGACGGCGGGCATGACTATTTCGGCCCGCTGCTCGCCCGTTTCCGCGACGGCACGCTCGAGTTCTACGATGTCAGCCTTCCGTTCGACCCGGGTGGGCACCCCTTCATGCACGGCGTCCTGCTGCTCGCGGTCTTCGGCTTCTGTCTCGCACTCGGGCTCGCTCTCGCCTCGCGCCGCCCCCTGCCGGCTGCGGCGATCGTGGTCGCCGGCGGCGGCTGGCCTGCGACGCTTTACCCCGGCGATCGAGGGATGCTGCTCGGGGCCGCGCTCCTCGCTGCGGTGCTGTGGGTTCTCGCCGGCCTGCGTGCTCCGAGCCTGCGCCGCCTGGGTGCGGCCGCCGTTGCCGGCGCGGTGCTCGTGCTCGCGGCGACGGCAGCGGCCACGAGCGGGGCGATTGCGCGCGACGGCGCATTTCGGTGGCAGGCGTGGGACTTCTATGACCGCGCGGCGACGCCGGTCGGCGTCGCCTACGTGTGGGACGCGAGCTACACGGGGATCCGCTTCCCGGAGCGGACGACCGTCGTCCTGCGGATCCGCGGCCCGAAGCGGGCGCACTACTGGCGCGCGACGACTCTCGACGTCTTCACCTCCGACCGCTGGATCGAGGGGCTCGTGCCGCTGCGGGTCGGGGTCGCCACGAACGGACTGCCGCCCGATCCGCTCCTTCCTGCCCGGGCGCGGGACTCGACCGCGTGGGTCGAGCAGGAGGTCGAGGTTGTTTCCCTGCGGGACGACCACCTCGTCGCCGCAACGCAGCCGATGGTGTTCGAGGCCGCCGCGCTCGGCACGGTCTTCGAGCTCACGGGCGGCGTCGTGCGCGCGCAGCGCCACCTGCGCCGGGGCCAGTCCTACACGGTGTGGAGCTACGCGCCGAGGCCCAGGCCGGCCGTGCTCGCCCGCGTGCAGCCGGCGTACCCGGACGCCGCGCTCCGCTATCTCGACGTCGGGAGAACGCGGCTGCCGCCGTTCGGCGCGCCCGGCCGCGAGCGCGGCATCGAGGCGCTCTTCCGGGACGACCGCTACCGCGCGTTGTGGCCCTACGAGGGCCTGTACCGGACCGCCCTGCAGCTCGCCTCGGGCGCCGAGACCCCGTACGCGGCGGTGGTCGCGATCGAGACGTGGCTGCGCTCGACCGGCGGCCTCGCCTACGACGAGCTGCCGCCCGAGCCGGCCGCCGGCGTGCCGCCGCTGGCGGACTTCGTCGGGCGCTCGAAACGCGGCTACTGCCAGCAGTTCGCCGGCTCGATGGCCCTCATGCTGCGCTTCCTCGGCATCCCCGCGCGGGTCGCGGCCGGGTTCACGAGCGGCGTCTACAAGGACGATGCGTGGGTCGTCACCGACCACAATGCCCATGCCTGGGTGGAGGTGTGGTTCCCGGGGTACGGCTGGCTGACCTTCGACCCGACTCCGGCGCGGGGCAACCTCGCCTCGCCCTACACGACCGCCTCGGACTCGGCCGATGCTCTGCGGGCGATCGCCGCGGCGGCAGGCTTCGACCGCAACCAGGCGCTCGACCCCGGCGGGGGCACGCTGGACCGGCTGCTGCGCGAGCGGAGCAAGGGGCGCGCGGCGGCGACCGGCGATGGGGCTCGTGGAGCCGGGCTCGTGCTGCTCGCAGCGCTCGTCCTCGGCGGCGGGGCGGGGGCGCTCGGCCTGGCCAAGGTCGCAGCGCGGCGCGTGCGCTATCTCACGCGCGACCCGCGCCGTCTTGCCGGCGCCGCCCGGCGCGAGCTCGCGGGCTTCCTGGCCGACCAGGGTCTGCCGGTTTCCGACAGCCAGTCGCTCGGAGACCTGCAGGCGCTGGTCGAGGCGGAGCTCGGCGTCAGCGCCAAGGGCTTCGCCGCCGCCGCCGGGGCGGCCCGCTTCGGTCCGCCCGGCGGTGCGGCGCCGTCCGCCCGGCTCGCCCGTCGCGAGCTGCGCGCGCTCCTGCGTGTCGTCCGGACCCGCCTCTCGCGCGTCGAGCGCGTGCGCGGGTTCCTCTGTCTCCGCTCACTGGGGCTGCGCGCATGAGTGAGACGTACGACCTCTTCCAGCAGGGCCGGCGCCACTTGAAGGACGGACTCGCCGCACAGGCGACGGTGGCGCTCGAGAAGGCGAAGAGGCGCGAGCCGGGCAAGGCCTCGATCCGCGAAGCGCTCGGCATCGCCTACTTCCGCATCGGCCGCTTCGCCGAGGCGGAGGCGGAGTTCCGGGCGGTCGTCGAGATCGCTCCAACGGACGACTACGCGCACTACGCGCTCGGGCGGTGCCTCGAGCGGCTGGGACGGGGCGTCGAGGCGCACGGGCACTACAAGCTCGCGCACTCACTGCGTCCGGAAAGCGAGACGTACGGGCGGCGGGTGCTCGATCTCGACGCCTGACGGCGCTACGCGAGCCGGTCGCCGGTGACCCGGCGGGCGAGCCGCTGCGCGACGATGCAGTTGAGCGAGGTGGCGAGCAGACCCGGCTCGACTCCCATGTCCTTCAGCCGGGCGATGGAGCTCGCCGCGTTGTGTGTGTGGAGCGACGAGAGCACGAGGTGGCCCGTCATCGCAGCCTGGATCGCGATGCGCGCCGTTTCCTCGTCCCGGATCTCACCGACGAGAAGGACGTCGGGGTCGGAACGGAGGATCGTGCGCAGGCCGCGCGCGAATGTGAGGCCGGAGCGCGTGTTCACCTCGACCTGGTTCGTGCCCGGGATCTGATACTCCACCGGGTCCTCGATGGTCGTCAGCACACGACCCTCGTCGTTGAGGAAGTCGAGCGCTGCATAGAGGGTCGTCGTCTTGCCGCTGCCGGTCGGGCCGCAGGCGATGACGGCCCCGAACGGCTGGCTGACCGTGCGCGTGAAGGCGGCCTCGGCGCTCGGGCTCAGGCCGAGATCGGGGAGGCCGAGGCGCCCTTTGGCGCGATGGAGGATTCGGAGTGCGACCTTCTCGCCATAGGTCGTCGGCAGGATGGCGATACGCAGGTCCATCGGCGTGCCGCCGAAGCGGATCGAGACACGGCCGTCCTGCGGCGACCGCGAGCCTGACGTTGAGGCCGAGCGCGAGGCGGAGGTCGTCGGAGGCGAGCACGTTCGTCGGGTCGGCGACGGCGATCAGCACGGTGGCCTCGTCGAGGAAGCGGATCGGCAGCGCCTCGTAGCGGCGCGCGAGCTTCTCCGGCAGGAGTGAGAGCGCCGAGGGATCCACGTCCGCGTGGATGACGTCGAGGAACTCGAGCCCGTGCTGCTCCGCGAGCGCCCCCGCAACGACGGCGCCGGTCACCCAGCCCTGCTCGACGAGGATCTCTCCGAGCCGCCCGCCGCGGGACTCTTTCTCGGCCAGCGCTTCCTCGAGCTGCTCCGCCGTGAGGTGGCCGTCCCGGAGCAGCATGACGCCGATCTGCGGGCGACTCTCGGCGCGGCGCAGCTCGGGGGGCAACGGGGACGGCAGCTCGGCGGCCTCCAGGGCGCATCTATCGGTCATAGTTGTCCCTCGCATGAGGGCTGTCGTGCAACGCGTGACCCGGGCCGAGGTACGGGTCGAGGGCCGCGTCAGCGGGGAGATCGGGCACGGGCTCGTGATCCTGCTCGGCGTCGCGCGCGGTGACGGCGAGGCAGAGGCCGTGCGGCTCGCCGGCAAGATCGCGCGCCTGCGCGTGTTCGGGAACGACGCGGGACGCTTCGACCTGAGCGTGCTCGACGCCGGCGGCTGGGCTCTCGTCGTCAGCCAGTTCACCTTGATCGCAGACACGGAAAGGGGAAATCGCCCGAGCTTCGGCGACGCCGCCCCGCCGGAAGCGGCGGAGCCGCTCTACGAGTGCTTCTGCGCGGCGCTGCGCGCCGAGGGGGTGCGTGTCGAGACAGGCGTCTTCGGCGCCCGCATGGAGCTCGAGCTCGTGAACGACGGTCCCGTGACGATCGCGCTCGACACCTGAACGCGCCCGTGGTGCCAGGCCGGGGACCGCCTCTCGCGCTAGGCTGATCGCCCCGGCGCTTGCTACACTCCTGACACCATTTTCACCGGTTCGGCGAAATGGGCGCGCAGCGCCCATTTTTGCGAAGGCGACGGCTATGGCGGATACGTTCACGAAGGAGAAAGCGTTGGAAAGGGAGATCTCGCAGACGATCGAGCGCGGCCTGCCGGGCACCGAGGTGCTCGCGGTCGAGCTGCTCTCGCCTGCGCGCTTCTGCGTCTACGTGGATCACCCGCAGGGCGTCGATCACGCCCTCTGCGAGCGGGTCACGCGGCTGCTCGACGGCTACCGCGCCAAGTACACGATCGACGTCTCGTCTCCCGGACCCGAGCGCCCGCTGCGGACGCCGGCGCATTTCCGGAACGTCGTCGGGCGGAAGGTCGCCGTGCGCACGGCGGGCGACATCGGCGGGCGCTCCCGCTTCCGCGGCGAGCTCGTCGCAGCGGGCGAGCGCGCGTTCACGCTCAATGCCAAGGACACCGAGGTGAGCATCCCGTACGAGGCGATACTGCGGGGCAACCTCATCGACGAAGGACAATGAGATGAGCCAGGAGATCCTCGAGGCCGTACGGCAGATCGAGCGCGAGAAGGGGATCGAGACCGACGCCCTCGTCAGTGCGCTCGAGGACGCCCTCCACGCCGCGTACAAAAAGACCCCCGGAGCCGCCCGGCACGCGATCGTCGAGCTCGACGACGAGGGCGAGTTTCGCGTCTTCTCGATCGAGATCCCCAAGGACCTCGAGGTGGAGCTGCTCGAGGAGGCCCGCGAGGCCGCGCTCACGGAGCTCGAGCGGATCGAGGAGGAGACGGGCGAGCGGTCGCACACCCTCCTCTCCGACAACGATCTCGACCTCGACTGGTCGAAGGTCCCGGAGAACCTGATCAAGCGCGCTGACGTCACCCCCTCGGACTTCGGCCGCATCGCCGCGCAGACCGCGAAGCAGGTGATCCAGCAACGGATTCGCGAGGCCGAGCGCGCGATGATGTACGAGGAGTACGTCGACCGCCAGGGCGAGGTCGTGACCGGGATCATCCAGCAGGCCGGCGACCGCAACAACGTGCTCGTGGATCTCGGCAAGGTCGAGGCGCTGCTGCCGCGCGCCGAGCAGGTGGACGGCGAGCGCTACGAGCAGGGGAGCCGCATCAAGGCCGTGATCGGCGAGGTTCGCTCCGGCACGAAGGGCCCGCAGGTGATCCTCTCCCGCCGCGACCCGGAGCTGATCCGCGCGCTGTTCGAGATCGAGGTGCCCGAGATCGCGGACGGCCTGGTCGAGATCCGCGGCGTCGCGCGCGAGCCCGGCTACCGCTCGAAGATCGCCGTCGAGTCGCACGCCCAGGGCGTGGACCCGGTCGGCGCCTGCGTCGGCCCGCGCGGCTCGCGTGTGCGCATGGTCGTCTCCGAGTTGCGCGGCGAGAAGATCGACATCATCCCGTGGAACACCGAGCCCGCCCGCTTCATCGCCAAGGCGCTCTCGCCTGCGCGCGTGCGCGAGGTGTTCGTGGACGACGAGACGCGCGAGGCGACGGTGATCGTGCCCGACGACCAGCTCGCGCTCGCGATCGGCAAGGAAGGCCTGAACGCCCGCCTCGCCGCGCGCCTGACCGGCTGGAAGGTGGACATTCAGTCCGAGACCGAGTTCGCCCAGGCGGAGGCCGATGCGGCCTACGCCGGCGGCGGCGAGGACGGCGACTACACCGGCCGCTGCGGTGCCATCCTCTCCAACGGCAAGCGCTGCCCGAATGCCGCTCTGCCGGCCTCGCGTTACTGCGGCGTGTCCGCCCACCAGGCGCTCGTCGGCACCGAGCCCGAGTCCGCGCCGGAGCCCGAGGCCACCGAGCCTGCGGCCGAGGCGATCGAGGAGCCGGCCCCCGAGGCCGGGGAGGCCCAGGGCGACGCGGAGTGACGGCCCTCGCCGCACGTGCGCCGGCTGCGGCCGGAAGGCATCCCAGGGCGAGCTCGTACGCTTTGTCGTGCGGGAGGGCGAGCTGACGGCCGGCGCGCAGGAGCCGGGCCGCGGCGTGTACACGTGCCGCCGCCTCGCCTGCTTCGAGCGCGCGATCGCCCAGAGGGCGTTCTCGCGCGTGCTTCGCCGCACTGTCCGCGTGAACCCGGCGCTCGCGCGCCTCTACACTGAACACTGATGCCGAACGGCCCCAACAGACCAAACCGCCCGATCCGCCCCCGTCAGGGTGCGCCCGGCCGCAAGCGCCGGGTCGTGATCGACAACCCGGCGGCCAGGCCCTCGCGCCCCGGCGACCGCCAGGGGCCCCGCGGCGGCGAGCGCCAGCCGAAGGGAGCGCCGATCCCGCCTCCGACGGGCCCGGTGACCGTGCCCTCGGGCGTCTCGGTGAAAGAGCTTTCGGCCGCGCTCGGCGTCCCTGTCGCCCACATCATCAAGACGTTGATGGGCCTCGGCCAGATGGTCACGATCACGCAATCGCTCTCCGACGAGTCGGTCGTCCTGATCGCCGCCGAGGCCGAGCGCGAGGTGATCATCAAGCACGCGGCCGACGAGGAGGCGGAGTCGGAGGCCTACGAGGACGCTCCCGAGGATCTCCGGGCGCGGCCGCCGGTCGTGACGATCATGGGCCACGTCGACCACGGCAAGACGACGCTCCTCGACGCGATCCGCGAGACGACCGTCGCCGCGACCGAGGCGGGCGGGATCACGCAGCACATCGGCGCGTACCAGGTCGAGCTCAACGGGCGCAGGATCACGTTCCTCGACACGCCGGGCCACGAGGCGTTCACCGCCATGCGCGCCCGCGGCGCGAAGGTGACCGATGTCGCCGTGCTCGTCGTCGCGGCCGACGACGGCGTGATGCCGCAGACGAAGGAGTCCATCTCCCACGCGCGTGCGGCCGGCGTGCCGATCGTCGTCGCCGTCAACAAGGTCGACCTGCCGGACTCGAACATCGACAAGGTCAAGAGCGAGCTCGCGGCCGAGGGCCTACAGCCGGAGGAGTGGGGGGGCACGACGCAGTTCGCGGAGGTCTCGGCGAAGCAGCAGCTCAACCTCGACGTGCTGCTCGAGAAGGTCCTGCTCGTCGCCGACGCCGAGCTCGAGCTGACCGCGAACCCGAACGCGGAGGCCTCGGGCCCGATCATCGAGTCGCGCCTCGACGTCGGCCGCGGCCCGGTCGCGACGATGCTCGTCCACCGCGGCACGCTGCGGGTGGGCGACGCGGTGGTGGCCGGCGACGCCTGGGGCAAGGTGCGCGCGCTCTACAACTATCGCGGCGAGAAGCTGAAGGACGCCCGTCCGGGCGACCCGGTCGAGATCCTCGGCTTCGATCACCCGCCGCCTGCGGGAGAGGTCTGCCGCGTCGTCGAGAACGAGCGCCAGGCGCGCCACTTCGCGCAGCTTCGCGCGCAGCGTCTCCGCACCGAGCAGTTCGCGCAGCGCGTCAAGCGCGGCGTCTCGCTGGAGACCCTCTTCTCCGACCTCCAGGAGGGCGGCGTCAAGGACCTCAACCTCGTGCTCAAGGGCGACGTCGTCGGCTCCGTCGAGGCGGCCATCTCCGAGCTGGCGAAGATCCAGCACACCGAGGTGCGCGTCAACGTCATCCACCAGGGCGTCGGCGGCATCACCGAGGGCGACGTCATGCTCGCCTCCGCCTCGGACGCGCTCGTGGTCGGCTTCAACGTCCGGCCGAACGCCGAGGCGAAGGCGCTCGCCGAGCGCGAGGGCGTGGACATCCGCACCTACCGCGTCATCTACAAGCTGACCGAGGACATCCAGCAGGCGCTCGTCGGCCTCCTCTCTCCGGTCAAGACCGAGGAGACGCTTGGCGAGGCCGAGGTGCGGGCGCTGTTCAAGGTCTCCCGCCTCGGCACGATCGCCGGCTGCATGGTTACGAGCGGCGTCATCAAGCGCAGCGCGCAGGTGCGCGTGATCCGTGACGGCACCGTCGTCCAGGACACGTCGATCGCCCAGCTCAAGCGCTTCAAGGACGACGCGCGCGAGATCCAGGAAGGCTTCGAGTGCGGCATCCTGCTCGACGGCTTCAACGACGTCAAGGAAGGCGACGTGCTCGAGGCCTACGAGACGAGGCACGTCGAGCGCGACAGCCTCGACGAGCCCGCGGCGTAGCCGCTCCCGCTTCAATACCGGCGTGGGCACGGGTTACGTCGGCATCGTCTCGGCCGAGCTGCACTTCCCCGAGAGCCACTCGCTCAAGGAGAAGCGCATGCACGTGCGCTCGGTCAAGGCGCAGCTCGCCAACCGCGTGGGCGCAGCGGTTGCCGAGGTCGACCATCACGACGTCTGGCAGCGCACGCGCATCACGCTCTCCTGCGTCGCGCGCGAGCACCGCGAGGTCGTGCGCCTGCTCGACGAGGCCGAGCGCTGGCTCGGCAGCCAGGCCTTCGAGCTGGGCACCGTCGAGCGCGAGGTAGTGTGCCTCGATGACTGAGCGTATGCGGCGGGTCAACGAGGCGATGCGGGCAGTCCTCGCCGAGGCCGTGCCGACGCTGAAGGACCCGCGCATCGGCTTCGTCACCGTCACGGGAGTCGTGACGACGACCGACCTCGAGCACGCGACGGTCTACGTGAGCGTGCTCGGCTCGGAGAAGAAGCTGCGTGCGACGCTCGCGGGCCTCCAGGCCGCGCACGGCGTCCTCCAGGCCCGGATCGGGCGCGAGCTCCGCCTGCGCCGGACCCCGCAGCTCACGTTCGAATACGATCCGACGGTCGAGCGCGGGATGCGCCTGACCAAGCTGATCGACGAGGTCGCACCACGTGACGACGCCGCAGACCCGAGCTGACCTGGAGGCCGTTGTCGCGGCGATTCGCGGCCACGAGCGCTTCCTCGTCACGACGCACGAGAACCCGGACGGCGACGCGCTCGGCTCGCTGCTCGCGATGCACCTCGCGCTGCGACAGCTCGGCAAGGACAGCGTCATGTACCTCCTCGGGCCGGCGCCACTGCCGGGCGAGTACCGGTTCCTGCCGCTCGAGGATCTGCGCCGCGAGCTGCCGGAGGACGCCTCCGAGCGGGTTCTGGTCGCGGTGGACTGCGCCAACGCAGACCGGCTCGGCGCCGACCCCAGCGTCCTGCTCCGGGCTCCGTTCACGATCGACCTCGACCACCATCACGACAACTCCCGCTTCGGCGACGTCAACCTCGTCGTTCCCGACGCCTCGTCCACCGGGGAGGTGCTCCGGGACGTCTTGGCGGCCCTGGGCGTCGAGCTGACGCCCGAGATCGCAGAGCCGCTCTACGCCGCGCTCGTGACAGATACGGGCCGCTTCCAGTACGCGAACACGACTCCGAAGGCGCTGCGGCTGGCCGCGGAGCTCGTCGAGGCCGGCGCCGACGTGCACAGGGTCTTCCAGGGCGTCTACGAGACCGTCCAGTTCGCGAAGCTGAAGCTGCTCGCGCGCGCCCTCGACCGGGCACAGGTCTACGAGGGCGGCCGGCTCGTCGTCTCGTACCTCCTGCGCGACGACTTCGCCGAGGTGAGTGCGGCCGAGCCGTACTCGGAGGGCATCATCGACTACCTGCGCGCAGTCGAGGGCGCGGACATGGCCGCTCTCATCCGCGAGCCTCCCCGGGGTGGCACGCCGGCCCGGCGCGTCTCGCTGCGCTCCTCGCTCGACGAGATCGACGTCTCCGCGATCGCGCGCAAGTCGGGCGGCGGCGGGCACCGCCAGGCGGCCGGCTTCTCCAGCGACCTTCCGATCGAGGAGATCGCGGAGTTCCTTCGCCGCGAGTTCGCCGATGCCGCCGCGCGCGCTTGAGCCGAGCGGGATCCTGCTCGTGGACAAGCCCGCCGGGCCGTCCTCCTTCGCGATCGTGAACGAGGTCCGCCGCCGCACACGCGCTCGCACGGGGCACGCCGGGACACTCGACCCGTTCGCCACGGGCCTTCTCGTGCTGTTGTCCGGTCGAGCAACTAGACTTGCGCCATGCTTCGTCGGACTGGACAAGCGCTACCTGACGGACGTGGATCTCACGGCGCGGACCTCGACCGGCGACGTGGAGGGGGAGGTGGTCGAGCGGCACGAGGCACCGTCTGCCGAGGAGCTGGAGGAGCGGCTCGCGGGCCTCCGCGGGGAGATCGAGCTCCCGGTCCCCGCCGCGTCGGCGGTGAAGATCGGCGGTGAGCGCGCCTACAAGCTGCACCGGCGCGGCGTGGCAGTCGAGATGCCGCTCCGCCGCTCGCGTGTCGACACGCTCGATCTCGTCGCGTACGCGGAGGGGATCGCCACGCTCGACCTGCGCGTCAGCTCGGGGACGTACGTGCGCGCGATCGCGGAAGCGTTGGGCGGCCACTGCCGGGCGCTGCGGCGGACGGAGGTGGGTCCCTTCCGAGTCGAGGAGGCCGATCCCGAGCGGATCATCCCCAGCGACGAGGCTCTGGCGAGACTCCCGTGAAGATTGCGCACGCTCCGTCCCAGCTCGAGCGGCAGCCGCGCGCGGTCGCGATCGGCGCCTTCGATGGCGTCCACCTCGGGCACCGGGCCGTGATCGAGAGGGCGATCGCCACGGGGCTCGCGCCGACGGTCGTCACCTTCGACCCGCACCCGCGGATCGCGCTCGGCAACCGCGTCGAGATGCTCTGCACGCTCGAGCGGCGGCTCGAGCTGCTGGCCACCCTCGGAGTGGAGGGGACCGTCGTCGCGTCGTTCACCGACGAGCTGATGCAGCTCGAGCCGGAGCAGTTCGCCGAGACATGGCTGCGGGGGCTCGACGCCGAGGTCGTCGTCGCCGGGAGCGACTTCCGCTTCGGCCGGCGCCGCGCCGGAGACCTCGCCACCCTGGAACGGCTCGGATTCGAGGTGATCGAGGCCCCGGAGCTGGAGGGGATCTCGTCGTCCCGCATCCGCCATTGCCTGCACGACGGCGATGTCGCCGGCGCCGCGCGCATGCTCGGCAGGCCGCCGGAGCTCGACGGCGTCGTTGTCGCCGGCGACCAGCGCGGCGGCACGCTCGGCTTCCCGACGGCGAACCTCGCCCTCGACCCCTACCTCCTCGTTCCGCGTCACGGCATCTACGCGGGCGCGACGCTCGGCCACCGCGCGGCGATCTCGGTCGGCACGAACCCGCACTACGGCGGCGAGGAGCTGCGGATCGAGCCGTACTTGCTCGACTTCGAGGGCGACCTCTACGGTGAGCGGCTTGTTGTCCGGGCGTGGGGAGGCCCCCCCGCCGAGCACGCGCGCCCCGG
>Ga0082335_1005136_pt1 | contig 18518 bp, 14 predicted proteins | sample Subgrocontami58m_FD_72375 | JGI IMG/M metagenome (GOLD analysis project Ga0082335, IMG submission 72375) | Subsurface groundwater microbial communities from S. Glens Falls, New York, USA - GMW37 contaminated, 5.8 m (SPADES assembly) (version 2) ... | reverse complement strand
CCCCCCCCGCCGGCGGGGCCCCCCCCCCCCCCGGGTCCGGGGCCCCCGCCCCCCGGGCCCCGCCCCTTCTCGCCCACCCGGGGGGGGGGGGGGGGGCCCAAGAGCGCCGGGGGGGGGCCCCGCCCCGGCTGGGACATCGCGGGTGTGGTGGAGCAGGCGGCCGCCGACGGTACGGGGCCCATGGCGGGCCAGCGGGTGGTCGGCGTGCTGCGGACGGGCGCCTGGGCCGAACTGGTGGCGGTGCCCGTGGCCAACCTGGCCGTGCTGCCCGACACCGTCAGCTTCCAGGTGGCGTCCACCCTGCCCGTGGCGGGCCTCACTGCCCTCTACGCGCTGGACCGCGCCGACGGCTTGGTGGAGCGCAATGTGCTGATCACCGGTGCATCGGGTGGGGTGGGACACCTCGGCGTGCAGCTTGCGCGGCAGGCGGGCGCCCGCGTCACCGGCCTGGTGCGGCAGGAGAAGCACGCCGACTCGGTGCGCGCGGCCGGCGCCCACGTGGTGGTGGCCGACGAGACCGGCGCTGCCGCCAAGGACAGTGGCCCCTACAATCACGTGCTGGAGTCGGTGGCCGGCGCCGTGCTGGGCAACGTGCTGACCATGATGGCCCCAGGCGGCCACGTGGTGTGCTACGGCGTGTCGGCCGGCGGGCCGCTGTCGGTCAACTCCAACGTGTTCCTGCGCGGCCGCATCACCGTCAGCGGCCTGGCCGTGTTCACCGAGCTACAGCGCGAAGGCGCCGGCGTGGGCCTCAGCCGCCTGGCCCGCATGGTGGCCACCGGCACCCTCAAGCCCCAGATCTCGGTCGAAGCCGGCTGGCAGGACATCGGAGCGGTCGCTCAGCAACTGCTCGACCGCTCTTACCCCGGTAAGGCCGTGCTCACCATCGGGTAGCACCCCTGCACCTGCGCGCCCCCACACGTACCGGAAACTGTGGGGGGCGAACCTGCGCCAACCCATTGTTGGCGCAGGGAGTAAGTTGGCCGTGAACCCTTCCGTGCACGTTAAATGTCTAGGCAAGGGGGATACGGTTGTGTATGCTATCTCCAGCGTACGGCTGAGAGGTTTGACTCAGCCGGTTCGTGCTGCTAGGGCCCTTCGCCGGCGCCCGCTCCCAGTTACTTGCCCGGAGGACGTACATGCAGGGACTGCAAGACAAGCCGCAGATTATCACCGGTCTCAAGGGTGTCTATTTCGCCGAGTCACAGGCCAGCTTCATCGATGGCGACGTCGGCAAGCTGCTGTACCGCGGCTACAACATCCATGACCTCGCCGAGAACATCACCGCCGAAGAGGTGTCGTATCTGCTGCTGCGGGGCAAACTGCCCACGCAGTCTGAACTCAGCGTGTTCGACGCTGAACTGAAGGCCAACCGGGAACTGCCCCCGGCCATCCTCGAGATCATCAAGCTGACCAAGAGCGCCCACCCGATGGACGTGCTGCGTACCGCCGTCTCGGCGCTGGCGGCGTTCGACCCCGATACCGAGGTGAAGTTCGAGTGGGCCAACGCGAAGCCCTTCACCGACGCTACCTTGCGCAAGGGCATCCGCCTGACCGCCCAGGTACCCACCATTATTGCGGCGCACCATCGCATCCGCAGCGGCCAGGAGCCGGTGAAGCCCCGCGGCGACCTGGGTCAGGCCGCTAACTTCCTGTACATGTTGTTCGGCAAAGACCCCGATCCCGACGACGCCAAGACGCTCGACGTCGACTTCGTGTTGCACGCCGAGCACGGCTCCAACGCTTCGTCGTTCGCTGCCCGGGTGGCCGCCTCCACGCTGGCCGACCTACACTGCGCCGTGGTGGCTGGCATCGGCACGCTGAAGGGCCCGTCGCACGGCGGCGCCGCCGAGGCCGTGATGACGATGACCAACGAGATCGGCAAGCCCGAGAACGCAGCAAAGTACGTGGAGGAGCGGCTGGCCAAGAAGGAGCGCATCATGGGCTTCGGCCACCGGGTGTACCGGGCCGTGGACCCGCGGGCGCAGCACCTGCGGCAGCGGGCTCACGATCTGGGCATGCGCCGGGGCCATCCCGAGTGGTTTGAGATCCTGCAAGAGGTTGAGAAGGTGATGTCCCGGTACCAGAACCGCGGCATCTACGTGAACGTGGACTTTTACGCAGGCGCCATCTACCAGTTGCTCAACATTCCCGAGGACCTGTACGTGCCCATCTTCGCCATGGGACGCGTGCCGGGCTGGGTGCAACAGGCCATTGAGCAGTACGAGAACAACGAACTGCTGCGGCCGCTCACCTGGTACACCGGCCCCATGGACGTGCCGTTCGTCCCGATGGGCCAGCGCTCGTAAGCCGCTCGCTCCGGCCTAAGGCCGAGCGTGCGTACGGCCAGACTTCAGGTCTGGCCGTACTTTTGTTAACATGCCGGCGACTATAGCTGTAACAGTCGCGGCCGGAGCCACTGGGGGCAGGGTGGAAGCGCTGGGCGGGCTCGGCCGCGGCTGTACGTCTCACAGAAGGAGGAACCTGTGCAACCAGTACGTATCGCCGGGGTGGCGGCGCTCCTAGGCGCCATCGCCCTGACTGCAGTAACCGCGCTGGGGGCCTGGCTGGCCACGCCGCTGACAGCGGCAGCAGCCATGACCCAGGCCCCCACGCTCTCGACGCCGGCCAACGGGTCGACGCTCACCAGCTTCTCGCCTGCGCTCACCTGGCAGTTGCCCATTGCCACCACCCAGGTGCAGCTTCAGGTCGCGCCGTTCAACAACGACGGCCCTGGGGTCAACGTTATTGTCGACGCGACCGCTTCGTTCACCATCCCGGCGCCGCCTGATTGGTACGGCCTGCTGCCCGATATGGGCTACACGTGGCGGGTCCGCGCCACCGACGCCACCATCGCGGTGATCGAGAGCGACCCAAGCTGGGGGCCGTGGTCGGCGGAATCCACCTTCCGCACGCCCAAGGTCGCTATCGGCACCGTCGCGCCCTACGACCCGGCCAACGGCAAGTCGGTGACGAGCCATAACCCGGTGCTGAGCTGGTCGTCCAGTACGGCCAGCATTTATTATTGGGAGATCCAGGTCAGCAAGGACCGGGAGTTCGGCGCCAATTCGTTCCTGTACTGGGTGCTGGTGCATGGCGACGTGGTGTTCCCGAACAACGCCTACACCGTGCCGTCCAGCTTCCCGCTGGAGCAGGGCGTCACCTACTCCTGGCGGGTGCGGCCGCGCATCCAGGGCGACGGCACACCGCTGGCATGGGCCAGCGCCGCCTCGTTCACCACTCCCGCCACCGGATCGGTCATCCTGAACGTCACGGCGCCGGCCAACGAGAGCACGGTGTCGACGCCGAGCGTGACAGTGACCGGCAAGACCGCGGCCGGAGCCTACGTGTTCGTGGAGGACGAGTTCACGATCGCCGACAGTTCGGGCAACTTCTCGGCCACGGTGACGCTGACTGAAGGGGTCAACTCGCTGGACATCTTCGCCACCGACGCGAGCACCGGCGACACGGTGAGCATGACCCTGCTCATCACCTACGCACCTTAGGAGAGCACTATGCATAGCACACGTTTCCGCCTGGCACTTGGCCTGGTGGCTGCAGCCCTGGTGGCGGTGAGCGCCACCGGCATGCCGGCCGCCGCCATGGTGAGCGCCGACGACGGCATCGAAGCACTGCTGGTGGACAGTCCCACGGCGACTCCCACCGCGCCAACGGCTACACCGGCGACCCCCAGTGGCACCCCCACGCCCCGGCCCACCGTGAAACCCGGCGAGCGGCCGGACGATAAGCGGGGCGAGCGGCCTGGCGATAAACCCGGCGATAAACCCGGCGACCGCAAGCCTCGCAACGTCACCTTCACCGGCAACGTGACGGCCAAAGGCGCCAGCGACCTGACGGTGAAGGACCGCAACGGCCGCATCGTTATTGCGACCGTCGATAGCGCCACCAAGTACGTGCAGGTCGGGAACAAGACCGCATCGTTCGGCGACGTCAAGACCGGCATGCAGGTCTCGGTGTACGGCACCTCGCCGGAGAAGCGGAGCACCGACCCGGCCGGCACCTACCGCATCAAAGCGTTGGGTGTGCAGTTGCCCCGCATCCAGGAGAAGTTCGCCCACATGACCGGCGAGATCACCGCGCTGTCCGACACCTCGGTGACGGTGAAGGACGCCAAGTCGGGCAAGAGCTACACCGCGGCGCTGAACGCTCAGACGAAGAAGGAGCCCAAGAACGCCACCTTCGCCGTGGGCGACCGTGTGCTCATCCACGCCAAGATCACCGAAGGCCAGGGCAGCACGCCCTCGGTTACTGTGCTGCAGATGGTGAAGCTGGGCAAACCACCGGTGCGCGAGCCGGGTAAGCCCGAACCGTCCCGCACACCGGCCCCCAGCGCCACGCCGTCCACCACGCCCACTGCAACGGCGAGCCCCACGGCCACGGCCAGCCCGACAACGAGCCCCACGGCCACCAGCGCCGCCACCAGCTAAAACTGTTCGGCGCCGGCGGCGCGAAGCGGCGAGGTCCCATGGGCCTCGCCGCTTCGTGTAACCTAGCGCCGTATCTTCACAAACTTGGCATAGGAGGGGTTGATGCCGAACGATACCGAGGTGTACCGCCAATATGTTATCGATGAGTTTCTGGAGGACTATCAGACCCGGCGGGTGAGCCGGCGGGATACGCTGAAGTTGCTGGCGGGGGTCACCGGCAGTCTGAGCGTAGCCGGGGTGCTCATGGCGGCCTGCGCGCCGGCCGCACCCGCGCCCACCGCTGCGCCCGCGCCCACCACGCCAGCCGCCCCGCCCACCGCTACGGCGCGCCCCGCCAACACGCCCGTGCCCGACGATCAGAAGGTGGCGGCCACCGACCCAGCGATCAAGGCCGAGACCATCACCTTCAAGAACGGCGCCGATACCATCACCGCCTACCTGGCCCGTCCTGCGGCCGGCAATGGGCCCTTTCCGGCCGTGATGGAGTGCCACGAGAACCGCGGCCTTAGCCCCTACAACCAGGACGTCACGCGCCGCCTGGCCAAGTCGGGCTACGTGGGCCTGGCCCTCGACCTGCTGTCCCGCGAGGGCGGTACGGCCAAGAACGACTTCAACGCCATTCCCGGCATGCTCACCACCGCCGGCGTGCCCCGGCACGTCAGCGATTTCAAGGCGGCGTTTGAGTACCTGCAGGCGCAGCCGTTCGTGAACAAGGACAAGGTCGGTATGCTCGGCTTCTGCTTCGGAGGCGGCGTCACGCTGTCCACCATCCTGCAGGTGCCCGGCATCAAGGCGGCGGTGCCGTTCTACGGCCCGGTGCCCGGCGACCTGAGCAACGCCAAGAACATTGGCGCTGCGGTGTTCGGCGTGTACGGCGAGCTGGACAACAACGTGAACCCTCGCATGCCCGAACTGCAGAAGGCGCTGACCGAGGCGGGAAAGACCTTCCAATCGAAGATCTACCCCGGCGCTCCACACGCCTTCCACAACGACCTGAATGAGAACGGCGACCGTTACAACGCCGTGCAGGCCAAGCAGGCATGGACCGACGCCATGGCCTGGTTCGACAAGTACCTCAAGGCTTAAACCCGCCCACCGTGCCAGGGGCCGGCAGCTGGCGCCGCGCCGGCCCTTTGGCGCCAGCCGCGGGCCGTCACCCATTACCCACTAGGAGGAGCGCATGCCGGACGGGCGAGAGGTCTACCAGCAGTATCTGATCGACGAGTTTCTGGACGATTACCGCGACCGAAGGGTGAGCCGCCGGCAGACGCTGAAGCTGCTGGCGGGCATCACCGGCAGCATGAGTGCCGCCGGGCTGCTGGTGGCCGCCTGCGCGCCCACCGCGGCGCCCGCCCCCACGGCCGCGCCCACCGCGGCGCCCGCCCCCACCGCCACCGCACGGCCGGCCAACACGCCGGTGCCCGACGACCGCCGGGTGGCCGCCACCGACCCGGCCATCAAAGGCGAGATGGTGAAGTTCGCCAGCGGCGCCGACCAGATCATGGGCTATATGGCGCGCCCCGCCGCCGGCAACGGGCCCTTCCCCGCCGTCATGGTGTGCCACGAGAACCGCGGCCTGACCGAGCACATCCAGGACGTGGCGCGGCGCTTCGCCAAGTCGGGCTACGTGGGCCTCGCCGTCGACCTGCTGTCACGCGCGGGCGGCACCGACAAGATTGCTGACTCGAACACCATCCCAGGCCTGCTCACCAATGTGCCGCCCGATCGCCACGCCGGCGACTTCGTGGCAGCGCTCGCCTATCTGAACACCCAAAGTGGGGTGGCCAAAGGCAAGGTGGGCATGATCGGCTTCTGCTTTGGCGGCGGCATGACGTGGCTGACTGCGTCCAAGGCCCCCGACCTCAAGGTGGCGGTGCCGTTCTACGGCCCCGCTCCGGCCGACCCGAAGGTGCTCGCGAACGTGAAGGCCGCCGTGCTCGGCGTCTATGCCGGGCTCGACGACCGCGTGAACGCCAGCATCCCGGCGGTCGAGGCCGCACTGAAAGACAGCAAGGTCGCGTACGAGCTGAAAAAATACGAGAACTCCAATCACGGCTTCCACAACGACACCGGCTCGGTGTACAACCCCACCACCGCCAAGCAGGCATGGACCGACGCGCTGGCCCTGTTCGATAAGACCCTGAAGGCGTAGCGGCCACACGCCTCAGCCCGGTGCTTTACCATCCGTGCCTGAGTCGCTACACTCTGGGCACACGCCGTGCACAAGTGCCGTACCGCCGCTGCACGACCCGGCTCTGGACAGCCTGCGGTGCACCGACAAGAGGGAATCCATGACCACCATCGCTCAGAGCTTGCTCGACGCCGCCCGCGACCTGGCCCCTGAGACGGTGCGCCTGCGCCGCCAGATCCACCAGTGTCCGGAGCTGCTGTACGAGGTGCCCAAGACCGCCGCATTGGTAGCGCAGGAGTTGACCGCTCTGGGCCTTGAGGTGCAGACCGGCGTCGGCCGGAGCGGGGTGGTGGGCCTGCTGCGGGGCGGGCCGGGCAAAACGGTGCTGCTGCGGGCCGACATGGACGCCCTGCAGATCACCGAGACCGGCGACATCCCCTACAAGTCGCAGAACCCGGGGCTGATGCACGCCTGCGGACACGATGGCCACACCGCCATGCTGCTCTCGGCCGCCAAGCTGCTGAGCACGCAGCGCGACCGCGTGCACGGCGCCGTCAAGTTCATGTTCCAGCCGGCCGAAGAGGGCGGGCAGGGCGCGCTGCGGATGATCGAGGATGGCGTGCTCGAGAACCCAAAGGTCGACGCGGTGTTCGCCCTGCACGTCGACCCTATGTACTACGCCGGCGAGCTGGCCATCCGCACCGGGCCCACCCAGGCCTCTGCCGACCGGTTCGGCATCACCATCCACGGCAAGGGCGGGCACGCCGGCTACCCGCACCACACCGTCGACCCGGTGCTCGTGGCGTCGCACGTGGTCATTGCCCTGCAGTCCATCGTCAGCCGCGAGACGCCGCCATGGTCGCCGGCGGTGCTCACCATCGGCAAGATTTCGGCGGGCACCATCAACAACGTCATCCCCGACGAAGCGATCATCCTGGGCACCATGCGCACCTTCGACCCCGAAGTGCGCGAGTTCATGCAGCGCCGCATCCGCGAAGTGGCCGAGGGGGTGGCGTCGGCCATGCGGGCACGGGCGGTGGTGGTGCCGCAGGAGGGCTGCCCGCCACTCATCAACAATCCGGCCAGCGTGCAACTGGTGCGGGACGCCCTACGTGAGTTCACCGGGGCCGAAGGCATGTATGAGCGGGAGCCGGAGATGGGGGGCGAGGACTTCGCCTTTCTGACCGAACTGGCGCCCGGCGCCATGTGGCGGTTGGGGGTGCGCAACCGGTCGTGGCAGCAGCCGCGCTCGCTGCACACCGCCGACTTCGACCTGGACGAGAGTGCGCTACCGCTGGGTGTGGCGACCCTGGCCGCCACCGCCATTCACTACCTGGAGAGTTGAGGAGCATGGGCCCAGCGTGCCAACTGCAACGCAGGCGTAACTCGACCGAAATGCGAGGGTGCTAAACTCCGACGGCGAGTCCCCTTTCCCTGCCGCCGCCGGTCCCCCATCACAGCTACGGAGATGAACCATGTTCTTGGTTGAAGAGAGTGTGCAGGTGCCGCTGGGCCGGCACGGCGACGGGCGCAAGTACATGCAGGACCAACTGAGCGCCATGGCGACCCAGCCCGGCTTCAAGCAGGGCCACGTCTGCGCCTATCTGGGCAACATCCGCCAACACCTGCTGCTGAGCAATTGGGCGGACGCCGCCAGCTACGAGGGCTGGACCAAGAGCGCGCAGGCGGCCGAGCAGGCCAAGACCCGCCGGCCGTTCACCATCGACCCCTACGGCAAGTTCTATGAACTGCTGCTGGAGACTCCCGGGCCTGAAACCGGCAACTTTCTGAACCAGGGCATGCTGCAACTGCTGGAAGGCAAGACCTGGGACGAGTTCATGGAGCAGCGCCACGAGCACGATGCGTCGGCGCTGCAGGCCGGTGGCCTGGTGTACGTGCGGGCCTATAAGTTCGTGGGCGAGCCTAACCCTCCGTATTTCACCCCGGAGACCATCGCCGTGCTGGTGCGTCGTAAGGACCGCGCCGCCTACGAGCACTCGGTGGAGGTGGGCATTCCGGTGGAGTTGTCGCGGCCGGCCGCTTACCGGAGCATCAGCCCCCAACTGTCCGACCTGGCCGGACTGTACGACTACATTTACGACACCCCGGCCAAGTAGACTGCCAGCGCCATGCCGCCCGACCTGCGGCCGCTGAAGTCCGCCATCATCACCTACGGCCACACCGAAGCCTATAAGCGCGGCCAGGTGCAGGTGCAAGGCGCCCAGATCGCAGAGGTGCGGGTCTCGCCCTACAAGGCGCACCTGCTGATGTGCCGCACCGACGAGCTGGACATCGCCGAGATCTCCATCGGCACCTACCTGAGTGCGGTGGCGGTGGGGCTGCCGTTCACGGCCATCCCGGTGTTTCCGTACCGCCGGTTTCAGCACGCCGCCATCCTCTACAACGTCAACTCCGGCATCCGCCACCCCAAGGACCTGGAGGGCAAGCGGGTGGGCATCCGCCGCTACTACACACTGACGGCGGCGTTCTGGGCGCGGGGCATCCTCACCGACGACTACGGCGTGGACCTCGACAAGATCAACTGGGTGGTGCACGGCGACGAGATCGTGGAGGCCTTCACGCCGCCCGCCAACGTCACCATGGCCCCACCGGGCGAGGACCTGCGCGCCGCCCTGATCGCCGGCGAGTTGGACGCGGCGGTGAGCGTGACGCCCATCGGCAACCGCGGGGTGGACTCGCCGGACGTGCGGCTGCTGATCCCGAACCCGCAGGAGGCCGAGGTCGCGTGGTTCCAGAAGACCGGCATCTTCCCCATCGACCACCTAGTGGTGATCAAGAACAAGCTGCTCGAGGAGGCCCCCTGGGTGGCCGACGAGCTGTACCGCACGCTGGAGGAGTCGAAGAACCGGTATTTCCAGATGCTTGGCGATGGCCCGCCCCGCTGGTCGGAGGATGAGACCATGCTGTGGTTCAAGCGCTTCATGGGCCCCGACCCCATGGGCCACGGCGTGACCAAGAACCGCAAGACGCTGGAAGCCGCCATGCGCTACGCCGTGGAGCAGCGCATCCTGCCGAAGGCCATGCCGGTGGAGGACCTGTTCGCCAAGACCGCCGCCTCGGCCACGTGGTAGGAGGGGCGGACCATGCTCTCGCGTGCTGACTGCGACCTGCTGACCCAGGTGGGCCCGGGCACGCCGATGGGCGCGCTGTTCCGCCGGTTCTGGTTACCGGCGCTGCTGCCCGCCGAGTTGCCGGCCCCCGACTGCCCGCCGGTGCGCCTGCGGCTGCTGGGCGAGGACCTGGTGGCGTTCCGCGACAGCAGCGGCCGGGTGGCGCTGATAGCGGAGAGTTGCCCCCATCGCGGCGCTTCCACGTTCTTCGGGCGCAACGAAGAGGACGGCCTGCGCTGCGTGTACCACGGGTGGAAGTTCGACGTGACGGGCGCCTGCGCCGACATGCCGAACGAGCCCGCTGAGTCCAACTTTAAGCATAAGATTCGCGCGGTCGCCTATCCCACCCGCGAATACGGCGGACTGATCTGGGTGTACATGGGGCCGGTCGAGCTGACGCCCGAACTGCCGCAACTGGAGTGGGCGCTGCTGCCGGACGACCAGCGCTACATCCGCAAGATCTTCTTCGACAGCAACTTTGCGCAGGCGCAGGAGGGCGAGATCGACAACGCCCACACCTCGTTCCTACACCGCTGGTTCGACACCGCTAACCTGCCGAACCAGCGCAGCTTCCTCTCGCCGGCCCTCTGGAACGACGGCGCCCCCCGGCTGACCGTGCACGAGACCGACTACGGGTTCACCTACGGGGCGCGCCGCGGCCTCGGCGACCAGGGTTACCACTGGCGGGTGACGCAGTGGCTGCTGCCCAACTACAGCCTGCTGCCCGGCCGCGACGGTCTGTACTTCGGCCATGTGTGGGTGCCCATCGACGACGAGCACACCTGGAACTACTACTACAGCTACAACGTGCGGCGGTCGTTCACGCCCGACGAGGTGGCCTATTTCGAGTCCGGCGCCACCGGCAAGCCACGGATGGTCGCCGGCACGTTCATGCCGGTGGCCACCAAGCACAACGACTACACCATCGACCGGGAGATGCAGCGCACCACGAACTACAGCGGTATCTGGAGCAGCGGCGAGCAGGACCTGGCGGTCATGCAGAGCATGGGGCCGGTCTACGACCGAACCCGCGAACACCTCGGCACGTCCGACGCTGCCGTCATCCGGTCGCGCACCATCCTGCTGCGGCTGGCCAAACAACTGCAGGCCGGCCACGAGCCCTTTGCCGCGCACCACGGCGAACTGTACCGGGTGCGACCGCTCGACAAAGAGTCGCCACACACGGATTTTGGCGCGCTGATGGACGAATATCGGACCGAGGCGATGGCGCCCCAACGACCCTCAGGCTAGGAAGATCCAGTAGATGGCGCTTATTCCCGCAGACACGGCAACCCGCGGCGAGCACACGGTGCGCACGTGCTGCGCCCACAACTGCGGCGGGCGCTCCATCCTGGACTGCACGGTGCGCGACGGCCGCCTGGTGAAGGTGGAGCCCGGTCCGCACCCCGACGCCCGCTACACCGGCGCCTGCGTCCGCTGCCTGGCGCTGCCCCAGTGGGTCTACAGTCCCGACCGGATGCAGTACCCCATGAAGCGGGTGGGACCCAGGGGCAGCGGCCAGTTCGAGCGCATCACCTGGGACGAGGCATTGGACACCATCGCCGCCAGGCTCGGCGAGATCAAGGCCCAGTACGGCGGCGAGGCGCTGGCGTTCACCAAGAGTTCTGGGCTGCCGCGGGTCGGCTCGTACGGGCGGCTGGCGTCGCTGTTGCAGGCGGGCGTGATGTACGGTGGGGTGGACATGGCGGTGCACATGGGCCTGAACGCCACCTTTGGCGACCTGGGCCTGTTTGGCCAGAACACCAACGAGTGGACCGACCTACCCAACGCCAAGGTCATCGTCATCTGGGGCCACAACCCCGCCGAGACCTCCATGACCACCTTCAAGCTGATGCTCGACGCCCAGGAGGCCGGTAGCCAACTCATCGTCATCGACCCCCGCTACAGCCCCACGGCGCAGCACGCCGACTGGTGGGTGGCGGTGCAGCCCGGCAGCGACACCGCACTGGCCCTGGGCCTGCTGCACGTCATCATCGCCGAGGGTCTGGTGGACAAGCCGTTTGCCATGCAGCACTCGGTGGCCCCGTTGCTGGTGCGCCTCGACACCAAGCAGTACCTGCGGGAGGCGGAGGTGACGGCGGGCGGCTCGGCCACCCGCTTCATGGTGTGGGACGAGGCGACCGGCCACGCCTGCCCCGACGGCGAGGCGGCGCAACCGGCGATGGAGGGGGCATTCACCGCCGCCGGTGTCCCGGTGCGCACCGCCTACACGGCACTCAAGGAGATGGTGGCCGAGTACACGCCGGAGCGCGTCGAGGCGCTGACCAGGGTGCCCGCCGCCGACGTGTGCGACCTGGCCCTCACCTACGCCAACGCCCAGCCCGCCACCATCAGCTTCGGCTACGGCGTCGACCGCTACTTCCACGCCGACCTGCTGACCAGGGCGGCCGGCACGCTGGCGGTGCTCACCGGCAACGTCGGCAAGCCGGGAGGCTGCGTGGGCGTGGTCGGCAACTCGGCCGGAGCACGCGACGCCCGGCTGGCCAATGGCGGGCCCAAGCTGCCCGACTGGGCCAAGAGCCGCTCAATCCCCCGCAGCGACGTGACCAACAAGCGGCTGCCGGTGCGGGCCTTCTTCATCGCCGGCGACGAACTGAACCAGCGGGTGGCCGACCAGAACAAGGCGCTGGAGTGGTGGAAGCAACTGGACTTCATTGTGGTGGCCGACCACTTCTGGCAGACCAGCGCCAACTGGGCCGACATCGTGCTGCCGGCCAGCACCTTCCTGGAGTCGAACAGCGACCTGGTGGACGTGGCCAGCAGCCGCAACGGCGTGTTCCTAAAGCGCAAGGTCATCGACCCGCTGTTCGAGTCCAAGCCCGACTACGACATCGAGCGCGAGCTGGCCATCCGCATGGGCTTCGGCGAGTATTACCAGGACACGCAGGAGGATATCATCCGCCAGCAGATCGAGGAGTCGCGCGACCCGGCCATGCAGGGCATCACGCTGGAGGGTTTGCTGGCAGCGGGTGGCGGCATGCGCCTGAGCGTGCCGGACCAGGCGCGCATCCACTACGCCGGCCTCACGTTCCCCACCGCCACGGGCCGCGCCGAATTTTACATCGAGCGGCTGGTGGAACTGGGCGAGGAACTGCCGGTGTACAAGGACGACTACGAGGCCTCGCCCAAGCACCGGCTGGCCCGCACGTACCCGCTGGTGCTCATCCAGACCCATGCCCGCCAGCGGGCCCACTCCAGCTTCTACAACAGCCCCTGGTTGCTGGAGATCTGGCCGGAACCGCTGGTGGAGATGAACCCCGACGACGGCGCTGCCCGCAGCCTGGTCACCGGCGACTTGGTCGAGGTCTTCAACGAGCGGGGCACGGTCACCCTAAAGGCGCTGCTGACACCGGACTACCCGCCCGGCCTGTGCAACCTCACCGAAGGCTGGAAGCAGTCCCAGTACCACGCCGGCCACATGCAGACCCTCACCAACGGCGCCATCAACCCGGTGCACGAGCTGCTGTGGGGCCACGCCAACATGCCCATGGACGACTCGCGCGTGCAGATCCGCAAGGTCGAAGGCAGGGGAGACTGACGGTGGCGGAACGTCATGCCCGGTACGCCATGGTGGTCAACCTCGACCGCTGTATCGGCTGTTGGGCCTGTGCCGTGGCCTGCAAAATGAAGAACGGCCTGCCCGCCGGTGACTGGTGGCTGCATGTGGACACCATCGGCGGCGACCACCGCGACGTGTCGGCCGGCGAGTTCCCACACCAGCACCGCTACTACCAACCGGTCATTGACCGCTGCACGTTCACGGCCGGGCAGGCCGAGCGGGGAGCGCTGCCCGACTGCCTAAAGGCCTGCCCCACCGACGTGTTCACCTTCGGCGACGTGAGCGACGGCGAGTCGGCGGTGGCGCGGCGGGCGGCACGGCCCGATGCCACCGCGGCGGGCGTGCCACCTGGCGGAGCGTTCGCGGTGCACTACCGGCCGGCGCACACGCAGGCCCGCCAGCGCCGCAGCGGATATGCCAGAAGTGGCAACGGAGGAGTAGGCTAGACACAAGTGCCGAGACTCGCAGCATAGGCTGCGACGGGTGAGTGCAGGGAGTCCGAGGCGCCGTCCTGAGCCTGTCGAAAGGGGTGACCCCTTGGCAAGGCGTTTTGGAGGGCGGGCGGGTGGGATGCGACGTGATGGGATCCATCCTGCAGCCTTTTTCGGCTGCGGCACCCCGAACGCCTCGCCGTCCACCAACGCAGTATCCGGTGGCGATTTGGAGGGAGGACAGAATGCTTTCCCAAGAGAACAACGACCTGCTGACCCGCACCGGCCCCGGCACCCCCATGGGCGCTGTCTGGCGCCGCTTCTGGTTGCCGGCCCTGGAAGCGGCGGAGCTGCCGGAGCCCGACTGTGCGCCGGTCCGCCTGCGCCTGCTGAACGAGGACCTGGTGGCGTGGCGTAACACCGACGGCAGCGTCGGCGTGATGCAGAACGCCTGCCCGCACCGCGGCGCGAGCATGTTCTTCGGGCGCAACGAAGAGAACGGCCTGCGCTGCGTGTACCACGGCTGGAAGTTCGACGTGACGGGCGCCTGTAGCGACATGCCGAACGAGCCGGCTGAAAGCAACTTCAAGCACAAGATCAGGGCCACCGCCTATCCCACTCGCGAACGTGCCGGCCTGGTGTGGGTCTACATGGGCCCGCAGCACCTGCAGCCGGAGCTGCCCGAGCTGGAATGGACGCTGCTGCCCGATAGCCACCGCTATGTGCGCAAGTTCATCCTGAGCGCCAACTACCTGCAGGGTATGGAGGGCGACTTCGACCCTTCGCATGCCTCGTTCTTGCACCGCTGGTTCAGCGTGGACGACCTGCCGAACCGCCGCAGCTTCCCGTCCACCGCCATCTTCTACGATACCGCCCCGGTGCTGCCCATTCGCGAGACCGACTTTGGTTTTGTGTGCGGGGCGCGCCGCAACACGCCCGAGGGCCGTTACCACTGGCGCATCTACAACTGGCTGCTGCCCAGCAACACCATCCTCTCGGCGCGCGAGGGGCTGTTCTTCGCCGCCTCCCGCGTCCCGGTGGATGACGAGCACTCGCTGAACTTCTATATCTCCTACCACCCTGACCGGCCGCTGAGCGAGACCGAGGTCGCCTACTACGAATCGGGCGCCACCGGCAAACCGCGGCTCGTCCCTGGCACCTTCCATCCGGTGGAGAACAGGCGCAACGACTACCTGATTGACCGGGAGATGCAACGCACCAAGAACTTCACTGGGGTGTGGAGCAGCGCCGCCCAGGACATCATGGTCCAGGAGAGCATGGGGCCGATCTACGACCGCACCAAGGAGCACCTGGGCACGTCCGACACCGCCGTACTCACGGCGCGCCGTATCCTGATGCGGCTGGCCCGCAACCTGCAGCAGGGCATCGAGCCCTACGCGCCCTACCACGGCAACGGCTACCGCATCCGGCCGCTGGACCGCGAGGAGGCGGAGTCGGACTTCAGCCGGTTCCTGGAGGCCCACCGCGACGAAGCACTGGTGCGGTAGCCGTTCGCATCGCCCGTCATCACACCCGAGGTGCAGCACACACCGATGCCCGATCCCTACCAGTCCATCACCACCCTGCGGTACGCGCTGCGCGACGGTAGCGCGAGTCCTGTGGACCTCACGCGCCAGAGCCTCGACCGCATCGCCACGCTCGACCCGCAACTGCACGCCTTCATCACGGTGGCCGCTGAGCACGCCATGGCACAGGCCGAAACAGCGGCGGCTGAACTGCGCAGCGGGCACGACCGCGGGCCGCTGCACGGCATACCGGTGGCGGTGAAGGACCTGTTCATCAGCAAGGGCATCCGGACCACCGCCCATTCGCCGCTGCTGCGGGACTGGGTGCCCGGCTACGACTCCACCGTGGTGGCCCGGCTGGCCGAGGCGGGCGCGGTGCTGGTGGGCAAGCTGTCGCTGCACGAGTTCGCCGACGGCGGCGCCACCAACGACCCGTTCCCGGCGGCCCGCAACCCCTGGAACACGGCGTACTCGCCCGGCGGCTCCAGCAGCGGCTCGGGCGTGGCGCTGGCCGCCGGGCTCGTCTACGGGTCGGTGGGGTCCGACACCGGGTTCTCGGCGCGCGGGCCGGCCTCGTGGTGCGGCGTGACGGGCATCAAGCCCACCTATGGGCTCGTGAGCCGCTCTGGCGCGTTCCCCTTGAGTTGGTCGCTGGACCACATGTGCCCCATGGCCCGCACCGTCGAGGACTGCGCGTACGTGCTGCAGGCAGTGGCGGGCCACGATCCGGCCGACCCGACGTCGTTGGACGCCCCCGCGCCCGACCTGTTGGGCCACCTGCGCGACGGCGTGGCGGGCCTGCGACTGGGCGTGCCGCGGGCATGGCTGCGGGTGGCCGACGGCCTCGACCCCGACGTCTCCGCCGCCCTTGAAGCGGCGCTGGACGTGCTGCGCGGCCTCGGCTGCACGGTGGTGGAGGTGGACAGCGCGCCGATGATCGGCGCCGCCGCCATCCACCGGGTCATCCGCCTGTTCGAGGCATACTCGTATCACGAGCACACGCTGATGACCAACCCCAACGCGCTCGGACCGTCGTTGCGCAGCCGCATCATCGAAGGGATTGGGGTGCGGGGCCAGCCGTACATCGAGGCGAAGCAGCAGCAGGCGGAGACCATCAAGCAGGTGTCGGCCATCCTTTCGGAGGTGGATGCCCTGGCGCTTCCGGTGGGGCCCCGTCATGTGCCCACCTTTGCCGATCTGGAGAGCCTGGCCGTGAACCACTACGCACCGCCCAACCTGGCGAACGCGTTCAACCTCACCGGGCATCCCGCCATCTCTGCGCCGTGCGGGTTCGACGACAACAGCATGCCGGTGGGCCTGCAGATCGTGGGTCCGCTGCGGCGCGATGACCTAGTGTTGCGCATCGCCTACGCCTACGAGCAGGCGACGACTTGGAAGGACAAGCACCCCGCACTCTAGCGGGTGGGAGGTACTCATGGACCGCAGATTCATGGATATGCGAGGCGTGCTCGCGACGGTAGCGGTGGCGGTGATGACGGTGGCGGGCACCGGCTGCGCGACCGCTTCCGCTCCGCCGCCTGCCGCGCCCGGTGCCGCCCAGCCCGCGGCCGCACCCGCTGCGCCAAAGCTCAACCGGGTGGTGTTCGCACTGCAGCCCCCGGCGGTAGAGGGCAACTACCCCATCACCGAGCTGACGCCCAACCACAGCTTCCAATACCGGCCCATGTACGAGTTCCTGGTGGGCGTGGATGAGAACAACGGTAAGCTCATCCCGCAACTCGCCACCGAGTGGAAGGTTGAACCCAGCGGTACCGGCTACCGCATCAAACTGCGGGAGGGCGTGCCGTTCCACAACAACTGGGGCACCTTCAGCGCCAAGGACGTGGTGTCGTTCTTCACCGAGGTGAAGAAGCCGGGCTCGCAGGCCCCCAACCAGTTCCAGGTGTCGTCGGTGGACGTGGTGAATGACTATGAGGTGGTCGCCAACCTCACCCAGCGCGATTCCGACTTCATCAACGTGGCCAGCGAGGTCCCGGCCATCGCCGTGATGATGAGCAAGGCCCAGTTCGACAAGGAGGGCCAGCCCACCCTGAGCACCGCGCCGCTGGCCGGCACCGGCCCCTACCAGTTCGACTCCCGCGACCGCGGCGTCTACATGCGCTTCAAAAAGGCGCCCTACAAGCACTGGCGGGTCGACGCGACCATCCCTGAGTTCGAGTACCGCTGGATGAAGGAGGCCTCGACCCGGCTGGCAGCGCTGCTGACCGGGGAGGTACACCTGACCACGCTGCCCCAGGACCTGCGGCGGCAGGCGCTGCAGTCGGGCATGAAGGCGATAAACGGCAGCGTGCCGTCGCTCCGCATGTTCGGCCGTCTGTTCTGCTGCTACTACAAAGACCCGGCCGACCCGGCCAAAGGCCCCCTGTTCGACACCCCGCTCAACGACGTCAGGGTGCGCCGTGCGCTCAGCAAGGCCATCAACCGCACCGAGCTGAACAAGTCGCTGTTCGGCGGCGAGGCCGAGGTGATGGTCAACAGCCACTTCCGCCCGCAGTGGCCCGGCTGGAACCCCGACTGGGAGCGCCGCTTCCCCGATGAGTACGGCTACGACCCGGAGAAAGCCAAGGCGTTGCTGGCCGAGGCCGGGTACGGCCCCGCCAAGCCGCTACGCACCAACGTTATCGTCGCCGCCAACTGGGTGGCCGATGTGCCCGAGACCGACGACATGACCGAGGCCATTGCCGGGTACTGGCGAGCTATCGGCATCGACGTGCAGATGGTGCAGCAGGACCTGGCGGCGGTGACGCCACGTCAGCGGGCGCTTGGCTACGACAACCACATCATCCTGCAGGGCACCGGGTCGTATCAGCTCTTCGCCCTGGGCATCTTCAACGCCATGTCCTTCACGGTGCGGGGTGGCGCCGTCGAGGACCTTGAGGTCGACCGGTTGTGGAAGAGCATCAAGGAGACCCTAGACCCTGCCCAGCAGGAGGCGCTGTGGCGGCAGCTTGGCAACGCGACCTTCGAGAAGCACCAGGACTTCCCGCTGTTCTGGCTGCCCGCGGTGGCCGTCGTGAACCCCAAGTTCGTGAGCGATTACAAGTTCCCAGGCCTGGTGACCAGCACCTGGTCCCACGCCTACAACATCAAGCCCGCCAACTAGCCACAACCGGCCGTGCGGAGGCCCCTCTCTGTGCAAGCCGGGACATAGGTAACACATTGACTAGGCACATGGGTAACAGATCAGGCCTTTCGTTCACGCTTGGGACCACGATCAGGGTGGTGCACGACCCGCTCCCCCTGGGGATCC
>Ga0082335_1005135_pt1 | contig 18519 bp, 20 predicted proteins | sample Subgrocontami58m_FD_72375 | JGI IMG/M metagenome (GOLD analysis project Ga0082335, IMG submission 72375) | Subsurface groundwater microbial communities from S. Glens Falls, New York, USA - GMW37 contaminated, 5.8 m (SPADES assembly) (version 2) ... | reverse complement strand
AGCGATAGCGAAGCAATCTCGGCGCGCCACTAGGAGATTGCTTCGGCCTGCGGGTTACCAGCGCCGGTGGTCGCTATCCCCCGGCCTTTCAATGAACCGTGGAACTCCCAATCGGTTCATTGCTCTTCATCGGGTCGACCACCCCGACTTACTAGACTCGCAATGACGTTAGTCAAAACCTATGTGGCTAGTGCGCCGGAAGGCCGGGGCGTTTGGGGGGTGTCCCCCCATTTTCCCTCCCAAGGGGGGAGGGGCGGGGCTTAAGCCATGACCAAGGACAGCCTTGTCTTCCACGTTGTGACGGCCTTGACCGTCCTGCTCTTCTCTTGGGGGATCTACGAGCACGTGGCCTTCTGGCTTCAGGGTAATCTGCGTCCGGGAGTGAAGGGCACGGCCGGGGAAAAGCTGTCATATGTTCTGGGGCAAGTGGGACAAGCCCTCGGCAGAAGCTCCACCTATCGTCATGTCCTGTCCGACGCTATCCTCCTGAGGCAGGTCTTGAGGGAGAGCTTCAGCCGTTGGTTCATGCACTTCTCCATGATGTGGGGGCTGGTGGGGCTCTTCTTAATCGGCAGCCTGGGCAATATGGCGATGGACCTGCACCTGGTATCTTTTACCAAGGACACCCCCTGGTTCGCCGCAGTAAACGAAGTCTTCGGGCTTATGGTGCTTCTAGGCGCGGCTGTGGCCATGACACGCCGTTACATCTTCGGCGTGCACCAGCTCAAGAGCACGCTGGATGATGTGGTCATTATGGCAGGGGTGGGGATCGGTGTCCTGTCCGGGTTCTTCCTGGAGGCGGCGCGGCTGAATGTGGAGGGGGTCAGCGCTGGGGTCGCGGCCTACTCCTTCGTGGGCCAATGGGGCCGCCAGTGGCTTTCGGCCGGATGGCCCTGGGCGAATATCTATCCTACCGTTTGGTGGCTCCACTTCTTGTTGGGATCTGGGCTGGGAGCTTATCTACCCCATAGCAAGCTCTTCCATCCCCTGGTTACACCGCTGTCCGTGGCGGCCTATTCCCTTCGGGAAGGAGGGCACCAGAGCGCAGTACGTCTTGGGTCAAGGAACAAGGAACAGGAAAAGGGTTCAGGGTTCAGAGTCAAGGGTGAGAGTCAAGGGTGAGGGTCAAGGGGCAGGATGCGGGGTTCAAGGGTCACTGCTCATAGCTCATAGCTCAAGGCTCGAAAAGGGGTTAAAACGAAATGGGCGCCAAGGGATGCCGCTTCACTATGCGGCAGCTTATGGAACTGGATGCCTGCACCCGTTGCGGCGAGTGCCTTAAGGCTTGCGAGACCTATGGGAGGCTGGGGACCGATCTCACGGCCCCTGCCCAGAAGTTGAAGCAGTTCCGGGCCATCCTCATGGGCGAGGGAAGAGGGCTGTTCTTCTCGCGCCTTTTCAAGAGGGAGCGGAGCGAGGCAGAGATGCAGGAGTTCGCGAAAGGGGTGTATGCCTGCACCCTCTGCTCCCGTTGTACAGAGGTCTGCCCCTCCAAGATGGACCTGCTTGGGCTCTGGTTCTCAATGCGACAAGAGCTGGCTGACAGAGATGTCCATCCCCAGAACCTCAACACTGCCAGGGACGCCATCATCGCTACCCGCAACGTTGTCAACTATCCCAACGAGGAACGGGCCACCTGGGTGGACTTCATGATGGAGGCGCCGGATGACCTCTATCAACGGGAGAAGGCTGACGTCCTTTACTACGTTGGCTGCATGTCCTCCTTTTCTCCGGCGATCCAGGGCATTCCCCAAGCCTACGCTAAGGTCCTCGAGAAAGCTGGGGTGGACTTCACCATCCTGGGGGAAAAGGAATGGTGCTGTGGGTTCCCGCTCAAGGCCGCCGGGATGCTGGACCTGGCAGATGAGCTCATAGCCCATAACATCGAGATGGTTAAGGCAGTGGGAGCCAAGGTCGTCACCTTTAACTGCCCGTCTTGCTATAACACCTGGCTCAAGGAGTATGGCCCTCGCCTCCCGGGCGTGGAGCTTCTCCATTCCAGCCAGCTCCTGGCGCGTTTGGTCAAAGAGGGCCGGCTGCAGCCAAAGACGATGGATCTCAATGTTGCTTACCATGACCCGTGCGATCTGGGACGCAACTCAGGTGTCTACCGGGCCCCCCGGGAGGTGCTGGCCGCTGTGCCGGGGCTGAACCTGCGGGAGCCCCCTGCCGTCCGGGAGAAGGCCCACTGTTGCGGGGGAGGCGGAGACTTGGAGATCGTGGATGCCGGGCTGGCGCGGGACGTGTCCCTGGCCAGCTACCACGCCCTTTTGAAGAACGGGGCAGAAGCCATCGTAACTGCCTGTCCCCAGTGCACCAGGATGTTTCGGGCCTCTGCCCAAAGAAGTCCAAACAAGGTCGAGGTAATGGACCTCACGGAGCTGATCCTCAAGACTCTCGAATAGGAGTAGAAGATGGCCAAGGCCGAGGAGTTCTATCTTCCCGATGACCTCTACTACGATCGCAAGGACCACCTCTGGGCCAGGGTGGAGGAGGGCATGGTAAGGGTGGGGCTGGACCAGTTCGGCCAGAAGTCCGCTGGCACGGTGGCCTACGTGAAGCTGCTTCCCGCGGGCCGCCCCGTGGCTAAGGGCCGGGCCTTCGGCTCTCTAGAGGCTGGTAAGTACATCGGGCCTCTCAAGGCTCCCGTCGCCGGCAAGATCGCCCAGGTCAACCAGGAGGTCCTTGACAACCCAAGGCTTGTCAACACGGACCCTTACGGACAGGGCTGGTTCGTGGTAATCGAGGCCTCCAACCTGGAGCCTGACCTAACGGACCTGGTGCAGGGCGCCGAGCAGATCCAGGCCTGGCTGGAGGCGGAGATAAAGGACTACCGGGACAAGGGCCTCTTCCCGGCAGAGGGAACGTGAGGAGGGTCGAGGGTCGAGGGCGGAGAGTTGAGTCGAGAGGCCAAACTAAGGATATTCACTTTTATGCACCCGGCCTGAAGCGGTACGAGACCAGCGAGTACGTCCAGGTCAACCCGCGCGGTTTTGTGCCTGTGAGCCTGACGGGTTCCAAATGCGCCCTTCAGTGCGACCACTGCCGCGGGAAACTCCTGGAGTCCATGGTGTCCCTGGGACAGGGAGGCCTGTTCCAACTCTGCCGTGCCATGAAGGAGAAAGGCGCCCACGGGGTCCTGGTCACCGGTGGCGCCGATGCCCGCGGCAATGTGCCCTTGTTGGATGTTGTGGAAGACCTGGCGCGGGTCAAGAATGAGCTTGCCATGCAGGTGGTGGTCCATACCGGCCTGGTGAGGCAGGCTCTGGCTGGCGCTCTGTCCCGGGCGGGCATCGATGGGGCCATGATCGATATCCTGGGCACGGAAGAGACCATCCGGGACGTCTATCACCTGGCCGCCAGGGTGGAGGACTACGACCACGCGCTGGCGGCCCTGACGGCCTATGGGGTGCCTACTATACCTCACATCGTGCTCGGCCTCCATTATGGCAGGTTCCTGGGCGAGGACGCTGCTCTGGCGATGGTCGCCCGTTATCCCGTGGCGGCCCTGGTGCTGGTCATCCTGACCCCGTGGGACGGAACCCCCATGGCCGGGGTCCGCCCCCCGGAGCCGCCGGAGGTGGGAGCCTTCTTCCACCGGGCGCGCCGGGCGTTGTCCCAGACCCCCATTCTCCTGGGGTGCTCGCGACCGGGCGGCCCCTACAAGTGGGCGGTGGACCGGCTGGCGGTAGATGCTGGGCTTGACGGGATAGCCTACCCCGCCGATGGCATCGTAGAATATGCCGGGGAGCGCGGGCTGAGGCCGCGTTTCCACGAGGAATGCTGCTCCCTGGTATACAAAGAGCTTTGGAAGGGCCAATCCCGTGAGCACCTGGCGGCTGCGCCTGGCTAGTCCCGCCGCCCTGAAGGGCGGGCCGGCTTGCCCGTGAAACCCTGGAGGCTTCTTGACACCGGCGTGCGCCCGGCCCGGGAAAACGTGGCCCTGGACGAGGCTGTCCTGGGGGCCCGCGGCCGGGGACTTGTCCCCGACACCCTGCGGTTTCTGCAATTCTCTCCGCCGGCGGTCCTGGTAGGCTACCACCAGTCCGTGGCCCAGGAGGTTAGGACTGACTTTTGCCTGCGCCAAGGGATCGATATCAACCGTCGGATTACCGGCGGAGGCGCCATTTACTTCGACGAAGTCCAGTTGGGTTGGGAAATAGTCGCCGGGATGGAAAGCCCTTTATTCAACCGGGACCGGACTCGTCTTTTTGCATATGTAGCGGACGCCGCGGTTGCCGGCCTGAAAAGGCTGGGACTGGAGGCCTCCTTCCGTCCTCGAAACGACATTGAAGTGGCCGGGCGCAAGGTCTCCGGCATGGGAGGCACCGAGGGGGATGGGGCTTTCCTGTTTCAGGGGACCTTGCTGCTGGACTTCGACGTTGACAACATGCTCCGGGCCTTGCGGGTCCCGGTGGAGAAGCTGGTAGATAAGGAAGTCCGGTCGCTACGGGACCGGGTCACCTGGGTCGCCCGGGAGTTGGGATATCTACCTCTCATGGAAGAGGTAAAGGCAGCCCTGCGCCGGGGCTTCGAGGAGGCCATGGGAGTGTCCTTCCTGGAAGGAGGTCTTGCTCCCGAAGAAGTGGAGGCCTTTGTTGAAAGGGTCTCCTACTACTCCTCGGACGAATGGGTCCAGCAGGTGCAGACGCTGGATAGCCAGGAAGTGCTCCGCTCCATTTACAAGGCCAGGGGTGGCTTGCTACGCGTCGCTCTGATCGTGGATTCCCGGATGAAGCGCATCGTGGCCGGCATCATCACAGGGGACTTCTTCGCTTATCCCAGGCGGGCCATACTGGACCTGGAGGCAGCTCTGAAAGACGCACCTGCGGAAATGGAGCATATTGCCCGGGTGGTGCAGGACTTCTTCCGTGGTGACCGCGTTCACATCCCAGGCGTGGAACCCGACGATTTTTGCCGGGCTATCGCGGAGGCCCTGGAGCGGGGAGGTTATGGCCGTTACGGCATTACGCCGGCAGAAGCCACCGCCGTGTTCACAGTGGGGAAGCCTCTAGCCCAGATGCCTCACTGCTCGGTGCTGCTGCTACCCTACTGCGCCAAGCTGGTGGGCTGCCATCTGCGCCAGGAAGACGGCTGCACGGAGTGCGACCTCTGCACCATTGGAGATGCCTATAAGCTGGCCAGGGACCGCGGGCTGAGGCCGATCAGCATCAGCAATTACGAGCACCTGCAAGAGACTCTGGCCCAGTGCCGGCGGGATGGTGTGCAGGGCTTCGTGGGGACCTGTTGCGAGGCTTTTTACGCCAAGCACCGGCTGGACTTCGAGGAGTCCGGTCTTCCGGGCGTGCTCGTGAATATAGATAGCACTACCTGCTATGACCTTGGGGAGGAAGGTCTGGCCTACCAGGGCCGTTTCGAGAGGCAGACCCACCTGCGCCTGGACCTTCTGGAGAAGGTAGTGGACGCGGTGGCAGGGGCCAGAGTCAAGGGGCCAGGGTCAAGGGTATAGGGTATAGGTGGGCGAGGGATTAAACCCTAAACCCTGGACCCTATGCCCTACCCTAAACCCTCGCTATGGAACGAATTGTCTGTGATATCCTGGTAATCGGGGCCGGACCGGCGGGGAGCACGGCGGCCCGGGTAGCTGCCCAGGCGGGGGCGCGGGTGCTGTTGGTGGAGCGCAAGGCCAGGGTGGGCGTGCCTGAGCAGTGTGCCGGGTACGTGGCCCAAGCCATCCGCTGGCACGTGGACCTGCCTCCGTGGTGTGTGGCTCAGGCCGTCGGGCGCCTGCGCACCCACCTTCCCGATGGATCGGCCCACGAGGTGGAGATGCCCGGCTACCTGCTGGACCGGGCGGCCTTGGACCGGCATCTGGCCCTGCAGGCCGTGCGGGCAGGGGCCCGGCTCCTTACGCGAACCTATGCGCGGTCTACGAGGGGCCTGAAGGACGGGAGGAAGGCGGGCGTAGGGGAGGCTCATGAGCCTCCCCTACAGGCCAGGTCAATGTTCCGGCCAGGTTTCCAGGAACCTGGCCAGCTACAGCGGCAGGAGCCCGAATTGGTCTTGCAGCGGGAAGGGACCGAAACAGCGGTGGATGCTGGTGTGATCATAGGGGCGGATGGGCCACACTCCACTGTGGCCCGCTTGGTGGGCCTTGTTCCCGGTCCCATGGCGCGGGCGGTTCAGTATGAGATGGTGCTGCCGCACGAGCTGGATACGGCCGAAGTCTTCTTCCGACCGGCCTTCCGGGGTGGCTATGCCTGGCTCTTCCCGGCTGGGAGGACTGCACGCATCGGAGCTGCCTTCGATGCCGGCTGCGAAGATGGTATCGCCGCGTTGCGCCGGCTGAAGGATGAGCTTGTGGAGGAAGGGAAGATCTTAGATTCTGCAATATCATATGCCGGGGGACCAGTGCCGGTGGGAGGCCCCCGGTCAGTTCGCCACGGCAACGTCCTCCTGGTAGGAGACGCCGCCGGCCATACGCACCCGTTGACCGGAGCCGGCATCGTCAACGCGATCATCGCTGGAGAGATGGCCGGGCGGGCTGCGGCCCGGGCTGTCCTCGATGGTGACGAGACTGCCTTGGAAGAGTACGGGGAGGAATTTCAAACAGTGCTGGCCCCAGCCCTGGAGAGGGCTAAAGAGAAGAGGACTCGTCTGGAGGAGGCTTGGATCCTGCCCCCGGCCGGACTGTCCAGCGCTATTAGGGGGAACTGGATTGCCTTCGACGAATACTACAGGTAGGGGCCTGATAATGAGATTCGAAGAAATACCTGCGTCTGGCGGCGAAAGATGTAGCGCGGGGGCTTGTCCCCCGCTTCCCTCCGGCGGGGGACAAGCCCCCGCGCTACATTATACCTGGCTGGGCGTGCCCGGGCCGGCGCTGGCACTCAACCATTTGTTGAAAATTGATAATCATGCCCTGGACCACGAGAATCACACCCCCACAGACCCTCCGCTACGTGTAGAGAGCCCGGATTACGTTCGGACCAGCCTGGCGGCCGCTATAACGCTGGGCCTGGCACCGGGCCGGTTCTACCGTGACATCCGGTGCGGCTGCATCAATCTTCTGCTTCACTATGAGGGCGGCTGCCGGGCCAACTGCGCCTATTGCGGCCTGGCCCGCACCCGCCCAGGCGATGAGGGTTGTAGCTCTTTCATCCGGGTGGACTGGCCGACACTGGGCACGGCGCAGGTGGTGGAAAGGATGGCCCGGTACCAGGACCGGGTCCGCCGGGTCTGTATCTCCACGGTGCAGCATCCCCAGGCCTATTACGATCTTGTGTCCGTGGCCCGACTCGTATTAGAGCGGGTGGACCGTCCTGTTTCCGCCCTCATCACCGCCACCCTCATGGACCGGGAGCGTCTTCAAAAGCTAAAGGAAATGGGGGTGGACATGATCGGCCTGGGGCTGGACGCCGCCAGCCAGCGGGTCTTTCTGCGCACCAGGGGGAGAGGCGTCGGTGGGCCACACCTCTGGCGGAAGCACTGGCAGGTCGTAGAGGAGGCCAGAGAAGTCTTCGGGCCCTGGAAGGTCAACTGCCACCTTATCGTAGGCATCGGTGAGACCGACCGGGAGATGGTAGACGTCCTATCTTATCTGAAGAGCAAGGAAGTCTTTGCTTATTTCTTCTCCTTTTACCCCGAGGCCGGTTCCCTCATGGAGCGGAGGCGGAGGCCCCCGCTAGTTCGGTACCGGCGCCTGCAACTGGCGAAGCACTTGATCGAGACTCAGGGGCTGCAGCCGGACCAAGTCATCTATGATGGGAGGGACCGGATTGTTGGGATGAGGGGAAATCCTGACCAGGCAGAACGGGCTATCGTGGATGGTGCGGCTTTCGTTACGGGCGGCTGCCCCGGCCGCGAGGGCGGGCTAGCCTGCACCCGTCCGTTCGCCAACTCCAGGCCGGGCGAGCCCTTCCGCAACTATCCCCTCCAGCCGGAGGAAGATGATATCCACGACATAAGACGGCAATTGCGACTTAAGGAATGGAGACGGGAATGATGTCCATTCCCCCTTCCCTCACAGGGAAGGGGGTCAGGGGGTTAGGTATGAAGCTGGCAATAATACTGACTGCGGGGTTTGGCTCCCAGAACCTGCACACCGCTTGCCGCCTGGTCGAGGCAGCACTGGAGGAGGGACACCAGGTGGCCCTGTTTCTCATGGGCGACGGGGTCTACCAGCTACGCGGCTTTGGGGACCTTCAGGAGAAGGGGTTGGATCTCTCTTTGTGCGCTCATAACGCCTTCCAGCGCGGCCTCGAAAAGGTGGAGGGCGTGCTCTTCGGGAGCCAGTATGACTGGGCCCAGGCGGTCAATGAAGCAGACCGGGTGATCTCCCTTGGCTAAGAAGAATGTGGCGATAATCATAGACCATTCGCCTCTGAATACGGAGAAGGCTTCTGAGGGGCTGCGCATGGCCGTGGGCCAGACCATGGCTGATAACCTTGTCACAGTGTTGCTTCTGGACGCCGGCGCTTGGGCTTCTGTGCTTCTTCGCCCGGCGGTGGTCAAGGGCGGCGAGCTTAAGAAGCACATTGATACTCTGGTCATCTTGAAGCACCGGGTCTGGGTGGAGGAGGAGTCGCTTCAGCGCTACGGGATCAGCCGGGAGCAGGTCTTGCCCGGCATAGAAGTAGTCCCCCGGAGGCAAGTACAGGACGAGCTGACCACCGCTGAGGCGGTGATAAGGTTCTGAGGGGGGGCATGAAAGGGAAGTGCCATGAAGATACTTCACATTATGCGTGAGATAAATGACACTAGAGCCCTGGAAACGGCCCGGGCTCAGGCCGCGGAAAACGAGGTGACAGTCGTCCTGCTCCAGGATGCGGTCCTGGGGCAGGTCTCCTGGGAAGGAGAAGTCTACGCCTGCCGGGAGGATGTGGAAGCTCGTGGTGGAGGACAGGGGGCGCAACAGGTGGAATATCGCGAACTGATCAGGATGATATTTGGACACGACAGGGTAATAATGTGGTAGAATATACAAGAACTTGCATAAGCAAGGGGGGAGCGTGGATACAACAGCTATAAACGTTGACCAGGACTTGGACCTTAGGGGCGAGGTCTGCCCTTATACCTTTGTGAAGTCAAAGCTGGCTCTCGAGGAGCTTGACAATGGCCAGGTATTGCGGGTCTTGGTGGACCACCGGCCCGCAGTGGATAACGTGCCCCGTAGCATGCAGAACGAGGGCCAGGAAGTCCTGGGCATTTCCCAGGTCGGCCCTGCCGAGTGGACTATTACTATCCGCAAGGCATAGAAACCCTAGGAGGATTCATGACCGTCGACGTGCAGATCCCGGCCGTCCTGAAGAAACTCACGGGAGGCGCCAAGTCGGTAAAGGGACAAGGGCAGACGGTGCGGGAGCTTTTGGAGGACCTGGACCGGGAGTACCCCGGCATGAAGAAACAGTTAACCTCTGAGGATGGGCAGCCCCACCGTTTCGTCAACATCTACCTGAACGATGAGGATATCCGCTTCCTTCAGCAAATGGAGACCCCTCTCAAGGACGGAGATGTCGTGTCTATCCTGCCGGCGATAGCCGGGGGCTAGAGACGGATTGATGAAGTTCGATAATATCGTTGCCTCCATTGGGAATACCCCTCTGGTGGAGATACCCCGCATCAGCCCGAAGGCGGATGTCCACATCTACGCCAAACTCGAGGGTCAGAACCCCACGGGGAGCCTCAAGGACCGCATTGCCAAGTACATGATCCAGGAGGCCGAGGCTAAGGGCCTCCTGACCCCTGATAAGACGATCCTGGAGGCTACCAGCGGCAACACCGGCATCTCCCTGGCTATGATCGGCAAGCGCAAGGGCTATTCGGTCAAGGTGGTGATGCCCGAGAATGTTAGCCCGGAGAGATGCCACCTGCTCATCCTGTACGGAGCTGAGGTGGTTTTCTCCGACGGGGCCAAGGGCACCAACGGGGCGATCCAGGTGGCTTGCGAGATGGCCAAGGATAGCAGCTATTACATGCCTTTCCAGTATGGAAACCCTGCCAACCCCCGGGCCCATTACGAGACCACGGGCGCTGAGATTGTTCGGGACCTGCCGGAAGTGGATGTCTTCGTGGCCGGGCTGGGCACAGGGGGCACCCTCATGGGCACGGGGCGCCGCCTCAAGGAGCACAACCCGAATATCAGGGTGGTGGCCGTAGAGCCTCACCCGGGCGAGATGGTGCAAGGACTGCGTAGCTTGGACGATGGTTTCGTGCCGCCTATACTAGACCTCAGTCTCCTGGACTCCAAGATGGTGGTTACCACCAAAGAGGCCTTCGCCGCAACCAAGGAACTGGTAGAGGCGGAGGGCGTTTTCGCGGGCATATCCTCTGGAGCCGTGGTAAGGTGCGCCCAGCGCCTGGCCCAGCGAATGGAGAAGGGCAACATTGTCTGCCTTCTGGCCGATGGAGGATGGAAGTATCTCAGCGCTCCCATCTGGGCCGACCCCGACCGTCTTCAGAAGCTCATCGAGGGCAAAATCTGGTGGTAGCGCTCCTTCCGGGAGGAACAGGGAACAAGGAACAAGGAACAAGGAACGAAGGCGTCGTCGCTCTGGGTTGGGGAACTTCAGTCAGCCATCACCCAACAGGCCGGGGGGTGTCCCACCCGCTTTTTCTCCTTGAGGGAGGTGGCCCCTGCCTTTCGTCAGACCCCCGTTTGGCGTAGTGGCTGAGCCCATCAGCGCCCGATGTTTTACCTTCCTTTAGAATACTACAATGAAATGATCGCCCACCTCCAGGCAGAGGCCCCGAACGAGGGCTGCGGCCTTCTGGCCGGCAGGGACGGCCAAATCTTTAAGCATTACCGGGCCAGGAACGCCGAGCGGAGCCCGGTGCTCTATTCTATCGATGCCAAAGAGCTCCTGGGATGTATCAGGGACATGGATGCCCAGGGATGGGAACTTCTAGCCATTTACCACTCTCATACTCATAGCCAGGCCTATCCGTCGGCAACTGACGTGAAACTGGCCTACTACCCCGACTCTGTCTACCTTATCATCTCCCTGGAGGACTCCCAGCAGCCGGTGGTCCGGGGTTTCCGCATCGTAGAAGGCGTTATCACGGAAGAAGAGATGGTCTTGGGCACCGGGACATAGCGCCGCCTGCTCTTGCCAGCCGCCGCACCGTCTCCGGCATCCAGTTTGTGGAATCCCGCTAACGTAATGTTGTTTCAGGCTGGTGGCGGCGCCGGCCGGGGTGTGCCCAGCACAGGATAATGTAGTCCCCCGCTCCCCACCCCAGCAGGGGACGAGCCCCTGCACTACATATCTCGCCTCTGACTCCAAGTAAGCCCTCGAATATCCTGCTGCAAGGGTGAATCCTATCCAGGGGGTTGGAAGAGCTTGCGTTGGTCGATCCGGGTACTATTGATACCTCTGTTATAATCTTGTAATATTGTGCGGCAGCCGATTATCTACGATCTGATTATCTACGATCTATTGATGTTAGGCTGCGTAGCAGCAGTGGAGGCCCAATGAAGAACCCGTTCGGAAGATCTCTGGCGGGGAAGCTCAGGCTATCCAGCCTGGCGGTAGTAGTGCCGCTCTTGATTCTAGCGGGGATCATCGTTTACCAGACCTGGGCCGTGAGGCCTCAGGAGGCTCTCAGAGATTCGCTGGAACTGGCCGTGGAGGGTAGCCACCAGATGGATGATTTCCTGGTCCGTACCGGAAAGGTCCTGGTGGCGCTGGCCCACGTTCCTGAAATAGAGGACATTAAGGCTGACGAAGCCACCAGTATGCTCCAGAATCTCAGTCGACATTTTCCGGAGTATGAGAGCTTTTTCCTGGCTAACTCGAAGGGCCGCGTGGTGGCCAGTGTCCACCCCGAGATTATCGGCAATGAAGTGGCGGATCGCTCGTATTTTCAGGAAGCGATGGTGACGAAGGATGCGGCTGTCAGCGGCGTCATTACGTCCACCCGGACGGGCCGCCGTGCAGTAGTGGCTGCATATCCTGTAATTAGCGGAGATGGTCTCCCCAGAGGAGTGGTCGCGGCCTCTTTGGTTCTTGAGGACTTGCCTCTAGCCCTGTCCAGGGTCCAGTTGGAGCAAGAGTATCGCCTCACGGTATTTGACCGGGAAGGGCAGGTGATCTTCCAGACGGGCCCGGCCAGCGTGGCCTTCGCTCCCGTCCCACTGTGTTCCCAGTGTCATGTGTCTCCAGCCCCGACGGGCGTCCTCCATACCAAGGCCTGGGTGGGTGAGGGCCAGGAATTCCATGCCCTGGCCACTACTTCCTTGGGCTGGCACGTGGTGGTCAACGCCCCCTCCGGCGCCATCCTGGGCAGGGCACAGGCGGAGGCCTGGGCGGTCCTGGGGGCGATGGTTGCTATCCTGATTACGAGCGTGGTGGTTACCGCCATTCTGGGACGCAGGTTGGCGAGACCCATCCTGCGTCTGGCCGAGGCCTCCCGCCGCTTTGGGGCTGGGGAGGTAGTGCCACCGTTGCCCGTGAACGCCAGTGACGAGATTGGGCTCTTGACGGAGTGTTTCAACAGCATGGTGGGAGATATTCAAGAGTCTCGCCACCGTCTTGAGGAGCGCCAGGCCCGTCTGAACGCCCTGCACGAGCTGGACCGGGCCATATCCTCCACCCTGTCCCTTCCGGCAGTCCTGGGTATCCTGGCAGATGAGGTACAGGGCCTTGCTTCAGTAGAGGGCGTAGCCATTTATCTCCTGGAAGAGAACGGGGGCCTGAATCTGATCAACAGCCTGGGGAGCGCCAGACCCATGGTTACCGGAGACGGCAAGGAGAAATGGGAGGACCTGGCACGCCGCGCTCTGGCGTTCGCCGGTCCGGTGGCCGTGGATGCCCCCTTGCAGCCCTGTGCGCCGGGAGGCGATTGTTCGCAGGGGGGATGTTTGGGGGTGGCCGTATCTGCCAGGGGCCAGACGCTGGGCGCTATTCTGTTTTGCACCGGCAGAGCAGAAGGCTTCAGTCCGGAAGAGCAGGAATTCCTGCACGGAGTGGCCCTGCAGGCTTCAGCGGCCGTGGATAACGCCCGTCTGTACGGCCTGGAGCAACGGCGGGTGGCCGAACTGGAGTCCATCTCTCAGGAGATGAAGCGCCAGCGGGATGAGCTGCGACGGGCCCAGGAGGGGATCGTGGAGACCCTTAACCTTTCTCTGCAGGCCAAGGACCCGTATACCAGGGGCCATGCCGATCGGGTGAGCTTGCTGGCGCGCCGCATCGCCGGCCGCCTGGGTTTGCCAAGAGAGAGACAGGAGGTTCTGGCCCGGGCTGCCCGCCTGCATGATATCGGCAAGATCAGCATACCAGAAAACCTTCTGGACAAAGAGGGGCCATTGACGCCTCCGGAACGGACCCAGTTCGAGCTTCACCCCGAGCGCAGCGCGGAGCTCCTCCGGCACCTGCCGGACCTGGACCAGGTGCTGCCGGCCATCAGGGGACACCACGAGAGGTATGACGGCAAGGGCTACCCCGATGGACTGGCCGGCCAGGACATACCGTTAGAGGCTCGGATCATCGCCGTAGCTGACTCCTACGACGCTCTGACCACCGACCGGCCTTACCGCAAAGGTTTCAGCCACGAAGAGGCTCTGGTAGTGCTACGGGCCAACGCGGGCACCCAGTGGGACCCCCAGGTGGTCCGGGTGATGCTGGAAATCTTCGAGGAAGCGGAGGTCACAGAGCTAGGCAAACGGGCACTTCGCGGTCCAGCCGGATCTCCTGAAGGCTTACGCGGCACATGAAGGCCCTGATGGCGACACCTCCGGCGGCCGCGTCGCGCAAGGCGTGCCCGAATCGAGGGTCCGTCTGATTGTTGGGCGCAAAATAGCGGGCATCGTCCCGCTGGATAACGAATATGGCTGCCGCCTGGCCACCCTCTTGGCGGAAGCGGAGCAGTGCTGCCATATGGCCTGCGCCCCTAACGGTGGGGGCGTCGGGGAAGAGGCCGCATCCATCCACTACTAGGGTGATGGACTTGGTCTCTATCAAGCAGGGGCCGCCGTCGCGGGCCAGCAGGTCCAGGCGGTGCGCGCCGTAATAGACCTCTCTCCTGACGTCCCGGTAGCTTTCCAGCCCCTTTAGTCTTCCCTGAAGCAGGGCCTCGTGGACCAGGGCGCTTGGCAGCCGGGCATCCACGGAAACGAGCCTGTCCTCTACTCGCACCATGACCAGGTCAAAATGGGTCTTGCGGTTTGGCGCGGCCGCGGGGCGAAGGACAACTGGCATTCGCGGTAGCAGGACCTCGCGCAGGCGACCAGAGTTGGGAACGTGGGCCAGTTCCTGCCTCCCGCCGACCTCCACCAGGGCGGCAAAGCGGTTCAGCCTCTGCAAAAAGAACCCCTCTATGATGGGACCGGCTACTTTCACAGGTATAGGAAAGCGCACAGTGGCAGGTTTGTCAAGGGCGGCAGGTTGACAAAATTGCGCATCCCACCCCAAGTTGTATAATAGGCATGTGACGGGCGCCGCGGTCGGTGGTGAGTCACGCTGAGGGTTCATTGTTAGATATACTGAGAGTTAACGAAGTCATAGTGTACTTCGTCTATGGGCAGGTCTTCTTCACCCTGGGGATTGTAACCGCATTTCATTCACATAAGAACAGCCGTCTTCCTCTCGCACGCCATCTGAAATGGCTTGCAGCCTTCGGCGTAGTTCATGGCCTCAACGAATGGGGACGCATCTTCATTCCAATTCAGGCCACCTATCTCTCCAACGACGCAGTGGCGTTGCTTCAGGCCGCTCGCACGTTAGCACTGGCATCTTCCTTCTGTCTTCTACTCCAATTCGGCGCGATGGTCGCGTTCCCTGGATTTGGCAACAAGCGCTCAAGGTACTTGCTTCCAGTCGGTGCGCTGGTCGCCTGGCTCGCGTTTCCTGTTTTGCTTATGCTGACGAAGGAGATGGCCCTGCTGACGGCCTTGTATCAGCCGGTAACAAAGGCATCGGCACGTTTAGTATTGGGATTCACCGCGGGCGCCGTAGCCAGCTTTGGCATGTTCCGCCAGGCCCGCATCATGAAGGGAGAGAGCTGGCACGGTATTGCCGGGTATTTTCGCTGGACGGCAATTTGCACTGCACTGTACGCCGTGGCAGAAGGTCTGATCATGAATCCCGGTGTGGGAGCGACTCCGCCACTGAGCAACCTCTTGTTGGTGGTGGATATGGCGGTGATACCCGCCCCGGTCCTGCGGTCTATTGCGGGGATCGGAATGGCATTCGGCGTTATTCGCGTCCTGGGGATCTTCGAGCTGGAGACTGATAGGTTTATCGAGGAAGTAGAACACAAAGAGGGAGTACGGGCCCAACTGCTGGCGCGGGTGATATCCGCACAGGAGGACGAACGTAAACGGGTGGCTCGTGAGCTACATGACGAAACCGGCCAGAAGCTCAGTGCAGTCATCATGGGACTGGGGGCAGCCGCCAAAGCCTTGTCCCAGGGCAGCCTGAAAGGGGCGGCTATCCTTCAGGATACGCGTGATATCGCCATCGAAACCTTAGAGGGTATCAGGCAGTTAATACTTGGGCTCCGGCCCTCGATTCTCGATGATCTCGGGCTGGCTCCGGCACTAAGGCGGATAGCTGAAGAGCTCTCCGAGCGCTCTTCGATGGAGATCCGGGTCTTTGCCGAGGGACTGGATGAGCGTCTACCATCTGAGGTGGAGATAGTGCTTTTCCGCATCTTGCAGGAGGGCATGAATAACGCGGCACGTCACTCCAGGGCGCAGCGGGCCCTGCTTCATCTCTCCCGCAACGGTTCCGACGTGAGAGCCGTTCTGGAGGATGATGGGGTGGGCTTCGACCCTGCCCATGTGAAGGCGCACTTGGACACCGGATGCGGGCTGGGACTTATCGGCATGCGCGAACGGGCGGCGCTGCTGGGCGGCGAGGTAATTGTGGACTCAGCCCCGGGCGGCGGGACCAGGTTACATATCCGGGTCCCCTTAAGGGAAAGGAAATGACATGGATAAGCTTCGAGTTTTGATCGCGGATGACCATGCCCTAGTACGCGCCGGCATTCGCCTCCTGCTCAACTCACAGGAAGACATCGAGGTGGCCGGAGAAGCAAGCAATGGGGAAGAGGCAATGTCAAAAGCGGAGGAGCTGGCCCCGGACATAGTGCTCATGGACGTGGCAATGGGCGGACTATCGGGCATAGAAGCTACTCGCAAGATCACCCAGGCGAACCCTGATGTTCGAGTGCTGATACTGACCATGCATAACGATGAAGAGTACTTTTTCCAGGCAGTAAACGCCGGGGCATCCGGTTACGTCCTCAAAGAGGCTACCCCTGAAGACCTCACTTCATCGCTCCGGATGGTGGCACGGGGGGGCATTGCCTTTCACCCTAGCCTGGGGCGAAAGCTGATCGATGATTACCTGCGACGGATGCAGGCCGGGGAGGAACCCGAAGTATATACCCGTCTTACGGAGCGAGAGAAGGAGATACTCCGCCTAACGGCCGAGGGGAAGACCGCCCGGGAGGTCGGCGAGGCACTGGTACTGAGTCCCAAGACCGTTGAGCGCCACCGCGCTAATCTGATGAGCAAGCTGGACCTGCACAACCGCGCTCAGGTCGTGCAGTATGCGTTTCGCAAAGGTCTGATCAGCTCTCCCGGTTAGGCCTGTCATTGACTGCATAGGTCCCCCGGCCTCTTTCTACATAGGTCGCCCCATAATCTATACATGCTTTCCTCACGCAAAATCAAGGTGTTCCTCCTATCAAGAATACATCGCTTATTTATTGTTAGCGACGGCGATTAGTTCTATCCTGCTGAAGTAGGCTACAAAAAAGAGAAGGAGATCACCAGTGAAACCGTTCAAGCCAAGTCGTGTGCTCGCCATGATAGGGGGCGTGGCCATTCTGGCGAGCCTGGTATTACTGGTCGGGCCGACCGTTACCACATCGGCCTTGCCGGACTATGCTACTAAGACGGGCCAGAGCTGTGGCGCCTGCCACGTGAACCCCGCGGGCGGGGGTCCCCCTACTGCTCAGGGGCAGGCCTTTGCCGCTATTGCCACCCACGTCGTCGATCCGGCTGGCGCCTGGGCCCAGGTATCAGGAGCGGCAGCGGCTCCAGCGCCAGCAGCACCTGCGGCCCTTCAGGTAACCATGGAGGGGACCTTGGATGATGGCACTGCCACGTATTCCATCATACTGAAGAACAGCAGCAGCAGCGATGTGGCCGATATCTTCATCGCCGGCACCGTGCCCAGCGGTAGCTCCTTGATAAGCGCCACGGCTATACCTGCCGGAGCCAATTCCTTGGGCTTGCAGGGAGAGGCTGCAGCCTGGATCTTCCCCAGGGTTGTCGCTGGAGGCAGCGCCGGGCCTTTCTCCTACAGGGTGAACAGGGGGTCCGCCACGAACCTGGCCGCGCACGCCTTCGTTCATTGGCTCTCGCCGTCGGACCGCACTGTTCTTTCCGCCGACGTGACCCCTCTTTCGGCGGAAGAGAAGCTGATCAACGCAAAACTAAACAATTATTCTGCGGACCTGGCCATGTGGAGGGTTCAGTCCGGTACGGCGCCCCGGATGATGGAACTAACAGAACATTTTAACCAGATGTGGTTTGCCGCCCGGGCGGGCAACTGGATCTTTGCCGACTTTGAGATCTATCGCTCCGACGAGACGCTAAAGGCGATAGAGGTGACCAGGCCCGCGAGGACTGCGGGCCTCAGGGCCTGGTGGCAGCCAGCTCTCACCGAACTGCGGGGCGCCGTGACAGCCCGGGACCTGGGGGCCTTTACACAAGCTTACGACCGGGCCATAGATGGCTGCAACTCCTGCCATGTTGCTTCCACGGGTGGGGGCTTCTCCCTGAAAGGCGTCAAGGTGATCCGGCCTACCACTCCGCTCTTTTCCAATCTGGACTATGCGGGCAACTGATCAGGGTTTCTGGCCAGCTCTGAGGGCCTGCTGATAGGGTTGCCCACCTGGTAAGAATTGAGGAGTCCTGGCCGGCGCCGGCCAGGACTCCTCAAAGCCCATTTTCCCTCAACGTTTCGATCCCGGCCAGGGCGGCCCTCCTGCATGATATCGGCGGGACTAGCACTGACCAGGGTAATATTAGTCATTCGCTGGGTGCCGCCCGTGCGGCCCCCGATGACAGTCGGCCAATAACCCCAATAATCCAATTGCCCGGTAACTCAATGACCTAATGACCTAATGACGCAATCACCTTTTCTCTTTGGCTGGTAACGACGCCGCGTACTTGAAGGAGCGGTCAAGCCACTCGTGGAAGAGGACCGGGTCTTTATAAACCGGCTCAAGCACTACCACGTACTGCTTCATAGGCCGGCCCGGCATAGGCTCAAACTGGACGGCCTTCTTTCCCCCGGCGAGGATAGCCTCCCGGTCCTGTTGTGACAGGCGGAGGATTACCCTGTCCTCGTGCAGCCCGGTGAACATGTTGCCGTTAACGAAGTAGGCCGGATAGCCGAACATCTTCTTCTTCTGGCAATCAAAACCTGCCAGCGCTGAGTCTATTAGTTCGCTTAGTTCGGCGGGAGCCGGTTTCCAGGCCATTTAGGTCCTCCTACGGTGGAACTTCAGACCAGGCTGTGTAAGCATTATGCCTGATCCGCT
>Ga0082335_1005134_pt1 | contig 18526 bp, 17 predicted proteins | sample Subgrocontami58m_FD_72375 | JGI IMG/M metagenome (GOLD analysis project Ga0082335, IMG submission 72375) | Subsurface groundwater microbial communities from S. Glens Falls, New York, USA - GMW37 contaminated, 5.8 m (SPADES assembly) (version 2) ... | reverse complement strand
TTCATACTCATCGTCAGTAATCCTTCCATTTTCAGGATCCCTCTTTTTTGAGACCCTTAAACTACTTTTTACTGACATTTCTATTGTGCTCTATCTATGACATTTCTATCGTGCTATTACAACTATAAACCGGATAGTTTTTAATACTTGGCTTTTGTGAAGAAATGAATTAGTTTATTTGTGAGAAAAGGAATCTACACGAAGGATAGGCTGCAAAAGAATAATTTTAATGGAAAAAAAGTATACTCGCCAATACGCAATAGATAAAGTGAAAGAATTTGCTCTTTTGCTTAAACAAAACAACATTAGGATAAGTGCAATATATCTTTTTGGTTCTTTTGCTAAAGACGATAATAAAGATTTCGAGTGGTCTGATATTGACGTTGCCGTTGTCTCCGATGATTTTTGCGGCTTTAGAATGGAAGACAATAAAAGAATTATCCCATTAGCCGTAAAAATTGAAAGACGAATAGAAATGCATCCATTTACTGTAAAAGATTTTGAAAATTCGCCTTTTGTATTGGATGAAATAAAAAAGAAAGGTTTACTAATAAATATTCAATAGAATTTGGAGGTTAAGAGTTAGCTAAACATTAAAATTTTTTTTAACGCAGCTATTGCTGTGTTCTTCTTCGAAAACTGGTAATTTTCAAACAACCAAGAACAGGCAAGAGGGCTGCGTCCAGAAATGGACGCGCTTTCTTATGTCTTTGGTTGTAGGCATACCAGTGCCTCGAAGAAGGATGTAATGGAAGTTGCGTCCTTTTTTTTGTTTCAATACAAAAGACGGTAGAAATTTGAGATGCATTCGAATTCTTCTGGTTGTTATCAAACTTGTCCTCATTTTTTAACATAAGTATTAGTAATGGAATAATCATTTGATAGTTATGCTGTTTTTACATTATCCGAAAAAACGGAGTTGAGAAAATGGTTCAAAAATCACTTTTAGACCAAAGAGCAGAGACTGAAACATTCTTAAAAACTTGTCGCGCAAAGGAGATTGTCTCGAATGCGGTTGTTGAGTGTCTTGTCCCAAAACCTACTTGTAATTGCTTTTTCCATTTTGGTGAAGGAATTTTTTGTTCACACCAACTAAAAAATGAAATTATAAAGCGCACACTTGAAGAAAAATAAAAAACAAAAAATGTTTGACGTCAGTTATAAGAAGCCAAAGATTTTTATTGTTGTATGGTAGTCATTTGGTAACCGCCCGAATCGAACTTCAGAAAAGCTATATCTGTTACGCAGTCTGTTCTGGTTATTAAAAGTTGTTGGTTTAAGCATGTCGTATCAACAAAGCGTTTAAAGCTGTAGAGCAGATTTCATGCCTGCGCAGCGATACTGCAAATGGAGTTTATTTTTACCGTTTGCAAAGTGGATTATTTTCCCAAACAAAAAAATTTGTTTTAGCCAAATAATGTAAGAGCGAATCGCCGATTCGCTCTACAGTACATAATCTAAAAGTTTATTTGTTTCCAACACAAGCAGAATAGCTTCTTTTAGATTTTCCCTAACTTCTTCTATTGTTTCTGCTTGTGTATTCACACCGGGAAGTTCTTCAACAAAGCCAATATATCCTTCAGAGACTTTTTGTATTATTGCGGTGAACGACATATTCATTTCCTCTTTCATTTAATGCAAAAGTAAAGACAATATTGCTAAAAAGAAAGAAGTGAGAAGCGAGAGGTTTGACTTCTCAATCGAATTAACGTATTGAATGTCAGCAGTCTTTTTCCGAATTTTAAAAAGTACTAAATGATGGACAAATGAATATCAAACCGAAACCGAATCATAAAGTTTATCTTGAAACCCTCCGGCGGATGAGCAACGAACAAAAATTGCAAAAAGTTTTTGAACTATCATCTTTTTCTAAAAACCTTTTCCGGGAAGGATTAAGAAAAACTTTTTATAATTATTTGCATTTGTTACCGCCGTAGGCGGTCAAGTTCAAAGCTGCATTGCTGCCCACCAAAAAGACGGCGGGTAAATTTTGGGCAGCGGTTTAGTAGACATGCCGTTAGCTGTAAACTATTTGAAAATTTCGGAGTGTGAACCTGTTCTTTCTAAATACAAAGCGTCATCTGTGAGCCGGTAAATTAGGAGCCAATCTAGTTCAATATTATTAGTCTCAACTATTAAGTTCTTTGAAAAGCTGGGTTACATCAGAAACTTCGTGAAGCTCTTTACCATTCTCAGATTTGCGCAACGTTTCTTCGGTTAATTCGTTGGGAATTTTAATTTCAAAAGGTATTCCTTTGGTTAAAGAAACTTGTGTCAAAAAAATGGCAATTGCTTCAGACATTGAGATGTTCAGTTTATTAAGAATTCTCTGAGCTTTATTCTTTACGCTCGGATCAATTCTGGCTTGTATTGTCGCTGATTTATTCATTTTGTTACCTCAAATACTATGTAATTACAATTACAATACAAGTATATGGTTTATTTTTTTCAAGGGCAAAATTACAGCTAACAAGTTCTTCTCTGAAGAAGTTCTTCGGACAAGCCACACGCCCGTCTAAGCCGGGTAAACTTTCTTCAATGCGGTCGGTTGTGGTTTTTCAAAATCGGTTTGCAAAGTTGCGCTTAAAATGTGATTTTAGGGGTGAGATAGATATCAAATATTTTTTGTTGTCTGAATTATCGTGATAATGTAGGTCCAAGTCTCTACAATGCAAGAGAAACAAAATAGCCGCAATCAGAATCTGATCTGCAACTTTTCTTAATTTTTAATAACTTTGAACCCGCGAAAATTGAGTATGTTTGATTTACAATGGAAGAATATCTATTAAAAGATAGGGAAAAGGCGATTCTCCGGTTTGTTATCCACCAATTTATTCTTACAGCAAACCCGGTTGGTTCGCGTAACGTTTCTAAACGATACGATCTGGGATTATCCCCAGCTTCCATTAGAAACGTTATGGCTGATCTGGAAGAATTAGGATATTTAAATCATCCCCATACTTCTGCCGGCAGAGTACCAACAGATAAAGGTTACCGTGTTTATGTTGATTCACTTATGGATCCGCCGCGGCTTGAAGAAAAAGTAAAACAAATTATTGATGCTAATTTAGGTTCTGCAGCATCTGAAACGGAAGATCTTCTAAAAATTACCTCAAGCATTTTAAGTGAACTAACGAATCAACTTGCTATGGTAACGTATCCTAAATTTGAACAGGCAATTCTAGAAAAAATTCAGATCGTTCAACTTTCATCAACAAGGATTTTAGTAGTTGTAAGTGTTCAATCGGGATTAATAAAAACGATTACGCTTGAAATAGATGCGGAAGTAAAAGAAGAGCAGATAGTAATTGTTCAACAGCTTTTAAATGAACGTCTCTCCGGATTACGATTTTCAGAAATAAGAAATACAATAGAAGAAAGAGTTAAAGATTTTAATTCGGAAGTTTACAGACCGATCATTCGCGTTTTTCTGGATTCAGTTGATAAAATATTTACCGACTTAAGCAGTGAAAAAGCAATTATCTCCGGAACAAAAAATATCTTGATGCAGCCTGAGTTTGAAGACTCACAAAATTTTCAGAGCGTTATCGAACTTGTTGAGAATAGAGATATCATCATTCACATTCTCGATAAGAATAAATCCGTACCGTTGAAAGATATTACCATTACAATTGGCGAAGAGAACCGTGATGAAAAGTTATCAGAATACAGTATGATCACTAAAGAATATAAAATCGGTGATATGACCGGCACACTTGGAATTATGGGACCGAAGAGAATGGATTATTCAAAAATTGTTGCCGCTGTAGTTTATATCGCTCAACAATTAACTCAGGAATTAACAAAACACAGATAGAAATCAAATTATGGAAGAGAAGGAATTGAACAAAGAACAAAATACACCACTAGAAAACGAAAACAGCATTCCGATCGAAAGAGAGGAGAGTCCTGAATCTATATCAGAAAATCAGCAGACAGAGGTTGCATTAAAAATTGCAGAGCTTGAATCAGCAATACAAAAAATCGCTGAGTTAGAAAAACAAAACTCGGAATTGAAAGATACTCTGCTTAGAAAAGTTGCTGAGTTTGAAAATTATAAACGCCGCAATGAAAACGATCAACTAAATATTTTAAAATATGCGGCAGAGTCTTTCATCCGAAATATTTTATCGGTTTATGATGACCTCGAACGTTCGCTATCACATATTGACGAAGCAAATAATCCTGCCTCGCCGGCAGGCGGGTTTGATTCAACAAAAAAAGGATTGCTGTTAGTTTTTGAAAAGTTTGGAAAAATTTTAGAGAATCAAGGTGTAAAAAGAATAGATGCAAAAGGAAAACCGTTTGATGTTCATCTTCACGAAGCTTTAATGCAGCAGCCCGCTGAAGGTGTTGCACCTCATATAGTACTTGATGTTCTTGAACCTGGCTATATGTATAAAGATCGAGTATTAAGACATGCGAAAGTCATTGTGAGTTCGGAAACAGCTTCTAATGAAGAAATGAATCCTGAAAACCAATCAGATGCTAATCAAGAAGGATAAGTAAAGAATGGCAAAGAGAGATTATTACGAAGTCTTAGGTGTTGGTAAGAGTGCATCACAGGATGAAATAAAAAAAGCTTATAGAAAACTTGCTATGCAATTTCATCCGGATCGTAATCCCGGGAATAAAGAAGCAGAAGAAAATTTTAAAGAAGCGGCAGAAGCTTATGAAGTTCTAAGCAACGATGAGAAACGTGCAAAGTATGATCGTTTTGGCCACAGCGGTTTGCGAGGCGGGCAAGATTTTCACAGCTACACAAATGTAAATGATATCTTCTCACACTTCTCGGATATTTTCGGCGGAGCTTTCGGCGGTTCATCTATCTTCGATGATTTCTTCGGCGGCTCTTCGCAGCAAAGATCGCGTCAACGTTCAACCGGACAGCCCGGCTCTGATCTAAAAATCACCTTAAAATTAACTCTCGAAGAAATTGCTGCAGGCACTACAAAAAAAGTTAAGATCAAAAAACATAATAAGTGTACAACTTGCAACGGAACAGGTGCAAAAAGTTCTTCTGCATTCAAAACATGTTCGGTCTGCAGCGGTACCGGAGAAGTTCGTCAAGTATCAAGATCAATATTCGGGCAGTTCGTTAACATAGCTCCGTGCAACAATTGCGGCGGTACAGGAAAAATAATCTCCGAACCATGTTCTACTTGTTCCGGGGACGGAAGAGTTCAAGATGAATCTACAATTAAGATAAATGTCCCTTCAGGTGTGTTCGATGGAAATTACATGACTTTACGCGGTGAAGGGAATGCCGGAAAAAACGGCGGACCTGCGGGCGATATAATTGTAATTTTTGAAGAGTTACATCATGAATTTTTTATACGCGATGGTGATAATGTAATTTATGAACTGTTCATAAGTTTTCCTGAAGCTGTTTTAGGAACTGAAGTTGAAGTCCCGACATTAAATGGAAGAGCTAAATTAAAAATCGAGCCCGGAACTTTACCCGGAAAATTTCTAAAGATGCGTGAGAAAGGAATTCAACATCTTAATAGTCATGGTGCAGGCGATCAACTTGTAAAAATTAATATTCATGTTCCTAAAAATGTTACGGCAAAAGAAAAAGAAATGTTGAAAGAACTTCAGAAACTGCCTAACATAAAAATTAGTGATTAGCAGTAAAAAATATCTCCTATTTTTCTTTATCCAGCCAATTTAAAAAAACGGTGGGGTGATGAAAGTATTAAAGAAGTTTTCAAAGAAATTCGGTTTTACCCGCACAGAAACAAACGTAATTATTTTCATCTTGTCTGCTTGTTTAATCGGTCTTGCCGTAAACATTTTCAAAAACATCAAAAATGATCAATCTTATCTTGAGTTTGATTATAAAAAGCAAGACAGTCTTTTCAACGCCGTATCTAATGAACCATTAACAGGCGATTCAATAAAGAATAAAGAAGAAAAAAAGATTGATTCTCACCGTGAACTTTTGGATTTTACTAAAGAGAAATTGATTAAACCTAAAACGGAAAAATCAACTTCATCATCGAAGATTATAAATATCAATACCGCGACAATTTCGGAATTGAGTTCATTGCCTGGCTTAGGTGAAAAAACAGCAAAAGGAATAATTGATTATCGTGAGAAGCACGGTAGAATTAGGAATAAAAACGAACTATTAAAAGTAAAAGGAATCGGCAAGACAAAATTAAGCAAGATCAAAGACAGAATATCAATCGAATAGTTATGGTGGAATAACAATTATAAATTATAAAGAAACCAATGTTTAATAATCATGCAGGAATAAATTTAACAGAATCAAAACTGCAGCTGGTTGAAATCTGCTATAAAGAGGGTTCATTTTTCTTAGAGAGCGTTGAACAGACAGTTCACTTTGAAAGTTTAACACCCGACCTAAATGAAAGCAAGATCATTTCGATTTTGAACGAATCATATATTAAGATCACAAAGAAAAAAAAGTTAAGTTCAAAAAGTATTTCATTTGCACTCCCAAATAATTTTTTCAAAATTTTTGAAATTCCCTACGAAGAATCACTTGTAAAAAAAGATTTGAATGAACACTTCCGTTGGGAAATCTCGGTACTCTTTCCCGAATGCGATAAAGATAATTTTTATGTTCAGCACGTCGAAGTTGATAAAAGTACGATTCGCACTGAAAAAAGAGCAATCATTTTTGCAATAGATAAGAACTTAATAACTGCTATCAACAAATTTTGTATTCAAAACTCTCTCGAACTAAAATATATTGACAACGTTCATCTTGCATCGAATGCATTCTTATTTTTAGATAAACCTCAAACTGCGAATGAAATCTCTCTCAGCATTTATATTGATTCAGAATATTCCTCCTTGTCTGCAATAGATGGAGTGTTCCCGTTCTATTTTAAAGTTTTGAATCCAGAAGCACCGAATATGTTTGATGAATTAACATCAGCAGTAAATAAGTTGAATGAGTTCAATCTATCATTGGGTGATTTCAAAAAAATACTGCTTTACGGACAAGACGTAACCGGTGAATTTGAAAACAAACTGAAAAATTTCTTTGGACTTCCGCTGCATAAAGTTAATCCGTTTGAAAGATTAAAAGCAGAAGAAAGTTTGCTGAACAATCCGCTCTACAAATTCAAGAATAATTCATTCACCGCCGCTACGGGCATAGCAATTAGAATTGTTTGATGAGAATCATAGCCGGAAAGTTCAAAGGAAGAACTATTAGATTTCCAAATTCAAAATTAGTTCGACCTACCACAGATAAAACGAAAGAATCAATATTTAATTATCTAGTTCACTCAATAGATTTTGACGGAATAAAAGTTTGCGACATTTATGCCGGTTCAGGCTCGCTTGGCTTGGAAGCATTAAGCCGCGGTGCTGATGTTGTTCATTTTGTTGAGAAGGACTTTCATGTTTCTAAAATGCTGCAGGAAAACATTTCATCTCTTAAAGAAGAGGATTCATGCAAGATCTATAAAATGGATGCAGTTCGTTTCTCTAAAATGACCGATCATAAAAAATATGATTTGATTCTTGCAGATCCGCCGTTTTTTAAGAACGATATTCATATAGTTGTAAAAAATATTTTAAAAAAAAATTTTCTTAATGAAGACGGAATAATGATCGTTGAAAGATCCATTCAAACTAAGAAAGAAGACGAAGAAGCTTTTAAGGTCGAACCATTCAAACGGATGGGCGATAGTTTGATCTATCAATTCGGTTAATGCAAAATTACTTTCATCAAATGATTTTTTTTGAATCTAAAGAATTATATTTTATCAGCAACAAAATCAGAGAATTGCCATGGCTAAAGTAATCTATCCCGGAACATTTGATCCTGTAACAAACGGTCACATTGATATTGTTAGTCGTGCTGTTGAACTGTTTGATCAGGTAATTGTAACAGTAGCCAAGAATCCCGGCAAGACAGCTCTCTTTACAGTTGAAGAGCGTGTAGAAATGCTGAAGGAAAGTTTTAAGGATTTGAATAAAGTTGTAGTTGATTCATTCGACGGTTTAGTCGTTGATCATGCAAGAAGCTTAAATGCCATAGGAATAATTCGCGGACTTCGTGCTATAAGTGATTTCGAATATGAATTTCAGATGGCATTAATGAACCGTAAACTTGCCGGAGAGATTACAACAATTCTTTTGATGCCGCATGCAAAATATACTTATCTAAATTCAACAATAGTCCGTAACCTTGCACAATTTCACGGCGACATTTCCGAATTCGTTCCGCCGCATGTCTTTGAGAGATTAAAGAAAAAATTTGACTACAAATAAACTGATCTTTTACGGTCTCCATTTATCAATAGGAAAATAGAATATGCATCTGCAATTGTTAGATTGGATCATAGTAGTTGCATCTCTCTTAATTTGTTTTGTTCCGGCTCTATTTTTTGGAAAAAGAGCGGGAAAGAACACGTCGGAATTTTTTGCCTCCGGACGTTCTGTTCCGTGGTGGTTAGCCGGGCTTTCGATGGTTGCAACTACATTCAGTAGTGATACTCCAAATCTTGTAACAAACATTGTCCGCACAAATGGTGTAGCGGGAAACTGGGTCTGGTGGGCTTTCGTGTTAACAGGTGTTTCAACAGTTTTTTTCTACGCACGGTTATGGCGGCGCTCCGGTGTAATGACCGATCTTGAATTTTATGAACTCCGTTATTCAGGTAAAGCCGCAAGTTTTGTCCGTGGATTCCGTTCAGTCTATTTAGGATTTTTCTTTAACTGTATGATTATGGCAACAGTAAATCTTGCAGCGTGTAAGATTGCAGGAATATTATTTGGTTTTGATCGTTGGCAGACTCTTTTGATTGTTGGTGTATTAAATGTTGTCTTTGCAACTTATTCCGGTTTATGGGGAGTTTTAGTAATTGATATGATCCAGTTTTTTATTAAGATGACTGCAGTAATTGCTGCGGCTTATTTTGTTTTGCAGTTACCGCAGATCGGAGGACTCAGCGGACTTGTTGATAAACTTTCAAATCTAAAAGGTCCGGGCGGAATAAATTATTTAAATATGCTTCCGGATTTTTCCAATAATTGGGATATTGCAATAGCAATCTTTATAATGCCGGTTGCAGTTCAGTGGTGGGCAGTTTGGTATCCGGGCGCAGAACCGGGAGGCGGAAGTTATATTGCACAACGTATGCTCGCATCTAAATCGGAAAAAGATTCTCTCGGTGCAGTTTTATTTTTTAATGTTGCTCACTATGTTCTAAGACCATGGCCTTGGATTATTGTCGGGCTTTGTTCAATAATTATTTATCCTCAGTTATCAGATATTCAAAATGCATTTCCAAATCTTGATCCAAGATTGCTTGGGCATGATATTGCCTATCCTGCAATGTTAAAATTTCTTCCGGTTGGATTTATCGGTTTAATGGTCGGCGGATTGATCGCTGCTAATTCATCAACAATCTTAACTCATCTCAATTGGGGCGCCTCATATTTAGTTCATGATTTTTACAGGCGGTTCATACGTAAAGATAAAAGTGAAAAACATTATGTATTAATGGGACGAGTTGCAACAGTTGTACTATTCTTTAGCGCGTCTGCACTAGTATTTTTCTTGGATACTGCTTATGACGCTTTCAACGTCATTCTTCAGATCGGTGCAGGAACCGGATTGCTTTATTTACTTAGATGGTTTTGGTGGAGAATAAATGCATGGTGCGAAGTTGCTGCAATGGCAAGTTCATTTTTTATTTCGATACTTTTATTGATATTAAACAAAAGCGGATTACATTTTAGTTCTCACATTGCACTGATAATTACAATTCTATTTACAACTATATGCTGGGTTGTTACAGCTTATTTAGGACCACAAACAGACCGCAAAACATTAATAGAGTTTTATAAAAATATTCGTCCATTTGGCCCCGGTTGGAAAAAGATTCGTGAAGAAGCAGGTATATCGGAAGCCGATGCAAGATCATCTCATGAAAATATACCTCTTGGATTACTTGGTTGGTTTTCAGGTTGTATCGTAATCTGGTCATCACTTTTTACTATTGGAAATTTTCTGTACGGAAGAATTAATTATGCATTAGTACTTCTTGCGGTTTTTATTGTTAGCGGAGTAGTATTAATAAAAGTAGTAAACAAATTTTGGACAAATGGTAAATCAACAGCGTAAGAGGTAAGAAGAGAGAGGCGAGAAGAAAATTCATTCTATCAATTTTTGTAGAGCGAACAGCCTGTTCGCTTTACAGTAATTACGATTAGAAATTTTCTGTACGGAAGAATGACTTATGCCTTTGTTCTGCTTGCAGTTCTCCGTTTCAATCTTCTTGTAAAAAATCTTATAACTTTTGTAGAGCGAACAGCCTGTTCGCTTTACAGTAATTACGATTAGAAATTTTCTGTACGGAAGAATGACTTATGCCTTTGTTCTGCTTGCAGTTCTCCGTTTCAATCTTCTTGTAAAAAATCTTATAACTTTTGTAGAGCGAACAGCCTGTTCGCTTTACAGTAATTACAATCGGTAATTTTTTATATGGAAGAATGACTTATGCTTTTATTTTGTTAGCAGTATTTATTGTTAGCGGAGTAGTATTAATAAAAGTAGTAAACAAACTTTGGACGAATAGTAAAGCAACAACGTAAGAGGTAAGAAGATAGAGGCGAGAAGCAAGAAGTAAATTTTAGAACTTCCCGCTTCTACCTTCTTATTTCTGATTCCTTACCTCTGCACTATATCACATCTCTTTTTCTGCGGTCAGAATTTTGCCTTCCTTAAATTGGGCTGTTAATCGGTGTTCTTCGATAATGTAAATGATACCTGGCTCATCATGTGGTTCGCCAAATTTTGAATGAAAAGATTTTAATCCGCCCAAATATTTTCTTGCATCGGAAACATAAACTAAGTCGCCAACTTCAGCTTCCATTCTTTTCATGTCTTCTTTAGAAACGTTCACAACGTCTTCGATATCGTTTTTAAGTTTCCAATTAGCTTTAATTACTTCGCCTTCGCGTTCGTTAATTTTGCTTCCCTTAAATATTTCTTTTGCACGATGAATTGACCATGCCGTTAATCCATCAAGCTGAACTTTGGGATTATATTTGATATAATAGTGAGACGTTAAAGAAATTGAAATTGTTATTAAAATAACAACAGTAAAAAGAATTGCCAGTGAACCTATGTTGAACCAAATTAAAAGAAGAGAAATTACGATCAAAATAATAAGAGCAGTCATTATAATACTATGACTGCCAAGTTTTTTGATCCTCTCAACTACGAGCTTTTGCAAATTATAGGTTAATGTAACAAGCACGCCAATGCCAGCACAGGCTATTAAATTGTATAACGCACTTATGTAAATATATGGATGGACCGGATCTAATGGCGTTCCATGTGCAAAGGGAGTAATTAATAAAGCAGGATAACGGGCGCCAAGAATCATTAAAGATGAGCCGCTGAGTAATGTTGCAAGAACCCCAGCCGGAGTAAATTTCTTCCAAAATACTCCAAGAAAAATTGTCGTTACTAAAGGCGGAGTTAATGTAGAATGAAAATATCCATGAGCTTCGTAAACGGTTGGATATTTACTGAAAGGAATAGTTGCCAAAATACCAAGTCCCGTTATCATAATAGAAGCAATTCTTGCGGCTCTCAACTCTTGTTTTGCCTCGTGTTCGGCAGTGCCGGTTTTTTTATTAAAGAATTTCTTAATCGGATGATGAACATCATTCATATAGACTGCCGCTATTGCGTTGATGAGAGAATCTACCGTTGAAAGAAGTGTGGCTGTTAAAGCCGCTATTACAAATCCGAATACACCTTTACTTGCAATTATATGCGTTACAGCAATAAAGACTTCATCCGGATTAACGTTAGGATTTAATTGAGACGGAATCATTTGCGTAAGCGCTTTACCAATCCAGCCGGCATTACCAACCACAATTGCCGATAGCGGAAGCATAAAGAGAACATTAAACACGGCTGCTTTTCTACCTTCGTCAACACTTTTTGCAGACATAAATCTCATCAACAACCCCATGTTCATAAAGAGAAAACCTACAGAGCCGGCTACTCCATCCTGCCAAAAGATTCCTATAAAATTAAAATCCGATGGTTTATTAAAATCCGCTAAAGGTAGTCTCCAATCCGGCGGCAATAAATGCCAAAATGATTCAAACCCGCCAACATAATTGATGCCCATAAGAAATATCAAAAATCCGGCAAAGAGCAAAATAAATCCTTGAATCAAATCCGTGAAGATAACAGCAGTCTGCCCGCCGAAAGTTGTGTATACGCCCGTTATGATAGCGATTGCAATAATTACACCCATTAATGTAACCGGAATGGAAATTCCAATAATGCTAAAAGAAACCGGAAGAAGAGGCGTGAATATTTTGCCAAGTGTAAGCAATCCAATACCAAGATAACCGAGCAAGTATAGTAGTTGAAATACAGTGGCAACGAAACGTGCAGAAGGGCTAAATCTTTTCTGAAAATACTCTGGAATAGAGCGAATCTTTGTATAAACAACAATCGGCAGCCAGCCAAATAAAAATAATGGCATAAAAAACCAGTCGTTCATGTAAGTCATTGTAGATGAAATGCCATGCTCAAAACCTTTTGCGGCGTATTTAACAAAACTGTGGCTTCCTACACCGGTTGCAACAATAGATACACTAATTAACCACCAGGCAAATCTTCGACCGCCAAAGAAAAAATCGTTTGTACTGCGATTGTATTTGGCAAAATAACTACCGAACAGCATTATTCCGATGAAGTACACAAACATTACCACCCAATCGGTGGCTGTTCCTAATCCGTGGAGTGATTCCATAGTCTTTTCACCAATAAAGAGCTGTGATTATTAAAACGGCATGAATTATTAAGAAATAGAAAAAACCAAAGTATAAAACTTTTCTCCACCACTTATTACGATTAAGGCGTAAATCCAAAGCTTTGCTTTTTTGGATGATATACATTCCACAGAAAAAAATAATTCCGCCGCCAACATATAAATAAATGAATGGTAACCAAGAATGGCTGAAGAATGGCATAAAACAAATCCTCAAAAGTTGCTGCACAAATTAGTCGGGCATGGTTAGATACGCAAATAAAATTTTTGTTAAAATTTTGATGCTTAAGAATTTCGAATTACAAACCGTATCATTTTTAAAAATATTTAGGTGTAATTTTTTAATCAAAAAAGCCCTTCCCTCCCGCTTCGACTGCGCCCGCCTAGACAGCAAGGCGTGACTGGAAGCGAGGCGAGTTGGGAAGGGTTGGGATGGGCTTTTATTTAAGTTAGAAATTGCACGTGTTGCACGCATTATAGATGAGTAAACAAAAATTGCATTTGAGACGCTGTGTTTCTAAATTAACCGCCTAAAATTTTACTATTTCTAAAGCGGAGGTTGTTTTTATGCCGATGATGGCACGGATAAGAGGTTTAGCTCCTTGGTTTATGCTTACGGTAGGCGGTCTTTTTGTTCTATTCATGGTTCTATCTGATTCAAAAGTTACAGATTTTTTGAGTTCACAACAGCAAAATGTAGGTTCTGTTGATGATGAGGATGTTACTTATCAAGAATATTCCAGTTTGGTTGATAGGGCTAGAAAAAATCAAGAAGAAGCATCGAAACAAACCATTGATGAAGCTCAAATGGATTTTTTCAGAGACCAGGTTTGGGATGCACTTGTAACGCAAAAATTAATTAATAAAAAAGTTCAAGAATTTGGAATTGTTGTTACTGATAATGAAGTTAGAGAAGCACTTCTTGGTCCAAATCCGCCTGCTCAACTCAGACAACAATTTACGGATTCAACAGGAAATTTTAACAGGCAGTTATACGAAACTACCATAAGAGATCCGCGCAATAAAGAAATTGTAATTGGTGTTGAAGAACAGATCAAAGAACAATTGATCCAGCAAAAATTACAAAATTATGTTTCCGCTTCAGTAATTATCAGCGATGAAGAAGCTAAAGATCAATTCATCAAACAGAACATTAAAATGAAAGCTAATTATGTTTGGATTGATCTAAATACTATTCCAGATACAGATGTTAAAGTTAGTGATGATGAATTGAAAAAATATTATGATGATCATGCAGAAGAATTTAAACAAGTAGCCGAGAGAAAAATAAAATATGTTCTATTCAATAAACTTGCTTCCAAAGATGATTCTTTAAGCATCAAAAAAAATCTCGAATCAATTGTTACAAAGCTAAAGAACGATACTGCAACATTTAAGAAGTATGTTGAGATCTATTCCGAACGACCATACTCAAAAGATACGGTTCAACTTTCAACTCTTGCACCGCAAGTAAGAGATGTTTTGGTAAAAGCTAAAACCGGTTCTATTGTTGGTCCATATGATACATTTGAAGGTTATGTTGTTTACAAGGTTATTGATAAAGTAAAATCGAAGAAAGAACAAGTTAGAGCTTCGCATATCCTAATCAAAACAACCGGAAATGATAAAGCCGATCTTCAAAAGGCAAATGATATTTATAATCAGTTAATAAAAGGTGCGGACTTTGCATCGGTAGCTAAAGAAAAATCAGATGACGGAAGTAAGTTTCAAGGCGGAGATCTTGGATGGTTTGGACGGGGACAAATGGTTAAACCTTTTGAAGACGCTTCATTCAACGGCAAAATTGGTGTAATTCAAAAACCCGTTAAATCTCAGTTTGGTTATCATATAATAAAGACAACTGATAAATCGAATCAAGATTTAGTTTTGGAAAAAATCGTAAACAAAATTCAGATTTCAGCTTCAACCTCTGATAAACTTTATACAGATGCTCAAGATTTTTCATTCATAGCCAAGAAAGATGGATTTGAATCCGAAGCAAAATTATTGAAGTATAACGTAATTGAAACTCCGTCATTCAATGAAGAATCTCAAGCTCTGCCGGGTATAGGAGTTAATCAAGCGCTTGTTAAATTTGCTTTTGAAAACAGTATCGGCGAGATAAGCGATGTTTACAGAGTTCAAGCAGGATATGTTGTTGCTATGGTTTCCGATGCTACTAAACCCGGATTGAAAAAGTTTGATGATGTAAAAACGCAGATCAAAAGTTTGGTTTTAAAAGAAAAGAAACTTGAAAAATCATTATCAATTGCTAAAAACATTCGTTCAAAAATAAGTGATGCAGGAGATGCATCAGTTGCAAAATCAATTTGGGCAGCGGCTAAAGTTGATACAACTGCCGAATTCACTTCTGTCGGAAATATTCCCGGAATCGGTCGTGAATTTGCATTCTCTGATTATTCATTAGAAGCTGAATTGAATAAATGGTCTCAACCAATTAAAGGAAGTTTAGGTTCGTATCTAGTCAAAGTAAATTATAAAGTTAAATTTGAACAGGGAACATTTGAGATCGAAAAACTGATGACCAAGAAACAAATGCTTCTGGCTAAGAAGAGTCGCTATTTCGGTCAATGGGTTCAGGACTTAAAGAAAGAAGCAAAAATTGTTGATAATAGATATCACTTCTACAGATAAAAATTAAAGAGGTTGTCTCAAAAGTCTTTGTGAACCTTTGTGCTCTTAGTGTCTTTGTGGTTGGAGTTTTGTTTTTTTAATAAACGAAAGATTTTTACCACAAAGTCACAAACCTGCCCGCCACGTTTGAATATATTCAGGCAGGCGGGGGTCACTAAGAAACACTAAGTTATTTTTTACTTTTGACAACCTCTTTTTTGCACTTTAAATTCAATCCGTAATTTCTGAATTTCCCTTAGGTTTATGATAAGATTTATAAAAATATTATTTCTCGTTTCTATTATACCGATCATTTCTTACGCACAGGCAAACGGAAAAGATCTTGGGATTTCATTTAATCTAAATTATACAACTACTTCCCAGCTTTTTTTACAACCTGATTCTCCCGATCTGATATTGAGAGGAGTACATCAGACCCTTGATGATATATATAGTTATTCTATAGATGTTCGTTATCAAGTTTCAGAATCTATTATCCTTGGTATTGGTTCGGAATCAATAAAAAAAACTTTTGATAACAGTATTAATCTTGGCGGAATTAGAGCTTCAATGAAAGATGGTTATAAAATGATTCCGGTTGAATTATCGGCCTATTATTTAATTCCATTTTCAACTGAACGATTTAAGTTTTATATGGGCGGAGGTTTTGGATTATATATCGGCGAACAGATTCGTGAATTGGGAGATGTGTCTATTTCGAACGAAAGAAAAAAGATCGGATATGGAATTCAAGTGTCTGTCGGAATGGATTATTTAGTTAATCAGTTTTTATCAGTGCGGGCACAAATGCGGTTTCGAAATCCGGAGTTTAAAATGGAAAGTAAATATTCCGGCACAACAGTTAACTATAATGGAAGATCATATATTTTGCCGGCAGAAAAGTTTACTTCAAAAGTTAATATTAACGGAATTACATTTGCTATAGGCGCTGTAATCAATTTATAGCTAACTGTTCTATCCTCTCCTAAAACATTCTTTAAAATTATCCATCCGTATTCTTTATATTATATATCAAATGTTAGTATTTAGCAATTTATATGAACGAAAAGAGAATTTATCTTACCGGATTTATGACGAGCGGGAAAAGTACGCTTGGTCCCATACTTGCAAACGTACTTGGCATGGAGTTTTTTGATCTTGATAAGGAAATTGAAGAAAAAGAAAAACAGACTATAGTCGAGATCTTTGAAAAGAAAGGGGAATCATACTTCCGTGAGGTTGAACACGGAATTTTGAAAGATCTTTCAAAAAAAGATTGTGTTGTAATATCACTTGGCGGCGGTACAATTACAAATAAAATTAATTATGATCTTTTACAATCAACAGGCAAGATTATTTACTTAAAAGTATCACCAAATAATTTATATAAAAGATTGAAGAACAAAATTGACCGTCCACTATTTAGAGATCTTGTTCTGGGAGAAAAATCCGAAGAAGATTTTCTGGAAAAGATAAAAGAGCTCTTGGAAAAAAGAAGAGAATATTATGAAAAAGCCGATCTTATCATTGAAACAGATATGCAGCCGATCGGAAGAACAGTTGATAAAACCGCAAATAAAATAATGGCTCTCTTTAATGAAAAAAGTTGAAGTTAATATACCCGGTAAAGAATATTCCGTTTTGATCGAACAGCATTTATTCGACCGGTTGGAAAAAATTATTCTATCAAAGAAATCGAATAAGAATTTATTCATTGTAATAGACCGAAAAGTTTTGGAGTTACACAGGACCAAAATAATCCGGTTCGTTTCAAATTTTCCCGGGAAATACTTCATCCATGAATTTGTATCTGATGAATCAAATAAAAGTTTTTCATCTGCCGATAAAATGTATAACGATTTAATCTCACAAAAATTTGGGCGCGATACTCTTATGCTTGCCATTGGCGGCGGAATAACGGGTGATATTGCCGGTTTTGTTGCTTCAACATTTGCAAGAGGAATACAGTTCATACAAATTCCTACAACGCTTCTTGCAGCGGTTGATAGTTCTGTAGGCGGTAAAACCGGAATTAATTTTAACGAGACAAAAAATATTATCGGAACGTTTTATCAGCCCGAGATCGTTTTAATTGATACCGGGTTTTTGAAAACCTTACCGGAAGAAGAGATCATCTGCGGAATCGGGGAGATATTAAAATATGCTTTTTTAATGGATCAGAAATTTTTTGTTGCACTGAGAAATAATTTATTTAAGCTGATCAAACTTGATTCTTCATTCACATCAAAAATTATTGAATCATGCATCACATTTAAGGGAGATATTATTGCTGCAGATGAAAAAGAGAGCAGCTTACGAAAAATTTTGAATCTAGGTCATACATTTGCACATGCTATTGAGATTGAACAAAATTACAGGATCAAACACGGACAAGCTGTTATTATCGGATTAGTATGTGCGTTAGATCTTTCCAGGAGGATGGAGATCTTAGACAAAAAACTATTTGAGGAATATTTACAGCTTCCTCTTTTATTGAGAAATTTTATTTCAATAGATAATTTTGATACAGACCATATTTATGAAGTTATGAAACGTGATAAAAAAGGTCTCAATAATAAAATTAAATTTGTTTTGGTAAATTCGATCGGGAATATTTTAGTTGACGTTGAAGCTGAAAAAAGCGAAGTGCTTCAATCAATTCAGCAGGGAATCGGTTATTTCAAAAAGTAGTTTAATCTTCCTATGTGTGTAAATAAATTAAAAGAAATAAAATTCTATTCTTCATTCCTGCTGATTCTCATATTCTTGTTCATTACATTTCTCAAAATTACCGCTCAAACTGAAAGAGAAACTCGAGCCATCTGGGTTGCAACAAATTTCAGATTGGATTGGCCTCCTCCTACTTTCGATCAGGAAAAACAGAAACAAGCACTTATTGATATCTTCGATGATATCAAATCGAAAAACCTCAATACTATTTTTTTTCAAGCCGGTATTAACGGAACTGTTTTGTTCAAATCGTCATTTGATCCTTTCTCTCCATACATAACCGGCGAAGTTGATCGGGAGGGAACTTACGATCCTCTTCAATTCGCAATCGAGCAGGCACATAAACGCGGATTGGAAATTCATGCGTGGAT
>Ga0082335_1005133_pt1 | contig 18528 bp, 23 predicted proteins | sample Subgrocontami58m_FD_72375 | JGI IMG/M metagenome (GOLD analysis project Ga0082335, IMG submission 72375) | Subsurface groundwater microbial communities from S. Glens Falls, New York, USA - GMW37 contaminated, 5.8 m (SPADES assembly) (version 2) ... | reverse complement strand
CCGTGATGGTCATCGGCGATTCGCCCTGGCCGTAGATCTGGGCGAGCTTGTAGCCGAAGCGCGCCATCGCGCGCCTGCATTCCTCGACGTACATCGGCCCGCCGCCGTAGACGATGGTCTTGAGGTTCGAAGTGTCGGCGTCGCGCGGATGGTCCACCAGCCGCTTCACCATAGTCGGCGCGGCGAACAGGCTCGCGCCCCGCCAACGCCGCACGAGCGAGTAGACCTCCTCGGGATCGAAGCCTCCGGATTCGGGCGCGACGTTGACGGCCGCCTGCGCGACGTGCGGCAGGATATACAGGCCCGAGCCGTGCGACATCGGGGCGGCGTGCAGGATGCAGTCGTCGGGCTCGATGCGATCGACGTCGGCGAAATAGGCGAGGGTCATCGCCATCAGGTTGCGGTGCGTGATCATCACGCCCTTGGGGCGGCCGGTCGTGCCGCTCGTATAGAAGATCCACGCGACGTCGTCCGCCGCTCGGTCCGCGGCCCGAGCCGGTCCCGGCGCGACAAGACGCGCGTAATCGGCCGAGCCGACTTCGACGACGTACGGGGCCGGCGTGCCGCCCGGCGGCGGTAGGGCGCCGGCGAGACCGGGAGTCACGAAGCATGCGCGGGCGCCGCTGTGCTCGACGATGTATTCCAGCTCCTTCGAGTGCAGCTTGGCGTTGACCGGCACCGCGGCGAGGCCGGCGTGCCAGCATGCAAACAGCAGCTCCACGTATTCCGGACAGTTCTTCATGACCAGCGCGACGCGGTCGCCCGTCTGCAAGCCGAGGCGCGCCGCGAACCCGCCCGCAAGCGCGGCAACGCGCTCCGCGAGCTGGACATAAGTGCTCGTTACAGCATCGCCAATCGCGAGGGCGGGCCGCTCAGGATAGGCGCGTGCGCTGCGGACGAGAAGTTGGGCGAGGTTGACTCCCAATGCGGGCGATCCGGTCGGTTTGCCTGGTGCCGATTGTAACCCCCGTTGCTGCCGCTCAGGCCGCCCACGAGAGGCAGCCGGGCATTCGAGCGAATATTGGGGCGGGTGCGGAGCCGGAGTCGACCTCAGACCGTGGCGAGGATGAGCAGCCCCATGGCGACAACACCACTTCCCAACGCGAGCCGCACCGATTCCTTGTGATGCAGGTTCCAGTGCGCCAGGCGATTGAGCGTCGGACGCGACGACGCGGCGATCAGCACGACCGCGAGCGGCAGGATGAAGACGAGGTTGTACAGCACGAGATACGCGTAGCCCATCATCGCCGTGGGCTGCAGCGCGAGCAGGCTGAGCACGCCCAGGTACACGGCGCCGCTGCAGGGCACCGTGCACAGCCCGATCAGGAAACCGCCGACGATCAGCGCCGGAAGCGTCGCCTGCTTCGCCGCCCGGCGCGCGATCGCGCCGACGCGCGCCGGCGCCCGCAGCCGCCAGCCCAGCTCGGGCAGAAAGTAGTCCTTCAACATCCACAGCCCGAACAGCACCGCCACGAGAGCGCCAAGCCGCGCCGGCAAGTGCTGGCGCGTGAACAAGTCGAGCGAGGTGAGCAGCCCGACGCCGAGCGCAAGATAGGTGAGAAACACGGCGGCGATATAGATGCCGCCCAGTCCGAGGATGCGCGCGCGAAGGCGATTGACCTCGTGTTCACCCGCCTTCACGGTTGACGTCAGCGCGGTGATGAACAGCAGCAGCACGGTGAACGCGCAGGGGTTGATGCCGTCGATGATGCCCGCCGACACCACCGCCGGCAGCGTGATTCTCGGCAGGTAGACCCGCATCGCCTCGTGCGGAGCGTTGGGATGCCACAGGCCGGTCAACGCGATCGCGCCGAGCGCGAGCGTCGTCAGAACCGAGGCGATCGCGATGGTTCGCAGGCGGGGCTGCACGCGCTATCCCACGACGACCAGCCTCCCCGACATCGTCGGGTTGGCGCGACCGCCGCAGCAGATGTCGCAGTAGAACGTGTAGGTGCCCGGCTTGGCGGGCGTGAACGTCTTGTAGCTCGAGCCCAGCGGCGGCGCGACGATATCGACGCCGAACTCGTCCACCGCCCACTGGTGCCTGCCGCCTCCGTCCGTGTGGTGCGAATTGTCCAGGCTCGTCAGGCGCACGGTCACCGACTCTCCGACCCTGATGCGCAGCTCCTTCCGGTTGAAGCCGCCCATGTCGGCGGCGATGTCGATCACGTTGCCGGCCATCGGCGGTGGTTCCGGCCTCCAGAAGGCCTTCGCCAGCAGATAGCCGGCCGCGCCCAGGACGAGCACGCTGACAACCGCGAATGTCGCAGCGCGCCTGCGGCGCCTGCGCCGGCGGGCGCGCTCATGCTTCTCGCGGATCCGTTTCTCCATGCGAATAGTCCTTGATCAGCCGGCAGACGTTTCCGGCGGTACATGAACACCAGTATCGGGCCCGGCGGGACCGGACGGATTCGCAATTCACCGCGTCGCAACTCACGTCGTCAGTTTCGCGATGCGGTCTTGTCGAGCAACGGGAGCAGTTGCTCGAGCGGCAGCGCGCCGCTGCGCCGCTCCCCGTCGGTGAGGAACCAGGTCGGCGTCGAGGTCGCGCCGAGGCGTTGGCCGAGCTTAACCAGCCTCTCCACGGGCGTATCGCAATCCGGACGGGCTTGCGGCTGAATGCCGCGGAGCATGAGATCGTTCCACGCCTTGGTCCGATCCCGGGAGCACCACACCGACTTGCTCAACGGCACCGATTCGGGCTTGATCACCGGATACAGGAAAATGTGCACGGTGATGTCTCCGATCCTGTCCAGCGTTGCCTCGAAACGCTTGCAGAACGGGCAGTTCGGGTCGGAGAACACTGCGATCTTGCGCCGGCCGCTGCCTCGAACCGTGGTCACTGCGGATTCGAACGGCAGGCTCTCCCACTTGACGGCGGAGAGCTTGCGCTGCCGCTCCCCGGTGAGATCCTGCCCTGTGTGCGCGTCGATGACACTGCCCGTGATGATCACCGTGGCGCCGCTGTCGACGTAGTACAACAGGATGCCCTCGGGCGTCCGGATCGCGACTTCGAACAGATCCCCGTAGGGGGTCTTCTGGACGCTCTCGATCGTGCCGCCGGACTGCAGCTTCGAGTTGATCAGCCGCCGGACCGCCGCCTCGTCGGCAGCCGACGCGGTCGCAAAGGCGATCAGCAGAATCGACGCGAGGATGCGCGGCATGACCGATTTATCCATTTGGACGCGCGGCCCGGACTGCGCCGGATCGATCTCAAGCCTGCCCGTCCACGCACTCATGCGGCCGCAGGCGCAGTTTCTCCCGCTGCTCCGGGGTGAGTATCGCGTCGACTTTTTCCTGCATTTGCGATAACGCCAGCGAGCGCTGCTCGCGCAGCTCCCGCAAGGCCTTGTGCCCTGCGGCGATCGCTTGTTCGTCCCCGGGGGACCTGGAGGACGCCTGGCGGCGCAGTTTCCGCTCGGCCTCGATCATCTTGCCGGTGATTTCCCATTGCCTCCTGAACAATTCGTCGTCCATAGGACCGAGCGCGGCGCGCTGATCGTCGCTGAGGTCGAGGCCCTGCAGCATCGCTGCGAGCCCCAGGTCGCGCGCGCCCGGCATGCCGCTCCCGTGTCCCCAGCTCATCTGCCCGCTCATCGCCCCAAGGCCCTTGCCGCCCATCATTCCCCGACCTGAATCGTTGTCGGCCGCAGGCGCCGGATCCGCGGCTGCCGCCGCTGCGACACCGAACAGGATCGCGCCCGCAAGCGCGACGATGCTTTTCTTGCATGCCTTCATTGCTCTCTCCTTCGTTGCAGGGATTCGCGAAACGACCGCTTCCTCGCCTGCGCGCGAGTCGCTCCGCCATTGCCTCGACTTCGAGGCCGGGACCATCACGCGCCGGCAACCGCCCGGTCACGGCGGTACGCCCAAATCATCATCGCCGCGCCCGCGAGGATCATCGGCGCCGACAGCCACTGGCCCATGCTCAGCCCGAACGCGAGCAGACCGAGGAAGTCATCCGGCTGCCGGGCGAATTCGGCGGCGAAGCGCATGGCGCCGTAGCCGACCAGAAATGCGGCGGACACCGCGGCCCGCGGCCGGGGTCTGGAGGAGAACCACCACAGCAGCGCGAACATTACGACGCCTTCCAACGCGAACTGGTAGAGCTGCGAGGGATGGCGGGCCTGCAGGTCCACGTTCGGGAACACCATGGCCCACGGCACATCCGTCACCCGGCCCGGCAGTTCGGCATTGATGAAATTGCCGAGGCGTCCGGCCGCGAGCCCGAGCGGGACGAGCGGCGCCACGAAGTCGGTCAGGTCGAACCAACTGCGCCGTTTCAGGCGGGCGAACAGCCAGAGCGCGATCAGCACGCCGAGAAGACCGCCGTGGAAGCTCATGCCGCCGTGCCAGACCGCCAGGATTTCCGCCGGGTGCAGCAAGTAGTACGTCGGCTTGTAGAACAGCACGTAGCCGAGCCTTCCGCCCAGGATCACACCCAGCATGCCGTAGAACAACAGATCGTCGATTTCCCTCGCGTTGAATGCGCCGCGCAGGCGGCGCGCGTGGACGCGCGCCAGCCAGGCGAACAGCACGAACCCGACCAGATACATCAGTCCGTACCAGCGGACGGCCACCGACCCGAGGCTGAAGGCGACCGGATCGAATTGAGGATGTACGAACATGGATTGCGGCCGGTTATGTCGTTGAGCGCAAGCGGTATCGCCCGAGAGGACCTCAGCGCGCCTGGCCCGAGACCGCCGCGGCGGCGCGGGGACGCTTGTTCACGCCCGCGGCGGCCAGGACCTTCGCTTCGGCGATGCTCGCCCGAACTCTTTCGGCGAACTCGGACCCTGCAGGTATCGACCCCTGCAGCCGCTGCCAATGATCGACCGCCTTCCCGAATTCCTTGTTCTCGAACGCGATCGTGCCGGCGAGCGCGAGCGCCTTCGGATTGTCCGGTTCCAGGCGCAGCGCGCGATCGACGAGCTGTTCCGGCTCGCCCTGCAACTTTCCGCCGCGGGCCGCCGCCAGCGTGTCGGCATAGTCGGCGAACAACTGCGCTCGGTCGGGAACCAGGACCACGGCCCTGGCGAATGCCGAGCTCGCCTCGGCGAAACGGCCCAGCGTCGCGAACGACCTCGCCGCAAGGATCCAGCCTTCGGCGTCCTGCGGGTTATTTTCCAGGCGCGCGGCGAGCCGCCCCAGCATGGCATCGAACTGCCGGGCCTCAACGCCGTGCAGACCGGCCTGTGGCTGAGGCGACAGCGCGGCCGGGTTGCCGAGCGCGAGGTACAGCGGCACCGCCAGGAGGGGCACCGCAACCCCCGCCGCGACCCCCGGCGCGCGGGCAATCCAAAGCGCTCGCGCCGCGGCGTGCGCCTGCGCATCGGACGCTTCTTCCGCGGGCGTGTGCGCGAGCCGCTCGCGAGATCTCAGCGGTGGCAACGCCACGAACAGCATCGCAACGAGCGAGAGCGCGGCAACGAAGATCCAGAACGCCATCATGACCGCCCCGCCTCGCCGCCCGCAGCCGGCAACGCTTCGTCCGGCGGGTCGGCCGCGTCGGCGAGCGGCGCGTCAGCCGCGAGACCGCGGCTGCGACGCAGCGTCCGGACGAGCAACAGGATGCCGATCAGGAACAGGATCGCCGGCCCGGACCACAGCAGCAGCGTGCTCGCCTTGAGCGGCGGCCGGTACAGCACGAAGTCGCCGTAGCGCGCGACCAGGTAGGCGATCACGTCCTGGTCGCTCGCGCCGCGCCGCATCTGCTCGCGAATCTCGTTTCTCAGGTCTTTCGCCAGCTCGGCCTGCGAATCCGCCAGCGTCTGGTTCTGGCACACCAGGCAGCGCAGTTCCGCGGCAAGGGTCATCAGGCGCTTTTCCATCACCGGATCGTCCGCGACGGGTGCCGCCTCCCGGGCAAGGGCAGCGGCGGAGGCCGCAGCGAGCATTGCGACCGCGATCAGCATGCGAATCATCATCGAACCTCGTCCCGAAAGCATGAAAGCTCGACAGGAGTATTCATCGCGCCGCGGCGCCGCCCGCCTCGGGCAGCAGCGGCTCAGGGGCGGGCGCAGCCTGCGCAGAGCGCACGGCGACGCGGTATCTGCGGTCGCAGACCGCGAGCAAACCTCCCAGCGCCATCAGCAGCCATCCCGTCCAGATCCACTCGACAAACGGCTTGTGGAGAATGCGCACGATCCAGGCCCTCGCGCCGAGCGGCTCGGCGAGCGCCACGTAGAGATCGCGGAAGAAGCCCCAGTCGATCGCGGCTTCGGTCATGGGGTTGTTCTGCACCCGGTAGGTCCGCTTCTCCGGATACATCGTCGTCACGCGGCGGCCGTCGCGGGTGACGCTGATCTCGCCGCGCGTGGCGATGTAATTGGGGCCGGTCACCTGGCTGAGACCGTCGAGCCCGAAGCGGTAGCCGCCGACATCGACTGTGTCACCGACCTGCATGCGCACGTCCTTGTCGCTCTCGTAGCCTTTGACCAGCGTGATGCCGGCAATGCACACCGCAACGCCGATATGTGCGAGCAGCATGCCGTAGTAGCTGCGCGAATTGGCGGCGAGCTTCGCGATGATGCCGGCGGTTTCGCGCGAATGGCGGACGCGTTGCAGCAGGTCGGTCATGCTGCTGGCGACGATCCAGGCGGCCGAGAGCAGGCCCAGACTCACCGGAAAGCTCCATCGCCCCATCGCAAAGGGAACCAGAAGCGCGGTCAGCAGCCCCGCGGCGAACGCCCACCGCAGGCGCGCCGCGAGATCGGGCAGGCTCGCCTTCTTCCAGTGCGCGATGGGGCCGATGCCCAGCAGGAACAGCCCAGGGGCCATCAGCGGAACGAATACCGTGTCGAAATAGGGCGGTCCCACCGAGATCTTGCCCATGCCCAGCGCGTCCAGCACCAGCGGATAGAGCGTGCCGAGCAGCACCGTGCCCGCCGCCGCCGCCAGCACGACGTTGTTCAACAGCAGCATCGACTCGCGCGACACCGGCTCGAAGCTCCCGCCCAAGCCGACTTGCTGCGCGCGCCAGGCGAACAGCAGCAGCGCGCTGCCGACGACGACGCCGAGAAATACCAGCACGAAGACGCCGCGCAGCGGATCTGTTGCAAACGCGTGGACCGAGGTGAGCACGCCCGAGCGAACCAGGAACGTGCCAAGCAGGCTGAAGGAAAAGGTGAAGATCGCAAGCAGCACCGTCCAGCCCTTGAACAGACCGCGCCTTTCGGTCACCGCCAGCGAATGAATCAGCGCCGTGCCCACCAGCCAGGGAATAAAGGAAGCGTTCTCGACCGGATCCCAGAACCACCACCCGCCCCAGCCCAGCTCGTAGTAGGCCCAGAAGCTGCCGAGCGCGATGCCGAGCGTGAGGAACAGCCAGGCGAGCGTGGTCCAGGGGCGCGACCAGCGCGCCCAGGTCGCGTCGAGCCGCCCGCTGAGCAGCGCCGCGATCGCGAACGCGAACGCGACGGAAAACCCGACGTAGCCCATGTAGAGCATCGGCGGGTGAAGCACCATGCCGAAATCCTGCAGCAGCGGATTCAGGTCGCGCCCGTCCTGGGGCGCCGGGATCAGCCTGAGGAAGGGGTTCGAGGTGAACAGCATGAAGGCGAGGAAACCACCGCTCACCAGGCCCATCACTCCCAATACGCGGGCGATGAATTCCTCGGGCAGTTGCCGGCTGAACCAGCCGACCGCGACCGTCCACGCGGAGAGGATCAGCGCCCATAGCAGCATCGAGCCCTCGTGCCCTCCCCAGACGGCCGCGATGCGGTACTGCAGGGGAAGTGCCGAGTTGGAGTTCGATGCGACGTAAGCAACCGAGAAATCGTTGACCACGAACGCCTGCGTCAGGGCGGCGAAGGCGACCGCGACGAACAACAATTGCGCCGTCGCGGCGCTGCGCCCCATGCGCATCCACACCGTGCTCCCGCGCGCGGCGCAGAGCAGCGGGAAAACACCCTGCACCAGCGCGATCAGCAGCGCGAGTATCAGGGAGAAATGCCCGATTTCCGGAATCATCGGTGCAGTCCTCCTAGGCGCGGTTGTTCTCGCCGTCGGGGCGCTTGCGGCCTTCGCTCCGTCCGCCGCCGCAACAGCCTCCGTGGCCGCCGTGGCGCATCATCAGGACCACACCTGCGGCGAGCGCCAGCCAGACCCAGTTCTGCGATAGCCATTCCATGGGATTTCCCAGAGTCAATAAGGTCTCAATCTGCGAGCGCGGATCGCGATGGGCGTGCGTCCGCTCATCCGCTACTGCCCCACGCGGCACCGATTCGAGAACGCGGGAAGCCGAGCCGGACGCTCACTTGCCGGTCCGCAACACGGTTGCCGTGAGCAGGCCGCTGACCCGCTCCGTGGTGAATTGGATCTTGTCTCCGGCCTTGAGCTGCCTGAGCCGCATCGAATCGCTCACCCGGACGACCATGGTCATCGGCAGCATGCCCGAGCCCTTGTGCGGGCCGTGCATCACGGTCAGTTTGCCCGCGGCCAGATCCACCCACCTGACCTCGCCATCGACCACGTCCGACCAGGTGGAGCGGCCGTCCATCGTTTGCGCGCCGCGCCCGACCGCACCCGCCTGCGCCGCGCGGTCGGCGGCCGCGATTCCACTTCCCTCCGCACCGGCCGCAACATGGACGAACGCCCCGGCGGACGCCACCAGCGTTGCAAGGACCCGCTTCACGTCGATCTCCCTTCCAAGCTCCTGTGCGCGTGCGCCGATTGCGCGATGCCCCGCTCGAAGTCCCATGCATGATGCAGGACGGCGCTTCACGGAGAGCTGACCGCGCGATTACAAATGTGTAATCTTCGATGCCGGACGCGGCTCTTCGTGCACAATGCAACCAGGCGAACGGATCGCAGCGACCACCGATGAAAATCCTGATCGTCGAAGACGAGCACAAGACCGGGGATTACCTGAAACAGGGTTTGTCGGAGGCCGGTTTCGTGGTCGATCTCGCCCGGGACGGGGTGGACGGCATGCACTTGGCGCTGAGCGAGCCGTACGATCTCGTCGTGCTAGACGTGATGCTCCCCGGGTTGGACGGCTGGCAGGTGCTGCGCGCCGTCCGCGACGCAGGCAGGCACGTCCCCGTGCTGTTTCTCACCGCGCGCGACCGCGTGGAAGAGCGCGTCAAGGGCCTGGAGCTGGGCGCCGACGACTACCTGGTGAAGCCGTTCGCCTTTTCCGAGCTGCTGGCGCGCGTGCGTACGTTGTTACGCCGCGGCAAGGCCAAGGAACCGGAGGTGCTCAAGGCCGCCGATCTGGAGCTGGACCTGTTGCGCAGGCGCGTGACGCGCGCGGGCAGGCGGATCGATCTCACCGCCAAGGAGTTTGCCCTGATCGAGCTGCTGATGCGTCGCCAGGGCGAGGTGCTGCCGCGTTCGCTGATCGCATCGCAGATCTGGGATATGAATTTCGACAGCGACACCAACGTCATCGAGGTCGCCGTACGGCGGCTCCGGGCGAAAGTCGACGACGAATTCGAGCCCAAGCTCATCCACACCGTCAGAGGCATGGGTTACGTCCTCGAGGTGCCGGAAACGACGTAATGCGGGCACGATCGGTCACATTTCGTCTCACCCTGTTCTTCTCGACCGCCTCGACCGCGGTGCTGCTGGCCGTCGGTTACCTAGTCGGCGCCGCGGTGGACAGGCATTTCCTGGAGCAGGATCTGGCCGAGCTCGAAGGAAGGGTCGATCTGCTGCGCCACGTCCTCGCCAAGGTGCGGTCCCGGAGCGACCTGGATCGTGTCCCGCAGCTGCTCGACGATGCGCTGGTCGGCCACCCGGGCCTTTCCATCGCGGTCATCGGACCCGAAGGCCGCATCCTGTTCGTCTCCTCGGATGCCGTATTCCCGGACGCCGCGCTCGAGGGCCGGTCGAGCATGAAGGCCTCCGAGCAGCGAGGGCCCATCGTGTGGGAAGCCGGCGGCCACGCCTTCCGCGAAATAGTCGTCGCCCTGCCGACGGGAATCGCGGGGATGCCGCCTACGACGGTCCTCATTTCCGTGAACATCGACCACCAGCGCGAATTCATGGCGGCGTTCAGGAAGAACCTCTGGCTGTCGATCGCCTCGGGGGTGCTGCTCACCGCCGTCCTCGGCTGGATTTCGGCGCGCCGGGGGCTCGCGCCCGTTCGCCGCATCGCGCTGCTGGCGCAAAGCATTTCCGCCAGCCGGCTCGGCGACCGCCTTTCGCCCGACGCGGTCCCCGCGGAGCTGTCGGACCTCGCATCCGCGTTCAATGCGATGCTGGCCCGGCTGGAGGATTCGTTCCGGCGCCTGTCGGATTTCTCCTCCGACTTGGCGCATGAGCTGCGCACGCCCGTGGGCAACCTGGTGACCGAGACGGAAGTGGCGCTGTCGCGTGCAAGGTCCGCCGACGAATACCGGGAAGTGCTCTACTCCAACCTGGAGGAATACAACCGCCTGTCGCGCATGATCGGCGACATGCTGTTTCTCGCCAAAGCCGACAACGGCCTGATCGTGCCGCGGCGCGAGACGGTGGATCTCGGCTCCGAGGCGCGGGAGCTGTTCGCATTCTACGATGCGCTTGCCGAGGAACAGGGCGTCGCCCTTGCCCTCGAGGGCGCAGGGACGATAGCGGGCGACAAGCTGATGATCCGCCGGGCCTTGAGCAACCTGCTTTCGAACGCGCTACGCTACACTTCGCGCGGCAATTCGGTGCTGGTACGCATCGACCGGCCCGAGCCTTCCCAAACGCGACTGGCGATCGAGAACCCGACCGACGACATCCCGCCCGAGCATCTGTCGCGCCTGTTCGACCGGTTCTATCGCGTCGATTCCTCGCGGCAGAAGGTGAGCGACGGGACCGGGCTCGGCCTGGCCATCACCAAGTCAATCGTCGAGGCGCACGAGGGCACGATCACGGCCTCTTCCGGAAACGGGGCGATGCGGATCGAGATCAGGTTCCCGGCTGCCGCGCCAACGTGAGCCGCCGCGTGCCGGCCCGGCGTCGCCGGCCTCGAGATCGTCGAGCTCGCATTTTTCGAGGTAGTGGATGAAATCCCGCTCGAGCCTCCTGCCCCATCCATCGCTCGGCGGCGCATTCAGCTCCGCCATCCTGCGCTCGAGCTGCGCCGCCGTCGCCTGGAGCAGGTCGTAGGTTATTTCCACCGTCTCGATGAGTGCAGCCGTTCGGGCCGGGGTCTCCGGCACCCGAAAATCGCGGGCTCGATCGGCCGCCGATTCGACATACCGCACCGCCGTCACGCCCATCATCGCGAGCAAGGCGATCCTCAGGCTGCCGAATTGCGCCTCGGTCAGCGGCAGGCCGAGCGCCATGCGCCTGCGCTTGACGAGTTCCATGCCCTTCTGCTTCGGCGCCAATGACCTGCGCCAGCCCACGTACAGCCCGGGTCCCGCGGTAAACCGCTCGCGGCACTGCTGCGAACAGAAGGCGTAGCCCACGCCGCGAAACAGTACCTGGTTCCGCAGCGGGTCGACCAACATCCCGCACACCGGATCCTTCTCCTTCCCTCCCGGTTCGTTCATTTCGCGCTCCGATTCGTCCCTCGACTGTCCCGGGCGAACGCAAGGCCTTGCGCTCATCGTCGCGATCGCAGTCCGGAAGTCTCCTCGACTCCGCTGCTCCCGCGCGCCGGATCCGACATTCGAATCGTGCGACGTGACGCGGGACGGGGATGTGACGCGCAGATTACTTTTCCGTGAATCACAGCGGCCTCCGCCCGGCGGGGCCGGAGCGTGGTCGCGGGAATTCGATGCGACACCGATCAGCGCATTGCGGCCGCCTAGCCGATGGTCGCAAAAGCGGGAAACGTCTTGAGCAGCCAGAACGCAAACGCCGAAAGCGCCCCGGTGATCATGGCCACTCCCATCAGGATCATCGCCGCCCCCGCGACGACTTGCAGCCATCGCCCCAGGCGCCGCGCCGACTTCAGCCACTTCAGCAGCGCGCCCGTGAATAGCGCGGTGGCAAGGAACGGGACTCCCAGGCCGAGCGAGTAGACCGCGAGCAACGCGACGCCGCCCGACATCGTCGCCGCGACCGCGCTGAAAGTGAGTATCGCGCCCAGCACCGGACCGATACACGGGGCCCAGCCGAAGGCGAACGCCAGTCCGATGAGATACGCCCCGAGCGGCCGGCCGCCCTTGATGTCCACATGAAACCGCAGATCGCGCTGCAACCATGTCGGCTTCAGCGCCCCGACCATGAACAAGCCGAAGACGATGACGACGACGCCGGCGACGATGTTGGCTTCGTACTTGTAGCGCAGCAGCATTTGTCCGAGCGAGGTGGCGCCCGCGCCGAGTGCGATGAACACCGTCGAGAATCCGGCGACGAAGCAAAGGCTCAATCCGAGCGCGGCCAGCCGCTGCATCCGATCCGCCGAGTGAGAATCGTGCGAGAGGGTGTCGCCGGCCACGTACGACACGTAGCCCGGCACCAACGGCAGCACGCACGGCGAAAGAAACGAAATGATCCCCGCGCCGAAAGCGGTCGTAAACGTGATTGCCGACAGCTCGCCCATGCGCGCTCAGGCGGCCTCGCCCTGGAGCTTGCGGATCATCGGCATCAGCTTTTCGCGCAGCACCTCCGGCGTGATCGGCCCGATCTGCTTGTATGCGATGCGGCCCTTGCGATCGATCACGAAAGTCTCCGGCACGCCGTACACGCCCCAGTCGATCGCCACGCGTCCCGAGATGTCCGCGCCGGTGCGGGTGTAGGGATCCCCCAGCTCGTCGAGCCAGGCCTTCGCGTCATCGGGCCTGTCCTTGTAGTTGAGCCCGTGGATCGGGAGGACGCCCTTCCTGCCGAGATCCATCAGGATCGGGTGCTCTTCGCGGCACGCGACGCACCAGGAGGCGAACACGTTCACGAGCGACACCTCGCCCGCGAGATCGGCGCTGGAAAGCCCCAGCGTGCGGCCCTTGACGGCCGGCAGGCTGAACACCGGGACGGGCTTGCCGATGAGCGGCGAGGGCACGTCGCGAGGGTTCAGGGTGAGGCCGATCCCGAACACCACCGCCATCGCAAGAAACACGAGGAGCGGTATGTACCCTGCCAGCCTGAAGCCCGATCCCGGCGCGCGGCCGGCGGGCGCAATGACATTTTCTGCATCATTCATTCGAACTCCCTCCAGCGCGCCTCATCAGCAACACCGTTTCATCCGCTCTTCCAGTTTTTCGACTGTCGCACTGCTTTTCTCCGGCGCGCTCGGCGCCCGGAGGAAGACCAGCGCGAGGAGCGCAAGCCCGGCTGCCCCCGCCGCGAGCAGGATCCAGTGCGGCGCGGCGAGGCCATAGACGGCGACGAAGCCCGTGGGCATGAACAGCGTCTTCCAGGCGAGCGGCGAGCGCCCCTGGGGCAGGCGCTTCTCGAGCTGATAGGCGATTCCGACCACCGATCCGCCTAGGAGCACCGCGAGCATCGTGGCATCGACCGCGAGTCCGAGCTGCCGCGCCGCGGCCATCCAGAGCCAGGTCCCTCCGACGCCGACGCAGATCGGGCACACCGGGAAGGAGAGCCTCCCCCGCACGGCCCACGCCAAACCGGCGATGGCCCAGATCGAAACGAGCGTCGCAAGGATCGTCGTCATGGCGTTCAGACGACGAAGACGATCGCGCCGAGCGCGGCCATTGCGACGCCGCCGCCCCAGCGCATCGCCTTCCTCTCGCTCTGCTGCCACGCCTGCACCTTGGCGAGGAGCGCCTGGTCGCTCGCCACGAGCAGAATGAGGGCCAGCGGCAGCACGAAGATGAGGTTGTAGAGGAGGAGGTAGAAGACACCGGAGTAGTACGTCACCTGGTCGTGCAGCAGGCCGAGCACCATGAGATACGGCCCGCCCGTGCAGGGAAATTCGCACACGCCGACAAGGCCGCCCAGCACGACCGCGGTGGGCACCGAGGCCCGCTCCATGAGCACCGCAATCCTGTGGTGCGCCATGGTCGGAATCCTGACCTTCAGCGGGAATGCCGGGAAGACCTCGTTCGCGACGTTGATCAGCCCCAGCGCCACCAGCATCGTCGCCCCGACTTTCGCCATGAAATGCGGCGTGTCGAAGACGTGCAGCGTCTGCAGCAGGCCCAGTCCGATCATCAGGTACACGACGAAGATGCCGAAAATGTAGGCGCTGCCGATGGCGAGCACGCTCGAGCGCAGCTTCCCGATGCTGAGCAGGAACGCGATGGTCACCAGCAGGATCGAGAACGCGCAAGGATTGATGCTGTCGATCAGCGCGGCGACCCCGATCAACGGCAGCAGCCAGGTTCCGCCCCGGCTCAGGTCCCACAGCGCCGTAGTGCCGACGTTCTCGAGCCTGAAGAAGTAAACCAGCCCGAACAGGAGCAGGGTGCCGGATATGAGAAACGTGAGCTTTCTGGTCATGGCGGTCAGGGAGTGACGTTGGCGACGAAGGCGAGCTCGAGCGGGGACTCGAGGTCGGTCTGGATGGTGACGAGCCTTTCGATCCGGCCGATTCCGGCGGGGCCGTGGGCGGCGGGGTCGAACACCACCTCGACCATGGCCGCTTCGTTCGAGGCGATCGGCTCGTTGAGCGTGGGCATGGAGCCGTGGCCGGGCATTCCGTAAGGATCGAATTTCCGCCCGCCCTTCACGAGCGCCGCCGTGGTGCACATGCACGACGTGTACATCTTGCGGACCACGATCGGCGTCGCGCCCGTGTTCCTGATCCAGTACCGATGCGTGACTTTTCCCGCCGCCATCGAGACCGAGCCGAAATCGAAACTCGTCTCCTTCGCGGTCAGAATGCGGCTCGAGGGCGTCTCGACGCGCGCCGGCGTTGCCGGCGCTTTCGGCGTCGGTCCCGGCTTTGCGGCGACGATCAGTCCGCCGAGAACCACGATCACGAGAGCGGCTCCGATGACGAGCTTCCTGTTGAGGAAAAATCTGGATTGCCTGGACTGGAGAGTAGCTGTCTTGGCCATGTGAACTCCTTGAAGTCGGTTGCGCAATGCGGGGACGGCACAGTGGAGGATCAATGCCGGGCGAAGATGCTGTTCGCACCTCCGGCGCGGAAGATCACGACGCTGTAGGGGTCCCGTCCGCGACCCTGCTCCATCCCGGGCGAGCCCTGGACCATCCCGGGAACGGCAATTCCCGCAGCCTTGGGCTTCTCGCGCAGCAGCCGCTTGACGTCCTCTGCGGGCACATGGCCCTCGATCGCATAACCGCCGACCACCGCGGTATGGCAGGACGCCATCGCATCGGGAACACCGAACCGCTCCCGGAACGGCGTCACGTCGCGAACGTCGTGGACCACGACGCCGAAGCCGCTCTTTTTCATGTGCTCCACCCACAGCGTGCAGCAGCCGCAGGTGGGACTCTTGTAGACCTCCACTTTCTGCAGTTCGACCGCGAGCGACACGGTCGCGGACGATGCAGCGACCACCAACAGCATTCCCTGCGACAGGAGCCTGAGCCCCGGTGATGATTTCATATTGGCCTCACCTTTCGTAATTCCTGCGATCCGCATCGAGCGGAAACGCTCGGCCCGATGCCCGTTTGGAAGCTGCACGGAATCCGCCGCAATGACGCGTCGGCGGATCGATGCGCCAGTCACGCGGGACGCCGACTCGGGCGGCGCCGCATGACGCAGCGGAAAGATCAATTACGAAGGTTGCGGAACAGGATGGTCAGCGGTGGCCCGACGATGGGCGGCGCCGTGGCGACGACAAGCGGCACCTGCGCGGGCCGGAAGGCGGCGTGGAGAACGGTGAAAGGGGGAGCGAACAATACCGGCGCGGGGATGTCCGCCGCGACCTTCTGCTCGGTGCTCTTGTAGCCCTGCGTGCAGTGCTCGAGGCAGCGCGTCGCGGTGTCGGATTCGGGACACAGGTGCTCGTCCCCGCCCGCGTCCCGCGCCTTCAGCGCCGCGTGCTCCTGCCCCGCCAGACTCACGGTGCAGGCGCGCGCCGCCGCGGCGGCGCCGTTCGCGAGGAACATCGCCGCAACTAGAACGACCCAACAGCGCGCGAGAACGGACTTCATTTTCGGCCGCGAAAACGCCTTCGCACCCCCTTCTTTCGGCGCACCCATGCTAATCGGGCCCCGCGTGGCGTCACTTGATCCAGATCAATCCGCCCCGGGCCCGCGCCTACTTGATCGAGGTGATCACGTAGCGCGACTTTTCCTCGACGAATTCGAAGGTTACCTTCTGCTCGGGCTTCAGCACCTGGAGCAGTTTCTTGTCGCGGACGCTGAAATCCATGGTCATCCCGGGCCAGCCGAGGCTCTTGATCGGATCGTGCTTGAGCAGGACCACGCCTTTCGCGGCGTCGACGCGCTTCACCACGCCGGTGGCCTGGTGGCTTTGCGCGAACGCGACGCCCACGAACGACAGCAGCACGATCAATTTGAGCAGGAATTTCATTAAAGCCTCCTTCGAAGGATTAAGGAACTCAGTGTCATTCCGAGGCCGCAGGCCGAGGAATCTGCTTTTGCATTTCAACGAAAAGCAGATCCCTCGCTGTCGCTCGGGATGACGCCGCATGCAACGTCGATGTTCTCAAAGCCGGAAGATCCGCTCGGCGTTGCCGCCGCGCACCTTCTCCCGGACGTCGCTCGGAAGCGCATCGACCCTCGACAGGCAGCCTTTCATGTCGCCGATGGTGTGCGGATAATCCGAGCCGTAGAGCACGTTGTTCGTTCCGAACACCGACACCGCCATGTCGAGCGCATCCTGGCGGAACACCACCGAATCCGCGTAGACCTGGCGCATGTAGTTGCTCGGCCGCTCGGTCGTCTTCGAGCGCGCCGCCGGGATGTTGTCCCAGCAGATGTCCAGCCGGCCGACGAGGAACGGCAGCGCGCCGCCGCCGTGCGCGGCGATGATCTTCAGCTTCGCGTGGCGGTTGAAGAACCCGGCGAGGATCATGCGGCTCACCGCGAGCGAGGTGTCGAAGGTGAATCCGATCGGAGCGCTCAACTGGAACTCGTGCATGCCGAGTTCGCTCGACCCCGGCGGCGCGCCGGGATGGACCAGCACCGGAAGCGCCGCGTCGTCGATCGCGCGCCAGATCGGGTCGAAGAGCGGATCGGTGAGGTGCCGGCCGCTCACGTTGGCGATCACCATGACGCCCGCCGCGCCCGCCTTCACTGCGCGCTTCAGTTCCAGGAGCGCGGCCTTGGGGTACTGCCATGGCAGCGACGCGAACCAGCGGATGCGGTGGGGCCATTTCTTCTGCGCGCGGGCGAATTCGTCGTTCATGTGGCGCGCGGCCTGCACACTCACTTTCTCGCCGCCCCAGTAGACGTTCGGGCAGGTGAGCGACACCACGGCGAGGTCGACGCGCGCCTTGTCCATGTTGTCGATGCGCGCCTCCCAGTCGAACATGTTCGGCACCGGCGTCATGAACGGCGACCCCTCGAGGTGGATCGCGCGCAACCCGCCGGCCACGGGCTTCACCGTGTAGCGCGGCTTGCCGTGCTTCTCGAGCAGCGTCAGCCACTCCTTGCTGAGCATGTGCGTGTGTACGTCGATTACCTGTGACACTTCGATCTCCCTTTCTGCCGGCGCCGGCCTTCGTGTGCAGGCCCGAACTCTACCGGCGAAATGCGGGTCGCCGCAACTGCCGGAACCGCCGCGCGCGGTCACTTCTTCGCCGGAAGACTGAACCTGCCGGAGACGACGGGCTGACCCGGCAACGCGAGCGACAGCACGACCTTTGCGCCGGCACGCGTATCGAACCTGCCCCCGGCAGCAAGCGCGTTGCCGCCGGCGGGGACCAGCTTGAGCCTCAGCTTATCCCTGCCTGCAAGCACGATCGCACTCGCCTCCGCCCCCTTGGTGTCGACCTTGGCGTCCCCGGCACCGGTGACGAAGGCGCGTAACTCATCGGCATTCACAACCAGTTCGACGTGGTACTTGCCGGCATCCTCGACCACGCCGCCGTTGGGGCCGATCCTTTCGCCGTGGCCAAGAGCGGCAGCCGGCAGCAGCAGCGCGGCGGCAAGCAATGCATTCCTTGTCGACTTCATGCCAACCTCCTTCCCGGATGAATCATCAGAACACCTCCCGCGTGTGCCGTTCGAGCAGCCGCTTGAGCGGCTTCTCGCCCCACAGCCAGAACATCACCGGCGTGAGCAGGGTGTCGAGCAGCGTCGAGCTCACCAGCCCGCCGAAGATCACCACCGCGACCGGGTGCAGGATCTCCTTGCCGGGCTCGTCGGCGACAAGCAGCAGCGGCACCAGCGCAATCGCGGCGACGAGCGCCGTCATCAGCACCGGCGTCAGCCGCTCCAGCGACCCCCGCACGATCATCTTCCTTCCGAACACCTCGCCTTCGAAGGTGCACAGGTTGATGTAGTGACTGACCTTGAGAATGCCGTTGCGGGTGCTGATGCCCGCGAGCGTGATGAAACCCACCAGCGACGCGACCGAAAGCGGCTGCCCCGCCAGCCACAGCGCGATCACGCTGCCGACCATGGCGAGCGGGATGTTGCCCATGATCATGAACGACAGCACCGCCGAGCGGTAGCGCGCATCGAGGACGAGGAAAATAAGTATGAGCGACACGATCGACAGCAGCCCGATCAACTGCGTCGCCTGCTCCTGCGCCTGGAACTGTCCTT
>Ga0082335_1005131_pt1 | contig 18531 bp, 23 predicted proteins | sample Subgrocontami58m_FD_72375 | JGI IMG/M metagenome (GOLD analysis project Ga0082335, IMG submission 72375) | Subsurface groundwater microbial communities from S. Glens Falls, New York, USA - GMW37 contaminated, 5.8 m (SPADES assembly) (version 2) ... | reverse complement strand
TGGCTTGCCGACCGCCATTTCGGTGTCGGCTGCGACCAGTTGCTGATCGTCGAGCGTGCCACCACGCCGGGCGTGGATTTCCGCTACCGCATTTTCAACGCCGACGGCGGCGAGGTCGAGCAGTGCGGCAACGGCGCGCGCTGCTTCGTGCGCTTCGTCCATGAGCAGGGCCTCACCGACAAACGCGAGATTCGCGTCGAAACCAAATCCGGACTCATCGCGCCGCGCCTCGAAGCAGATGGCCAGGTCACGGTGGACATGGGCGCGCCGCGTTTTCTGCCGGCCGAGATTCCCTTCGACAGCCAGACCGACGCGGTGGTGCAGCCGCTGGCCGTGGGCGGCGCGCGAATCGAGATCAGCGTCGTCTCGATGGGCAATCCGCATGCGGTGCAGGTGGTGGCCGATGTCGATGGCGCGCCGGTGGCCGAGATCGGTCCGCTGATCGAATCGCATCCGCGCTTTCCGCGCCGGGTCAATGCCGGCTTCATGGAGGTGGTCGACCGCCACGCGATCCGCCTGCGCGTCTACGAACGCGGCGCCGGCGAGACCCTGGCCTGCGGTACCGGCGCCTGCGCCGCCGTGGTCGCCGGCATTCGCCGCGGCCTGCTCGATTCGCCGGTGCGCGTCGCCACGCGCGGCGGCGCGCTGTCCATCGCCTGGGCCGGCGCCGGTGACGCGCCGGTGCTGATGACCGGCCCGGCCGCCACCGTGTTCAGCGCCGAAATCGAACTCCCCGACAACCTTTGAAAGCCCTGCCATGAAATCGGAAGACGTCGCCCGCTACCTCCACGACCACCCGGAGTTCTTCGACCAGTACGCGGAAACGCTGACCCTGCTGACGCTGCCCGACCCGCACAGCGGCCGCGCTGTCTCGATCACCGAAAAACAGCTGGTCAAGCTGCGCGACAAGGTGCGCGCGCTGGAAACCAAGCTGGTCGAGCTGATCGGCTTCGGCGAGGAAAACGACGCGATCTCCGACAAGGTGCATGGGCTGGCCGTGGCGCTGATCGCGGCCACCGACCAGGCGGCCGTGGCGCGCGCCCTGTATTCGCATCTGGGCGGCGCATTTGCCGTGCCGCACGTCGGCCTGCGCCTGTGGGGCGTGGCACCCGGTGGCGGCCATGAATTCGATGCGGTTGCCGACAGCCTCCAGGCCTTTGCCGCGGGCCTCGGCCAGCCCTGGTGCGGGCCGGTCGACGGGCAGGAGGCGCTGGCCTGGTTCGGCGAGGCGGCGGCGCATCTGCGCTCGATGGCCCAGGTGCCACTGCGCGATGCCGGCGGCAACTGCATCGGCCTGCTGGTGATGGCCAGCGAGGAGTCGCACCGCTTCTACCCGGAACTCGGCACGCTCTACCTGGAGCGCATCGGCGCGATGGCGGCGGCGGCGCTGTCGCGCGTCGCGGCCTGAGTCGCGCGCGACGCATCATGGATGCCTCGGTCGAGCAGTTTCTCGCCGAGCTTGCCGTGCAACGACGCGCCAGTCCGCACACGCTGCGCGCCTACCGCGGCGATCTCGAACGCTTGAACACGCTGGCCGCCGGCAGCGATCCGGCGGCACTGAAATCGCCGCAGTTGCGGCGCGGCCTGATGCAATTGCACGCGCAGGAGCTTGCGCCACGCTCGATCGCGCGCACGCTTTCGGCCTGGCGCAGCTATTACGCCTGGCTGGCGCGGCGTGGCGCGATTCCGCTCAATCCCGCCGACGGACTGCGCGCGCCCAAGCGTCCGCGCAACCTGCCCAAGGCCCTCGGCATCGATCAGGCGGCGGCGCTGCTCGACGGGCCGCTGGCGGTATCGGCCGACCATCCCCTGCTGGTTCGTGACGCCGCGATGTTCGAGTTGCTCTATTCCTCCGGCCTGCGCCTGTCGGAACTGGCCGGTCTCGACTGGCCTGGCGGGCTGGACCTGGCAGCCGGCGAAGTCACCGTCACCGGCAAGCGGCAGAAGACGCGCATCGTGCCGGTCGGCGACAAGGCGCTGGCCGCGCTGCGCGCCTGGCTGGAGTTGCGTCCGCGCTTCGAGCACGAGGGCCAGCCGGCGCTGTTCCTCGGCCGCCACGGCACGCGGCTGACGCCGCGGCAAATCGCCAGTCGCCTCGCGCAATGGGCGCAACGCCAGGGTGTCGGCGTCCATGTGCATCCCCACATGCTGCGCCACTCCTTTGCCTCGCACGTCCTGCAATCCTCTGGCGACCTGCGCGCGGTGCAGGAAATGCTGGGCCACGCCAGCATCGCCGCAACGCAGATTTATACGCACCTGGATTTTCAGCACCTGGCGAAGATCTATGACGCGGCGCATCCGCGAGCGAAGAAAGCCTGAACCGCTTGTCGGGTCAGGCGCCCAGCAGCCGCTTTAGTCCGAGCAGCACGACCATGCCGGCGATGAAGGGCAACCACGGGTTGCGCCACAACAGCGCTGCGGCAACGGCGGCGATGACGCCAGCAAGCCTTGGATTCAGCGGCATGAAGTCGCCGCCGACCACCAGCACGTCGGGCGCGACAATGGCCGCCAGCGCGGCCGCCGGCGCGTAGCGCAAGGCGCGCTGAACCACCGATGGCAGCCGCACCCGGCCGCCGAGGACGATGAAGCTGGCCCGCGGCAGCGTGGTCGCCAGGCCGATCAGGACGAAGCTCAGCCACAGCAATGCATCGCCGCTCACGCGCCCTCTCCCTTGCCTTGCCAATGCTCGGCGGCGAAGCCGGCAACGATGCCGACCACGATGGCGACGATCAGGCCCAAGCGCAGCGGCATGCCGCGCAGCAGTACCGCCGTCGCGCCGCTGGTGAGGGCGGCGACCAGCATCGGCCGCTGCTTCGCCAGCGGGACCAGCAGCACCAGCAGGGCGATCGAGGCCATGAACTCGAGCGACCAGTGCTTCGGAATCGAGCCGGCGGCGAACACCCCGATCAGCGCAAAGGCTTGCCACAGTGCCCAGGACCAGAGCGAGGGCGCCAGGTAATAGCCGAGCCTCCAGCGCGGGTCCTCGACCTTGAGCATTTTCTCCAGGCAGCAGGCGAACACGCCGTCGGTCAGCAGATGCCCGCAGTACCAGCGCAGCGGCGCGCCGACGCCGCGAAAGCCCTGGGCTATAGCGGCGCTGAAAATGATGAAGCGCAGGTTCAGGGCCAGCGCCGTGACCACGATCAGCCACAGCGGCGCACCGGCTCCGATCAGCGGCAGGGTGCCGAGCTGGGCCGTGCCTGCAAAGACGATGAGGTTCATGCCCATGGCCTGGGTCGGCGTGAAGCCGGTGCTGATCATGGCCATGCCGGTCACCATGGCCCAGGGGATCAGTCCCACGGAAAACGGCAGGAAGGCGTAGAAGCCCTCGCGGGCACCGGTACGGAATGGCGAGACGGACATGAAGGCAGGCGGATGGGGAATCCGGTCATTGTAGAAAGATTTCCTGCCGCACCGGACTCTGTCTGCCTGGGATTCCGCTTCGCGGGCCGGCAAAAGCTGACTTTCCGGAGTTCCTTACTCGAAATTGACGGAAGGACTCATAATGCCGCTGATGAGCTCATAAAGAGATATTTTCAACAATCCAAAAGCAAGGGGGAAGCAATGGCTGCAGGCAAGTCCAAGATCATCTACACGCTTACCGACGAGGCGCCGCTCTTGGCGACGTATGCGTTTCTGCCCATCATCAAGACCTTCGCCGCGCCGGCCGGCGTCGATGTGGTCGGCTGCGACATTTCGGTCGCGGCGCGAGTCCTGGCCGAACTCTCCGACTTCCTGACCGATGACCAGAAGGTCCCCAACAACCTCACCGAACTGGGGCAACTTACCCAGGACCCCGACACCAACATCATCAAGCTGCCCAACGTCAGTGCCTCGGTGCCGCAGCTGATAGCGTGCGTCAAGGAATTGCAGGCGCGCGGCTACAAGATTCCCGATTACCCGGAAGACCCGAAGACCGACGAAGAGAAGGCGATCAGGGCGCGCTACGCCAGGTGTATCGGCAGCTCGGTCAACCCGGTGCTGCGCGAAGGCAACTCCGACCGCCGCGCGCCCAATGCCGTGAAGAACTATGCGCGCAAGAACCCGCATTCCATGGGCGAATGGAGCCAAGCCTCGCGCACCCATGTCTCGCACATGCACCACGGCGACTTCTACCACGGCGAGAAGTCGATGACGCTGGACAAGGCCCGCGACGTCAAGATGGAACTGATCACCAAGAGCGGCAAGACCATCGTACTCAAGCCCAAGCTCAGCCTGCTGGCCGGCGAAGTGATCGACAGCATGTTCATGAGCAAGAAGGCGCTGTGCGAGTTCTACGAGAAGGAAATCGAGGATGCCTACAAGACCGGCGTGATGTTCTCGCTGCACGTCAAGGCGACCATGATGAAGGTCTCGCACCCGATCGTCTTCGGCCACTGCGTCAGGATCTTCTACCGGGATGCCTTTGAAAAGCACGGCAAGCTGTTCGACGAACTCGGCGTGAACGTCAATAACGGCATGGTCAACCTGTTCGACAAGATCGCCACGCTGCCGGAATCCAAGCGCGAAGAGATCATGCACGACCTGCATGCCTGCCACGAGCACCGGCCGGAACTGGCGATGGTCGATTCGGCCAAGGGCATCACGAATTTCCACTCGCCGAGCGACGTCATCGTCGACGCCTCGATGCCGGCCATGATCCGCATCGGCGGCAAGATGTGGGGTGCCGACGGCCGGCCGAAAGATTGCAAGGCGGTGATGCCGGAGTCCACCTTCGCCCGCATCTACCAGGAGATGATCAACTTCTGCAAATGGCACGGCAACTTCGACCCGAAGACCATGGGCACCGTGCCCAACGTCGGCCTGATGGCCCAGCAGGCCGAGGAATACGGCTCGCACGACAAGACCTTCGAGATATCGGAAGACGGCGTCGCCAACATCACCGACCTCGCCAGCGGCGAAGTGCTGCTGTCGCAGAACGTCGAGCAGGGCGACATCTTCCGCATGTGCCAGGTCAAGGATGCGGCGATTCGCGACTGGGTGAAACTCGCGGTGACCCGCTCGCGCCAGTCGGGCATGCCGGTGATCTTCTGGCTCGACCCCTATCGTCCGCACGAGAACGAACTGATCAAGAAGGTCAAGACCTACCTCAAGGACCACGACACCACGGGCCTCGACATCCAGATCATGTCGCAGGTGCGCGCCATGCGCTACTCGCTGGAGCGCGTGATCCGCGGCCTCGACACCATCTCGGCCACCGGCAACATCCTGCGCGACTACCTGACCGACCTGTTCCCCATCATGGAACTCGGCACCAGCGCCAAGATGCTGTCCATCGTGCCGCTGATGGCCGGCGGTGGCATGTACGAGACGGGCGCCGGCGGTTCGGCGCCCAAGCACGTCAAGCAGCTCGTCGAAGAGAACCACCTGCGCTGGGATTCGCTCGGCGAATTTCTTGCGCTGGCGGTATCACTGGAAGACCTCGGCATCAAGAGCGGCAACGCCAAGGCCAAGATACTGGCCAAGACCCTCGACGATGCCACCGGCAAGCTGCTCGACAACCGCAAGGGTCCGTCGACCCGCACCGGCGAGCTCGACAACCGCGGCAGCCAGTTCTACCTGGCCATGTACTGGGCGCAGGCCCTGGCCGAGCAGAACGACGACAAGGACCTCAAGGCGCATTTCGCGCCGCTGGCGAAGGCGCTGGCCGAGAACGAGCAGAAGATCGTCGAGGAGCTGAAGGCCGTGCAGGGCAAGCCGGTGGATATTGGTGGCTATTACATGCCCGACACGGCAAAGACCGAGGCCGTGATGCGCCCGAGCCCCACCTTGAACGCCGTTATCGACGCTGCACGAGCCTGACGGCAGCCGGCACGGATCCGCCCGCTGCAGCGGGTCCGTGCGTTTCCGGTTTCTCTCGAAAATCCCCAATGACCCTGCGAATCGCCATCAACGGCTACGGCCGCATCGGCCGCTGCTTTCTGCGCGCGCTGCAGGAATCTCCGCTGCGCGCGGCGGTTTCGGTGGTGGCCATCAACGAGCCGGCCGACATCGAGAGCATGGCCTACCTGACGCGCTTCGATTCGACCCACGGCCGCTTTCCCGGCAGCGTCGCCGTGCGTGGCGGGCAGTTGCACATCGACGACCATGCGATCGCTGTGTCGCATGCCCGGACACCGGACGACGTGGATTGGCGCGCGCTCGACATCGATCTGCTGGTCGAGGCTTCCGGGCAATATTCAGGCCGCGCCGAATTGAATGCCTTCATTGCCGCGGGCTGCCCGCGCCTGCTGTTGTCGCAGCCCGGGCACGGTGCCGACGATGTCGATCGCACCATCGTTTTCGGCAGCAATCAGGAGTCGCTGACGGGCAGCGAGCGGATCGTCTCCGCCGCGTCGTGCACCACCAATGCCATCGTTCCCGTACTCAAGATAATCGACGACGCCTTCGGCATCGAGAACGCGATGCTGACCACGCTGCATTCGGTGATGAACGACCAGCCGCCGATCGACGGCTATCACCATGCCGACCCGCGCCGCACGCGTTCGGCGATGCAGTCGATCGTGCCGGTGGCCACCGGGCTGGCGAAGGGCGTGGTGCGCCTGCTGCCGCAACTGGCGAACCGGATCGAAGCCAAGTCGATCCGCGTGCCGGTGACCAATGTCTCGGCCATCGACCTGGTGGCGACGCTGACGCGTGCCACCACAGTCGCCGGACTCAATGAACAGCTGCGCGCCACCGTCGATGCGGCCCATTCCGGCCAGCTCGCCTATACCGAAGAGGCGCATGCCTCGGTCGATTTCAACCACAACCCGCATTCCGCAATCATCGACATCAGCCAGACCCACATGAGCGGGCCGCAACTGGCCAATGTCCTGATCTGGTTCGACAACGAATGGGGCTTTGCCAATCGCATGCTGGAACTGGCGGCCTTCTGGGGAAGCCGCCTGACGCGCTGATCGCCGCGCCAGGGCGCCGGGGGCCTTTCAGGCGCGCGGCAGATGGCCTTCCGCCAACGCGGCGCGATATACGCGCAGCGCCGCCTGCGCGTCATCGGCGGCGTAGAGCATCTGGCGCTCGGTCAGGCGCGGATGGGCCCAATTGGAGGTGGTGGTGCGTTTGGATTTCCGCATGCGGCGGCCGAGGTAACGGGCGACCGCCGTTTTCGCCCCCATGGTCTGCTTCGGTTTTTCGCCGGGAAGCGCGCGCGACAGGTCGAGCACCTGTCGCGCCTCGATGCCGAGTCGTGCGCTGAGTTGCGCCAGGTCGCTGGCGAGGCCGAAGCCGACCTTGAGGATGCGCGGCGATTCGAGGATGGCGCGCAAGCCCTGATGATCCAGTCGGGCATTGACCGGAAACAGGTAAACCCGCTGTTCCGTCGCGAGCTGGACCAGGTGCGGTCCGGTGGATACCTCGCCCTTGGCGAAGGTCGGCTTGGCCTCGGTGTCGAAGCCGAGCACGGCTTCTGCCATCAGTGCGCGATGGGCGTCAGCCGCCGCTGCCGGCGAATCGACCAGCACCACGTCGGCGATGGCGATGCCCTGGTAGGGCGGCAGTTCGGCAACCGGGTCTGGGTCGGGGAGGGTGTCCATGGGGTGATTTCGAGGCGAAACGCCGCGCGCCGCGATCCGGCGCCGGAGTTCCGGCCGGTTTCAAGTCTATAGGTCATTGCCGCAACTCGGTCTACAATTGCCGTCCTCACCCTGCAAGAGTTCCCTGGCATGTCCGAAACCGCATTCTGTTACCACTGTCGTCAGCATCATCCGAAGACGGAGATGCGCCAGATCGAAACCAAGGCCGGCAAGCGCTGGCGCTGCATTCGCAGCATCGAGGCCACCCGTCAGGGCCAGGCCGCGCGCGAGGCCTACGGCCGCCAGGTTTCCGAGATGAACAAGTCCGAGGCGCAAAGCCGGGCGCGACTGTCCAAGCCGATCGTCGTCTGACGGTCGTCCCGCGATGAAGCTTCGCGGGTTTGCCCTCCTCCTGCCGACACTGCTGCTTGCCTGTGCGCCCTTGCCCATGGGACGGGGGCACGGTGCGCTGTGGCAGCCCTCGCCCAATTTCGACCCGCGCCGGCCGAACTTCGTCATCCTGCACCAGACCACCAACGACAACGCCGCCAAGGCCCTGGCGACGCTGACCGATCCCGCCCGTAAAGTCAGTGCCCACTACCTGATTGCGCGTGATGGCGCAGTGCTGCAACTGGTGGACGAGTCCGCGCGTGCCTGGCATGCGGGCGCGTCGCGCTGGGGCGGCACGAGCGACCTGAACTCGGCCTCGATCGGTATCGAGCTCGACAACACAGGCGCGGAGCCCTTCGCCGAGCCGCAGATTGCCGCCTTGCTGATCCTGCTGTCGGACTTGCGCGAGCGCTACCGGATTCCCGCCGCCAACATCCTGGCCCACGGCGACGTGGCGCCGACGCGCAAGGTCGATCCCAGCCGTTTCTTCCCCTGGCGTCGGCTGGCGCAGGCCGGTTTCGGCCTTTGGTGCGAGGCGCCGCCACCGGCCGCGCCGGCAGGTTTCGATGCTGCGCTGGGCCTGCGCGCGCTGGGCTACGACATGGCCGTGCCGGCGGCGGCCCGCGCCACCTTCCGCCGTCACTTCCTCGGGCAGGAAGGCGATGCCGAACTTTCCGACGGCGAGCAGGCCCTGCTGCATTGCCTGCTCGACCAGCCGCGCGCGGCGGCACCGGCCGCAGATATGGGAAGCGAGTGATGGCCACCACCACGCGCTACGCCGAGATCCCGGTCTATACGACCAAGGACGGTTCGGAAATCCGCGAACTTATGCATCCGGCCGCGCATGGCAACCGCGGGCAAAGCCTGGCCGAGGCCACGGTGGCGCCGGGATGCCGCACGCTTCTGCATCGTCACGCGCTGACCGAGGAGCTCTACCACGTCAGCGCTGGCCGCGGCCTGTTGACCTTGGGTGAGGCACGCTTCGAAATATCGGTTGGCGACACAGTACAGATCGCACCAGGGACGCCACATTGCATCGCGGCACTGGGCGGCGAGCCGCTGCGCATCCTCTGCTGCTGCACGCCGCCTTACTCGCACGAGGATACGGAACTGCTGGAGAAAGACGCGGCGCGCTGAATTCGGCGCCACTGCCGGGGCGATTCAGCGTGCCGCCTTGTCCAGGCCGAGCCTGGCCAGGCTCAGGCGGTGGCCGCTTTTCCGGCGACCAGTTCTTGCGCCTGCGCCTGCAGGGTGCCGGGCAGCGCCGCCTGGCGGATGCGTCGCACGGGAATCGCCATGATGTCCTGCCGCGCCGGTCCTTAATGCAGGGGCGGGCGGTGCTCGATCAAGCCGCGCAGCTTGCGCCAAGCCTGCCAGCCGAGAAAGGCGCGGCGTCCCCAGCGCCAGACGCGACTTGGCTTCGCGACCAACAGTGCGACGCCGCCGACGACCACGACGTGCGGATGGGCGCGCAGCCAGTGCGCCGCGTCGACCGCCAGATCGGCGCCGGTGAACATGGGACGCAGGCCGCCGGCATGGTGGGCGAAGTCCGTGCGCAGGGTATCGCCGGTGATCTGCAGGCGCTGTTTCCTCAGCGCCAGTTCGAGCACCGCCGGATTCATCGCGGATTGGCCGAGCCGTCCCGCGCCAGGGCCTCGCGGTCCTTGGCGAGTTCGGCCAGGCTGGCCGTGAACAGCGTCGATCCTGATTTGGCGAAATTCATCGCGACCAGCAGCGTGGCGATGCCGGCGCCGAGGAACAGGGCGCTGAAAATGCCCAGCGCCAGCAGGCGGTTGCTATCCCAGAACAGCACAGTCAGGAAGACGGCGAGAAAGACCAGTCCGGCGCTGAGGCAGACCAGGGCGATCGCCCCGTAGGTGAGCAGCGACAGCAGGCGCAAGCGCTCTTCGGCCAGTTCCACGCCGAGTAGTTGCAGACGATTCTGCAACAGCGCCAGCGCGGTGCCGAAGAGGCCCGTCAACGATGCAAACAGTCCCGCCCGGGAGGCCTCGCCGCCGGGGGTGCCGTCAGCCATGAAATCAGCGACGACCGATCAGCAGTCCGGCGATCAAGCCGATGCCGGCCGCCACGCCCACCGAGCGCCAGGGATTGTCATGCACATAGTCGTCCGCGGCGCGACCGACCTGCTTGGCGCGGTCGACCACGATGGCCTCGGCTTCGGCCAGCTTGATCTTGGCGGAGGCGAGGCGATCCTGGGTCCTGGCGCGGATCTCCGCGATCTTCTCGCCGGCCTGGCCGGCCGTGGCGCGCAGCAGCTCTTCGCTGTCGGCGATTACCAGCTTGACGTCGGCAATCAGTTTGTCCTTGGTAACGTCGCTCATGTCGCTCATGGTGTTCTCCTGGATGAAAGGGGTGAAACGTTAAGGTAGCGATTTTGCCGCTCTGCCGCAATGATATACGTCATATGTGGGCGAATTCGTAGTCGATGGTCAGCGGGGCGTGGTCCGAAAAGCGCCGGTCCTTGTAGACACCGGCCTTGCGGGCCGTGGCCGCCAGTCCCGGCGTGGCGATCTGGTAGTCGATGCGCCAGCCGACATTCCTGGCCCAGGCCTGGCCGCGGTTGGACCACCAGGTGTAGGCCTCGCCGGTGGCCTCCGGCAGCAGCTTCCGATGTACGTCCACCCAGCCCAGGTCGTCGAACACCGACGACAGCCAGGCGCGTTCCTCCGGGAGGAAGCCGGAGTTCTTCTGGTTGGACTTCCAGTTCTTCAGGTCGATTTCACGGTGCGCGATGTTCCAGTCGCCGCACAGCAGGATCTCGCGCCCGTCGCGCCGCGCCTCGCTCGCCAGGCGCTCAAGTTGCGGCCGGAACTGGTCGAGGAAGCGGAACTTGGCTTGCTGGCGTTCGTCCGAACTGGAGCCGGACGGGAGGTAGAGCGAGACCACCGAGAGCTTGCCGAAGTCGGCTTGCAGGTAGCGGCCCTCGGCATCGAATTCGGCATTGCCGAAACCCTCGACCATGCGCTCGGGCGCTCGTCGGGAATAGATGCCGACGCCGCTGTAGCCTTTCTTTTCGGCGCAATGGAAATAACCGGCGTAGCCGTCGGGCTGGGTCAATGCGGGCGTCAGGTCGGGCATCTGAGCCTTGAGTTCCTGGACACAGACAATGTCGGCCGCCTGTGTCGCCAGCCAGTCGAAAACCCCCTTGCTGGCGGCGGAGCGGATACCATTGAGATTCAGACTGAGTATTCGGAGCATATGCCTGTGCATGTAGAATGGCCGCGATGAATGCGAACGCCGACCCTGTGGCTGCCAGCGAGTTGAGCCGCGAGTTTATCGCCTTCGCCTGCGAGCTGGGCGTGCTGCGCTTTGGTGAATTCAAGACCAAGGCGGGGCGTCTCAGCCCCTACTTCTTCAATGCCGGATTGTTCTGCGACGGAGCCTCGCTGGCGCGCCTGGGCGATTTCTATGCGCGGCGCGTGATGGCGACCGGCGTGGCGTTCGACGTGTTGTTCGGCCCCGCCTACAAGGGCATTCCGCTCGCCGCGGGCGCCGCGATGGCGCTCGCCGGCCACGGCCGCAATGCGCCCTACGCCTACAATCGCAAGGAAGCCAAGGATCACGGCGAAGGCGGCACGCTGGTCGGCGCGCCGCTCAAGGGCCGCGTTCTGATCATCGACGACGTGATTTCGGCCGGCACCTCGGTGCGCGAATCGGTCGAGTTGATCCGTGCCGCCGGGGCCGAGCCGGCCGCCGTGCTGATCGCGCTGGACCGGCAGGAACGCGGCCAGGGCGAACTTTCGGCGGTGCAGGAGGTCGAGCAGACTTTCCGCGTTCCGGTGATTGCCATTGCCAGCCTGACCGATTTGATCGATTATCTTTCCGGCCATCCGGAACTGGAAAGCAAGCTTGCCGCCGTGCGCGCCTATCGTGCCCGCTACGGCATCGACCGAGGAGAATCCCCATGCGCCTGATATCCGCCCTGCTGTTTGCTTCGTCCGCCCTGCTGAGCCAGGCCGTCGCCGCCCAGGCGCGAATCTATTGCTGCGACGACGCCGGCGGCAAGAAGGTGTGCGGCGATTTCCTGCCGCCCTCCTGTCAGGGTCGGGCCTACGAGGAGCGGGACAATCGCGGCTTTGTACTGAAAATGGTCGAGGCGCCGCTGACTCCCGAACAACAGGCGCGACGCGACGCGGAAAAAGCCAAGAAGGCCGAAGACGCGAAGAAGGCAGCCGAGGAGCGGCGCCGCACGCTGGCCTTGTTGGCCACCTACTCGAGCGAAAAGGATATCAACTCGGCGCGGGATCGCGCTTTGGCTGAAGTTGACAAGAACATGAAGCAATCGCAGCAACGGCTGGACGAAGCCAACAAGAAGAAAAAGAAGATCGACAGCGACAAGGAGTTCTACAAGGGCAAGGCGATACCCGAGCAGGTCAAGGCCGAGATCCGCGACAACCAGAAGGAGATCGACGCGCAGCAGGCGGCGGTGGCGGCCAAGGTCAAGGAAGCCGAGGAAGTGCGGGCCCGTTTCGCCGAAGAGAAGAAGCGCTATCTTGAGCTGACCGGCAAGAAGTCGACGGAGGCCGCTCCGGTGGCTGCGGCGCCCGCGGCATCGGCACCGGCACCGGCACCGGCACCGGCGGCGAAGCCGGCAGAAAAGAGGTAATCAGACTCCGAGTTTCTTTTTCAGCAGGTCGGTGACCTGCTGAGGATTGGCCTTGCCCCGGGTGGCCTTCATGGCCTGGCCGACCAAGGCGTTGAAGGCCTTCTCCTTGCCGGCGCGGAATTCATCCACGGATTTCTGGTTGGCGGCGAGGACTTCGTCGACCAGCGCCTCGATCGCGCCGCTGTCGGTGATCTGCTTCAGGCCCTGCTTCTCGATGATTTCGTCGGCGGTGCCGCCCTCGCCATTCCAGAGCGCCTCGAACACCTTCTTCGCGATGTTGTTGGAAATCGTGTTGTCGGCGATGCGCGTGATCAGGCCCGCGAGTTGCGTCGCCGCTACCGGGCTGTCGGCGATATCGAGCTCTTCGCGATTGAGCCGCGCGGAGAGCTCGCCCTGCATCCAGTTGGCGACGGGTTTGGCAAGTGAGGCACCGGTCAAGCCAACAGCCGCCTGGAAAAAGCTCGCTGTTTCGCGCTGGCTGACCAGCATGCCGGCATCGTAGGCCGAGAGGCCGTACTCCGATTGGAAGCGCGCCTGCATCGCCTGCGGCAGCTCCGGCATGCCGGACTTGACCTCGGCAATCCAGTCCGGCTTGATTTCCAGCGGCAGCAGGTCAGGGTCGGGGAAGTAGCGGTAGTCGTGGGCGTCTTCCTTGCTGCGCATGGCGCGCGTCTCGCCCGTGTCGGGATCGAATAGCACCGTGGCCTGGCGGATGGCGCGGCCTTCAGTGATTTCGTTGATCTGCCATTGCACCTCGAAGTCGATCGCCTGCTGCATGAAGCGGAAAGAGTTCAGGTTCTTGATCTCGCGCCGGGTGCCCAGCGGCTGGCCCGGGCGGCGCACCGAAACGTTGGCGTCGCAGCGGAAGCTGCCTTCCTGCATGTTGCCGTCGCAGATGCCTATCCATTGCACCAGCGAGTGCAGCGCGCGGGCATAGGCCACGGCCTCGGCCGACGAGCGCATGTCGGGTTCGGTGACGATCTCCAGCAGCGGCGTGCCGGCGCGGTTGAGGTCGATGCCGGTGCGGCCGTGAAAATCCTCGTGCAGCGATTTTCCGGCATCTTCTTCAAGGTGCGCTCGCGTCAGGTGGATGAACTTCTCGACCGCCGCGGCGCCAGCGTTGCTGACGCCCCGAAGGAAGTCCCCTTGGGGGACATTGATGGCGAGGCCGCCGCCGGCAACCACGGGGATCTCGAACTGGCTGATCTGGTAGCCCTTGGGCAGGTCGGGGTAGAAGTAGTTCTTGCGTGCGAACACCGAGCGCGGCGCGATCGTGGCGCCTACGGCGAGGCCGAACTTGATCGCGCAGACCACGGCCTTGCGGTTGAGCACCGGCAGCACGCCGGGCAAAGCGATATCCACCGCGTTGGCCTGCACATTGGGCTCGGCGCCGAAGGCGATGCTGCTGCCGGAGAATATCTTCGACTGCGTCCGCAACTGGACATGGGTTTCGATCCCGATCACGACTTCCCAGCTCATTTCATTGTCTCCGGCATGCGGGTGTGCCAGTCGGTGGCCTTCTGGTACTGGTGCGCCACGTTCAGCATCTTTGCCTCGCCGAACCAGTTGCCGATGATCTGCAATCCTACGGGCATGTCGTTCGCGCCGAAGCCGCAAGGCAGGGACATGCCCGGCAGGCCGGCGAGGTTGGTCGAAATCGTGTAGATGTCCGACAGGTACATCTGCACCGGGTCGGCGCTCTTGGCGCCGAAGGCGAAGGCCACCGAGGGCGAGGTCGGGCCCATGATCACGTCGCAGCTCCTGAAAGCCTCGACGAAGTCGGCGGCGATCAGGCGCCGGATTTTCTGCGCCTTGAGGTAGTAGGCATCGTAGTAGCCGTGGGACAGCACATAGGTGCCGATCAGGATACGGCGCTTCACTTCGGCGCCGAAGCCCTGCGCCCGGCTGCGCGAGTACATCTCGGTCAGGTCGTTGTACTCCGGCGCGCGATAACCGTAGCGCACGCCATCGAAGCGCGACAGGTTGGAACTGGCCTCGGCCGGTGCGATCACGTAGTAGGCAGGCACCGAAAGACCTGAGTTGGGCAAGGCCACCTCGACCGTGGTGGCGCCGAGCTTGCGGTACTCGGTCAGCGCCGCTTCGACCGCAGTGCGCACGTCGTCATCCATGCCCTCGCCGAAGAATTCCCCGGGCAGCCCGATGCGCAGGCCGGCCAGCGGCTGTTCGAGGTCGCGGGTGTAGTCCTCGGTCGGGCGCTCCAGCGAAGTGGAGTCACGCGGATCGAAGCCCGCCATTGCCGTGAGCAGCAGCGCGCAGTCTTCCGCGCTCTTGGCCATCGGTCCGGCCTGGTCGAGGCTGGAGGCGAAGGCGATCATGCCGTAGCGCGAAACCGCGCCGTAGGTGGGTTTGAGGCCGGTCAGGCCGCACAGGGCGGCCGGCTGGCGGATCGAGCCGCCGGTGTCGGTGCCGGTGGCGGCCGGCGCCAGGCGCGCCGCGATGGTCGCCGCCGAGCCGCCCGAGGAGCCGCCGGGCACCCGGGAAACGTCCCAGGGATTCCTTACCGGGCCGAAATGCGAGGTCTCGTTGGACGAGCCCATGGCGAACTCGTCCATGTTGAGTTTGCCCAGCGTGACCATGCCGGCGGCGGCCAGCTTTTCGACGACATGCGCGTCGTAAGGCGCGACGAAGTTCTCCAGCATCTTCGAGCCGCAGCTCGTGCGCCAGCCCTGAGTGCAGAAAATATCCTTGTGCGCCAATGGGATACCGCTCAATGGGCCGCCCGCGCTGGCCGCCAGCCGGGCATCGGCCGCGCTTGCCTGGGCCAGGGTCTTCTCGCGGTCCAGGGCGATAAAGGCGTTGAGGCCGGGATTCAGGCGATCGATGCGGTCGAGGAACAGCGTGGCCAGCTCGACGGCGGAAACCTTTTTCGCCGACAGCGCGGCTGAAAGTTCGCGAAGGGAAGAATTGATCATTCCACCACCCTCGGAACCAAATACAGCCCGGCCTCGGTTTCCGGTGCCACGGCCTGGAACTCGGCGCGGCGGTCGGTTTCGGTGACTGCGTCGGGGCGCAAGCGCTGCACCACGTCGACGGCGTGGGCCATCGGCTCGATGCCGGTGGTATCGACCGCCTGCAGTTGCTCGATGAAGCCGAGGATGCCGTTCAACTGGTCGCGGGTGCTTTCACGCTCCTCGGGGGAGAGTTCGATGCGCGACAGGAGTGCGATGCGGGAGACGTCTTCCGGACTGAGGGACATGGCGACAAGTGGGGTGGATGGCGTGGAGCCCGCCTGAAACAAGGCGGTTCGTTGCCTGAATCGACGGGCGCGATAGGTTATCATATGCGACCTTTCTGACCCAGCCTTTCCCGGGCGGGCGCCACCACTGGAATTACGATGTTCGGCTTTCTGCGCTCCTATTTTTCAAATGACCTCGCCATCGACCTCGGTACCGCCAACACGCTGATTTACGTGCGCGGCAAGGGCGTGGTGCTCGACGAACCTTCCGTGGTCGCCATTCGCATCGAAGGCGGCCCCAACGCCAAGAAAACCATCCAGGCGGTGGGCAAGGAAGCCAAGACCATGATCGGCCGCAATCCGAAGGAAATTTCGGTGATCCGGCCCTTGAAGGACGGCGTGATCGCCGACTTCACCGTCACCGAGCAGATGTTGAAGCAGTTCATCAAGCGCGTGCACGAGTCGCGCCTGTTCTCGCCCAGCCCGCGCATCATCATCTGCGTGCCCTCGGGCTCCACGCAGGTCGAGCGTCGCGCCATTCGCGAGTCCGCGCTGGGCGCCGGCGCGTCGCAGGTGTATTTGATCGAGGAGCCGATGGCCGCGGCGATCGGCGCCGGACTGCCGGTGTCGGACGCCACCGGCTCGATGGTGGTGGACATTGGCGGCGGCACCACAGAGGTCGGCGTGATCTCGCTGGGCGGCATGGTCTATGCCAATTCGGTACGCGTCGGCGGCGACAAGTTCGACGAGGCGATCATCTCCTACATCAGCCGCAACTACGGCATGCAGATCGGCGACAACACCGCGGAGAACATCAAGAAACAGATCGGTTCGGCCTTCCCTGGCGCCGAGGTGCGCGAGATGGAAGTCTCCGGCATCAACCGCGCCGAGGGCATCCCGCGCAAGTTCACGATTTCTTCCAACGAAGTCCTCGAAGCCCTGTCCGAGCCGCTCAACCAGGTGGTCAAGGCGGTCAAGGATGCGCTGGAGAAAACCCCGCCCGAACTCGGCGCCGACATCGCCGAGCGTGGCCTGGTGCTGACCGGCGGTGGCGCGCTGCTGCATGACCTGGATCGCCTGCTGACCGAGGAAACCGGCCTGCCGGTGATCATCGCCGACGATCCCCTGACCTGCGTCGCCCGCGGTTCCGGCATGGCCCTTGAAAAGATGGACAAACTCGGCAGTATTTTCGCCAACGAGTAAGCCCGGCGCCGTGTAGCTTGCAAGCTGGCCCCGTGGCGTTGTCGCACGGGGCGGTTCCGGGTCCATCCATATTCCGAGGGCGCACCTGCCTTGATGTCCGTCGTTGGCCATGCACCGCCACCCTTCTTCAAGCGGGGTCCGGCACCGCTCGTGCGGCTGGCCTTCTTCGTCACGCTGTCGCTGGTGCTGCTGATTGCCGACCTGCGCTTCCATACCCTGGAATGGGCGCGCCTGGCGGTGGCCACCGCGGCCTGGCCGCTGCAGCGCGCCACCGGCATGCCGATCGATGCCGCCGGCGATTTCGGCGCCTACCTGTCGCGCCAGACGACGCTGCTGCGCGAAAACGAGGATCTGCGCCGGCGCCAGCTTGGCACCGCCAATCTGCTGCTGCGCCAGGAACATCTGGAACGGGAGAACAAGCGCCTGCGCGCTTTGCTCGACATGCGCACCCGCCAGCCCGTGGAAGGCCGCATTGCCGAGATCCTCTATGCCGCGCGCGATCCCTTCTCGCGCCGGGTGATCATCGACAAGGGCAGCCAGCACGGCATCGCCGCCGGCCAGGCGGTGGTCGATGACATCGGCGTGATCGGCCAGGTGACGCGGGTTTTCCCGCTCACCTCGGAAGTCCTGCTGCTGACCGACAAGGAGCAGGCGATCCCGGTCGAGGTTCAGCGCAATGGCCTGCGCGCGGTGCTGGCCGGGGCGGGCGGGGGGATGATGGAACTGCGTTTCCTCGCCGCCAACGCCGAGGTCCAGGTCGGCGACGTGCTGGTGACCTCGGGCCTGGATGGCGTCTATCTACCCGGCCTGCCAGTGGCCAAGGTGGTGAAGATCGACCGTGACAGCTCGCACTCCTTCGCCCGCATCACCTGCGCGCCGCTGGCCGGCGTCGAGCGCCATGGCCTGGCGCTGGTGCTAGGCGGGCGCACCGCCCTGCCGCCGCAACCCGACGACGCTCCGGCGACGCCCGACCAACCGACCCGCGGCAAGCGGGTCAAGAAGAAAGTCCGCTAGGGAGCCGCCGCATGCAACCCACCCACGCCTCCCGCCGCATCCTGCTGCCGGTCAGGAACTGGTTCATCCTGATGACGCTGTTCCTCGCGCTGGTACTGAATCTGGTGCCCTTCGGCCGCTTTCCCGGCATTCCCGACTGGGTGGCGCTGGTGCTGGCCTTCTGGTGCGTGCACCAGCCGCTCAAGGTCGGCATGGCGGCGGGCTTCGTACTCGGCCTGGCGATGGACGTGGCCGACGCCAGCGTCATGGGACAGCACGCGCTGGCCTACGTGCTGCTGGCCTTCGCCGCCGCAGGGCTGTCACGCCGCGTGCTGTGGTTCCCGCTGTCGCAGCAGGCGTTGCACGTGCTGCCGCTGTTCCTCGGCATGCAACTGGTGATGCTGCTGACGCGCCTGGTCAGCGGCGGCGAGTTCCCTGGCATCCTCTGGTTTCTCTCCAGCTTCACGGCGACCTTGCTCTGGCATCCGGTAACCTACCTGCTGCTGATCCCGCAGTTCCGCCCGGAAGACAAGGACGTGCACCGGCCGATCTGAGGCGGGAGCGCGGCGACTCGGAATGGAATTCAAGAACCCCCAGGAAGAACTCGAACG
>Ga0082335_1005130_pt1 | contig 18535 bp, 16 predicted proteins | sample Subgrocontami58m_FD_72375 | JGI IMG/M metagenome (GOLD analysis project Ga0082335, IMG submission 72375) | Subsurface groundwater microbial communities from S. Glens Falls, New York, USA - GMW37 contaminated, 5.8 m (SPADES assembly) (version 2) ... | reverse complement strand
CCCGCCAGCCGGGCTCGGCCTTCAAGCCGTTCGTCTATCTGGCGGCGATGGATGCGGGCTTCACCCCGGCCACCATCGTGCTCGACGCCCCGTTCAGTTACGATCCCGGCCACGGCCAGCCGGTGTGGAATCCCCGAAACTACGGCGGCGACTTTCTCGGACCGACCACGGTGCGCCGCGGCCTCGAAGCGTCGCGCAACCTGATGACCGTGCGCATGGCGCAGCAGGTCGGCATGAAGAACGTGGTCCAGGTCGCCAAGGACTTCGGCGTGACCGACAACATGGGCGCCTATCTGCCGATGGCGCTGGGCGCGGGCGAGACGACGCTGCTGCGCATGACCATGGCCTACGCCATGCTGGCCAACGGCGCCCTCGAGATCACGCCGAGTCTCGTCGACCGCGTCCAGGATCGTAACGGCAAGACCGTCTACCGTCATGAGCCGCGCGCCTGCAAGGGATGCGGCGAGGCCGCGGCCGGGGCAAAGCCGGCGGCGCCGGAACTCGTGGATTCGCGCAAGCCCTTCCACGATCCGGCCTCGGTCTATCAGGTCGTGAGCATGATGCAGGGCGTCACCGTGCGCGGCACGGCCGGCCGGTTGGCGGCACTCGGCCGGCCAATCGCCGGCAAGACCGGCACGACCAACGATGCGCGCGACAATTGGTTCCTGGGCGCCACGCCTGAGATCACCGTCGGCATCTATATCGGCTTCGACGAGCCGCGCACCCTGGGGCCGGGCAATGCCGAGACCGGCGGCGGCAATGCCGTGCCGATCTACGAGCAGATCGCCAAGGTGATCTTCAAGGGCAAGCCGCCGACGCCGTTCCGTATTCCGCCGGGCCTGCGCATGGTCCGCTTCAGCTACGAGGGCGGCACCATCGACGAGGTCTTCAAGCCCGGCACCGAGCCCGGCTCGGACGGCGAGATGGTCATGCCGCTTGACGGCTCCGCCCCCTATTCCGCTATAGACCCCGCCGGCGGCCCGCAGCAGGCGGGCGGCGGCCGGCGTCCCGGCCTTTCGGGAACCGGTGAGACCTACTGAGGAACGGATTTGGGAATGCGCGCTGAAGCCCAGTCGATGGTGAACGAGATCGAGGAGTCGCTGGTGCTTCTCAGGAGGCGTCTTTGACTACGACCAGGCGGTCGTCCGTCTCGACGAGCTGAACGCGCGCGCCGAGGATCCGGCGCTGTGGAACGATCCGAAGCAGGCTCAGGCCATCATGAAGGAGCGCACGCGGCTCGAGACCGCGATCGCTACCATCAAGCGCCTGCGTGCCGCCATCGACGACAATGTCGGATTGATCGAGATGGCCGAGTCCGAGAAGGACGAGGCGATGATCGCCGATGCCGAGCGGGCGCTCGGCGAAGCGCGGACCGAGGCAGCCAAGGCGCGGCTGGAGACGCTGCTGTCGGGCGAGGCCGACGCCAACAACGCCTACATCGAGATCAACGCCGGTGCCGGCGGTACCGAGGCCCAGGACTGGGCCGAGATGCTGGCGCGCATGTACACACGGTGGGCCGAGCGTCGCGGCTTCAAGGTGAGCTGGCTCGAGGAGAGCGCGGGCGAAGAGGCTGGTATCAAGTCGTGTGCCTACAAGGTCGAGGGACCGAACGCGTACGGTTGGCTGAAGACCGAATCGGGCGTGCATCGTCTCGTGCGCATCTCGCCGTTCGACGGTAACGCGCGCCGCCAGACGAGCTTCGCCTCGGTCTGGGTCTATCCCGAGGTCGACGACGACATCGAGATCGAGCTTCTGGACAAGGATCTCCGAGTCGACACCTACCGCGCCTCGGGCTCGGGCGGCCAACACGTCAACAAGACCGACTCGGCGGTGCGCATCACCCATATCCCGTCGGGTATCGCCGTCGCCGTGCAGCAGGAGCGCAGCCAGCATCAGAACCGGGCCAAGGCGCTGCAGATGCTGAAGGCGCGTCTCTACGAAGTCGAGTTGCAGAAGCGCGAGGCGGAGCGGATGGAGATCGAGGCCAACAAGACCGACATCGGCTGGGGCCACCAGATCCGCTCCTACGTCCTGCAACCCTATCAGATGGTGAAGGATCTGCGCACCAACGTGGAGCGCTCCGACCCGCAGAAGGTGCTCGACGGCGACCTCGACGAATTCATGGCGGCGTCGCTGGCCGCGCGCGTGGGCGAGGGCAACGACAAGGCAGCGGCCTAGTGCTCCGCCTCGTCGTCAAGGTGTTCGCTTTCGGACTGGCCGGCCTGATTGTCGCGCCGGTGGCTATGTTTTTCATCGTCCTGACGGTCGCCCACACGTTCGACTCCCGTTGCGGAACGCCGGGAGATTCGGGCGGTTGCGAGATGGGCGCGGCGTCGATTGCCATCTTCTCGGCGCTTCCCGGCCTCGCCGTCGGCGTCGCGTTCGCCCTCATCCAGGGGTACAGGAACCGGGCCAAGTGACCGGCGACGCGTTGGACAAGCTCCGGACGCGTATCCAGGGCCTGCGCGCCAAGACGATCGACAACGGCTGTACCGAGGGCGAGGCGCTGGCGGCGGCGGCCAAGGTTGCCGAGCTGCTCGACCGCTACGACCTGTCGCTGACCGACGTCGAGATCCGCGAGGCGCCCTGCGAGCGGCTGGTGTATGAGACACACCGCAAGAAGCGCATCCCGCTCGACGATTGCATCGGCGCCATCGCGGAATTCTGCGATTGCCGTGTCTGGCGCGAGAGGAACCCGGCGGGCGAGGGGAGCTACGTCTTCTTCGGCCTGCGTTCGGACATCGAGGTGGCGCACTACCTAACCGAAGTGATTGACACGGCGGTCCGGACCGAACTCGGCCGCTACAAGACCTCCACCGAGTACCAGCGCTTCCGGCACCAGGAGCGGCACTTGGCGAACGCCTCCTTCGCGTTGGGTATGGTGGCGTCGATCGCCGACAAGCTGATGGCGATGAAGGCCACGCGCGATGAGGTCAACAACGACACCGGGCGCGGCCTCGTCGTCCTCAAGGCGGCGGTCGTCGATACCGAACTGGAGAAGCTCGATCTAAAGCTTCGGACGGTGCAGCGCGCCGGCCGGATGGTGTCGCCGATGGCCTACGACGCCGGCGGCGAAGCGGGCGCGTCGCTGGCGATCAACCCCGGACTCCGGAAAAGCTGACGCCTATTCCGGGCGCGGCACCCGGCGCCCGGGCACGAGCTGGAAGTTGTCGACCAGGATATAGCCGCTCACCAGCAGGACCCAGGCGGGAAACACGGCAAAGCTCCAGTCGAACAGCTGGCTGCCGAACAGCAGGCAGAGCGCCAGGACCAGTCCCAGGAGAGCGATCCAGCGCGCCACGAAGCCGGTCCTGAGGCCAAGCGTCGAGGTCACCATCATGAACACGCCGGCCATCTTGATGGCATAGACGTTGATGATGACGTAGGCGAAGGCACGCGCGAGCGCGAAGGTGGCCGAATTGGCGAGGCTGTCGGGCCGGGCGGCGTAGACGACGACGATCGCACCAAAGATGGCAGCGGCCACGAACAGCATGGCGAGGAACAGCAGGCCGCTTCCCAGGAACACCGTTGCGAACAGCCGGTCTTCGGCCTCTCCAAGTCGGTCGCGCACCACCCCGATGAACCACAGGAACGCGACCCCGGCGAAGGGGATGAGGTTGATGGCGACGACGACCTTGCCGACGCTGACCGAAAGCCAGGCGCCCTGCTCGAGTGGATCCTTGGGCACCGACGACAGGAAGAGCATCAGCACAATGATCAACAGGACCGCGAAGAGAATCCCGGCGATGGCCGCGGCCCTGGGGGTGCGCAGGCGCTTGGCGGTCGTGGATATGGTCTCGGTCATGGCGCGCGCTCCACGAGGCAGGTCAGTCGGCGAACGCGGCGAGGCTGGCGGCGGTATTGATCATGGGCTGCTGGCTGACCCTTATGAAGCCCGCTCCGGGACGATCGAGGTCCTGGATCAGAAGCACCATCGCAGCGACGAGGATGCCGGTGATGTAGACGGGCAGCCGCGAGTGCCGCGACTGCAGCCCGCTGGTGTAGCCGGCGAAGCCGACGGCGATGACGGAGACGCCATAGAGGGCGAACAGGATGATCAGAGGCAGCCGGTTGTAGAGTGCGGCCAGGCGCTTTTCCTGGTTGTCGATCATCTCGTTCAGCGACTGTATGAACACGCCGGTGGGCACCATCGCATTGTCTTTTGCCGCGACCGCCTTCGCCTGTTGCCACAGTGCCTCCTGGATCGCACCCGAACGCGAGAGCATGGCGGCAAAGTCCTGTTCGGACGGCGGGCGCCGGGTGATATCGAGCCGGATCTGCACATATTCGCGCAGCAGCTTGATTGCCTCGCTGCTATGGGGCGCCGGAAGCAGACGGGCGCGCAAGGCGGTGGTGCCGATGGCGTTCGCCTCGACGAGCACGGCATCCCGTCGGTCTTCGAAACGCGACAGGGCCATGGCGAAGGTGAACCCGATCATCAGCGCCAAAAGGCCGAGAATGGCGCTCTCCAGCGTCGAAACGCTGTCGGCGCCGTGCAGCGCGGCGCGTCCGCCGAGCCAGCGGCCGATCTCGCTGGCGGCCAGGATCACGACCAGGCTGACGGCAAAAATGGCAAGAAGGGAGTAGTTGTTGGGATCGACGATCATGATCGGCACATAACTATCCCCGAACCGGATTGGCAACTTGATCGAAGTCAAGCGGCCAGGCGGCGGCCTCGCGGCGAGCCCGCTGCACGATGCGGCGGGCTCGTGTAGTATCCCCGGCAAAACGGTCCGGGAGGAAACAGTCATGAGCCAGCACAAAGGCGATCCTGCGAGGATCGGTCGGCGTCGTTTCATCGCCGCGTCGGCGGTCGGCGCTGTCGCGACGCCGGCGATCGTCTCGGCCCAGAACGAATGGCCGGCGCGCCAGATTCGCGTCGTCATTCCCTATCCGCCCGGCGGCCCATCCGATGTCACCACGCGCATCGTGGTCGAGCGGGCCGCTTCGCTTCTCGGCCAGAGCGTGCTGTTCGACAACAAGGCGGGCGCCAGCGGCGCGATCGGCGCGGAGAACGTCAAGAACGCGGCTCCGGACGGCTACACGTTCCTCACGACCACGACGGCGATGGTCTGCATCACCCAGCACCTCCAGCCGCTGCCCTACGACCCGGCGACGGACTTCATCCCGGTGGCCCGGACTTGCACCTCCTGGATCGGCATGGGCATCAACCTTCAGGTGCCTGCCAACAATCTTCAGGAGTTCATCGCCTACGCCAAGGCCAACCCCGGAAAGATCAACTTCGGCTCGGCGGGCCTCGCCACCATCACCCAGCTTTATGGCGAGATCTTCAACATCGAGGCCGGGGTGAAGATGGTGCATGTGCCCTACAAGGGCAGTGCGCCGGCCACCAACGACCTGCTGTCGGGCCAGATTCAGGTGCAGTTCGACCCGACCACGCTGCCGCACATCGCCGCCGGCCGGCTGAAATGCTTCGCCATCCTGGGCGAGAAGCGCTGGCCGGGCGCGCCCAACATCCCGACCCTGCGGGAACAGGGCTACGGCAAGATCGGCGGCGACGCCTGGTACGGCATCCTCGCTCCCAAGGGCACCCCGCAGGCCATCGTCGAGAAATTCAGCAAGGCGCTCGGCGAGGCGGCAAAGGCGCCTGACGTGAACGACAAGCTGATCGCCAGCGGCAACTATCCGAGCTACCTCGGGCCCGCTGCCTTCCGCGAGACCATCGCCCGCGAAAGCCAGTCCTTCGGCGAGATCATCAAGAAAGCCGACATCAAGATCTGACGGGCGGAGGAGACCCGCCCGTCATTTTCAATATTCGCTAGGCCGTCGCCACCTGGTCGACGCGGGCCTTGGCCAATTTGGCGTTGAGGTCGGCGATTTCGCCCTTTGCCAGAGCTTCGAACTTGGCGATTTCGCTGTCGACCTTGTCCATGACCTCGCGCGACACGGCTTTCGTCTGGCTGGTCGGAGCCGCATCGGCGGTCGTGGTCATGGCGATCATGTCGAACAACGTGTCGTTGAGGCCGGCCGGGTTGCGCAGCACGTCGCGCACCGACTTGCGCTCGGGATCGACCATGATGCGCTCGATCGCCGATAGCTTCTGGCCGATCGCAACGGCACGGTTGCGCAAGGCGCGCTCCGACTTGGCCGCGCGCTCGGCGACGTCGCCCAGTTGGCGCTTCATCCTGCGTAACCGGTTCAGCGCCTGCTTCAACTTGGACAGCGACGCCACCAGCTCCTTGTGCAGGGCAAACTGGGCTGCGTAGTCGGCCGTAGTTGTGGCAAGCCGGGGGTCCTTCTCGACGGAGAAGGTCGCCGACTGAAGTTTGCCACTCACGGTGAGGTCCACCCCGTAGCTGCCGGGCACGACAGTCGGGCCGGGCGGGTTCTCGGGATCGGGCGCCAGCGGCTTGGGCCGCGGCGGCGCCAGGCCGTAGTCGAGCTTGGTCGGGCCGGGATATTTCATGTCCCAGACGAAGCGGTTCAGGCCAGCCTTCGTGCCGGGGCGCCGGGCGGGAGCAGCATCCTTGGCGTCGCTGGCGTACGAGACGATCTTGCGGCCAGCCGAATCGCGGAACGTCAGCGTCACGGCCTCTTTGGCATCCTCGGCCAGCCAGTAGTAGACGATCGCTCCGTTCGGCGGATTCTCGCCGACGTCGAGATGCTCGCGCACCCGCGTGCCGTCGGCCTTCTCGACGATCACCGTGCTGCCGTCGATGCCGAAGGCGGGCCCATAGGCGATGCCACCGCGCACGTTGGCGCCGGCACTCCAGTGCAGCTTGGTGCGGATCGCCGTGCGCGGGGCAAACAGGCGCGCCGACTTGCGGCTCGCTGAATTTCCCTTGGCGGCGAGGCCGCGAAGCGCCGTCACGTCGTCGAGGATCCAGAACGAGCGGCCGTGCGTGGCTGCCACGAGGTCGGTGTCCTTGAGCTTGAGATCGTAGACCGGCACGACCGGCAAGCCGCCGGCCATGCGCGTCCAGTGCTCACCGTCGTCGAGACTGAAGAAGATGCCCGTTTCCGTGCCGACATAGAGCAGGCCCTTGGCGACCGGATCGGCGCGGACGACGCGCGTGATTTCATTCGTCGGCAGGTCGCCCTTGATGGACTTCCAGCTGCGGCCGCCGTCGGTGCTCCTGAACAGGTAGGGCTTGTAGTCGGCGAGCTTGTAGCGCGTGGCGGCGACATAGATGGTGTCGGGGTCGTGGGCCGATACTTCGACGCAGCCGACATAGGCGAGCTCCGGCATGCCCTTGGGCGTCACGTTCTTCCATGCCGTGCCGTCGTCGCGGGTGACATGCACCAGCCCGTCGTCGGTCGAGGCCCAGATCTCGCCGGCGCGGTGCGGCGATTCGACGACGCAGGCGCAGGTCGCGTGAATTTCGGCGCCGGCGCTTTCACGGGTGATGTCGCCACCGGAAGCGCCCTGGCGCGCGAGATCGTTGAGGCTGAGATCGGGCGAGATCTTCTGCCAGCTCATGCCTTCGTCGCGCGTGCGGAACACGCAGTTGCCGCCGACATAGAGCGTGCCGGCGTCGTGCGCCGAAAACACGATCGGGAAGGTCCAGGCGAAGCGATACTTGAGGTCCTTGGGCGCAATGCCAGTCGATTCCTCCGGCCACACGTTGACCAGCTGGATCTGGCGCGTGCGATGGTCGTAGCGTTGCAACGCGCCGGCGCCGCCGGGGCTCGAACCCACGGCTCCGACATAGACGATGTTGTGATCCTTCGGATTGACGGCGATGAAGCCGCTTTCGCCGGTGCCCGGATAGCTGCAGTCGGCCAGCGTGATGACGCCCCATTCAGAGGCGCTGGGCACTGCGATCGAGGTGTTGTCCTGCTGCGTGCCGTAGACCCGGTAGGGATACTGGTTGTCGATGTCGAGGCGGTAGAACTGAGCAGTCTTCTGGTTGTAGATGGTCGACCATGAGGCGCCGCCGTTGAAGGAGACGTTGGCGCCGCCGTCGTTGCCCTCGATCATGCGGCTGCAATCGTTGGGGTCGATCCACAGATCGTGGTTGTCGCCGTGCCGCGTCGTGATCTCGCTGAAGCTGCCGCCGCCGTCGGTCGACTTCCACATCTGGAGATTGGTGACGTAGACGGTGTCGGCATGGCCGGTGTCGGCGAAGACGTGCGTGTAGTACCAAGGCCGGTGCATCAGGTCGCGATTGGCCGAGACCATCGTCCAGCGCGCACCGTAGTCGTCGGAGCGGTAGAGGCCGGTCTTGTCGCCTTCCGCTTCGATCAAGGCCCAGACACGGCCGGAGCGCACGGGCGATGCGGTCACGCCGATCTTGCCCAGCATGCCGTCGGGCAGGCCCGGGTTTCGGGTGATCTCCTGCCAGGTGTCGCCGCCGTCGGTGCTGCGGAAGAGGCCACAGCCCGGACCGCCGCTCGATATGTTCCAGAAGTTGCGCCGCGCCTCCCATATCGAGGCGAACAGGATGCGCGGATTGGCGCGATCCATCGTGAGCTCGATCGCGCCGGCCACATCGCTGCGATAGAGGATCTTCTCCCAGCTCTTGCCGCCGTCCTTCGAACGGAACACGCCGCGCTCGGTGTTCGGGCCGAACACGTCGCCCAGTGCCGCGACATAGACCAGGTCGGGGTTCTGCGGATGGATGCAGATGCGGCCGATGAACTTGCTGTTCTTCAAGCCGATGTGACTCCAGGTCCGGCCGGCGTCGGTCGACTTGTACATGCCGTCGCCGTAGGACACGTCGAGGCGGATCGCGGTCTCGCCGGTGCCGGCATAAATCACGTTGGAGTCAGACGGCGCCACGGCGATCGAGCCGATCGCGGCACTGCCCATGTAGTCGTCCGAGACGCAGCGCCAGAACACGCCGCCGTCGACCGTCTTCCAGATGCCGCCGGCGCAGGCGCCGAAATAGAACGTCATCCGGTCCACGGGATCGCCCGAGACGGCGACGACACGGCCGCCACGCGACGGGCCGATGCAGCGCCACTTGAGTGCGTCGAAACCCGGCGAGGCGGGCATGCTGGTCTTCTGTGCCATGGGGAGGGAGAGCCGATCTGTAATTGCGGAGCGCAGGTGCGACGGTAGGTCAGATGCGCGGGACAACGCAACCCGCGTCGTCGGCTTAGATTCTGTCGATGACGGCGGTTCTGAAGCGGCGCATTTCCGCGATCATGGCCGCAGCGTCCGGGCGGCCGAAATCGATGTCGATCGCCGTGACCCCCAAATCCTGCAAGGCGCGGAAATCGCCGATGATGTCGGCTTCGCTGCCGGAGAACAGGCGGCGCTCGCCATTGGAGGCGACGGGCGGCACCGCCGCGCCATAGCGTTTGACGCGATAGGCGACACCGACGGCGCCGGGATCGCGCCCGGCCTCGCCAACGGCCTTGCGCAGGCGGGCAATGCCGGCGCTGAGGCGCGGCAGCGTGTCGAGCAGATGCTTGTTGTTGCTGCCGATCGGATACCAGGCGTCGCCGACGCGGGCGGCGCGGCGCAAGGCGGGACCGGCCTCGCCGCCGACCCAGATCGGCGGGTGCGGCCGCTGCACCGGCTTGGGCTCCAGCACGATGCCGTCGAACTTGGTGTAGCGGCCGTCGAAGCGGGGCGCCGGCTCTGTCCACAGCACGCGGAAGGCGTCGATGTATTCGTCGGTCACCGCGCCGCGATCGGCGAACGGCGTCGTGACGACGGCATCGAACTCGGTCTTGAGCCAGCCGGCGCCGATGCCCACGACCAGCCGCCCTCCGGACAGCACGTCGAGGGTGGCCAGCATCTTGGCGGCCAGCACGGCGGGGCGGTGCGGCACCACCAGGACGGCCGCCACCAGGCGGATGCGCGTCGTCTTGGCCGCGACATAGGCCATGCCGATCAGCTGCTCGTGCCGCGCGGTCGGTGCGTCCTCGTAGAACTCGCCGCTCTCGGAATAGGGATAGCCGGGCACCTTCGTGTCGGGCAGCACGACGTGATCGGTCATGGTGAGATAGTCGAAGCCCATCGCCTCGCCCTGGACGGCGATGTTCGTCATCGAGTCGACGGCGGCGAGCGGGCCGGAGTTCGGCAGGTTGAAACCGATCTGCATGGCAGGGTTCAGATCAGCTTGCGGACGATGTGCCGGCGATTCGAGGTGAAGGGGCGAACCTCGCCCGGCCAACGCCCTTTCTCCCCGGCAATTGCCCATTCCTTGCTCAACAGCACGTCGGGACTGTCGATCTCGTAGATCGCCACATAGTTCGGTTCCGTGCCGCCATCGAGCACCTTGCGCTCGCCCGCGAGATTGAAGGCGGCGGGTTCGGTCTTCCAGCGGGTGACGGCCCGGACGCCCGGCACCTTCAGCAGCAGGGGCACATGCTCGGTGTCGTAGACCTCGTTGAACAGCGCTTCCTTTTCCTTCGTCACATCCATGCTGACGATGAACAGGTATTTGGTGGCGATCGTCATGTCTCAATCCCTCGATGTCGCGCTTGTCATGCGGCCTGCGCCGCCTGTGCAACCGTCGGGCCGTCGCCGGCCAGCGTGGTCCGGCGCATGTCGCGCGGTTCGTGGGCCGGGAAGGGCCGGGCGCGATGCATGGTCTGTCGGTTGTCCCACATCACCAGGTCGTCGACCCGCCATTTGTGGGTGTAGACGAACTCGCGCTGGGTGGCGTGCTCGATCAGGTCGCGCAGATAGCCACGCGCCTCGGGCATCGGCCAGCCGAGGATGCCGCCGGCATGGGACGAGAGGTAGAGCGATTTGCGCCCGGTCACCGGATGGGTCCGCACCATGCACTGGCGCACCGGCTTGAAACGCTCGCGCTCCTCGTCGGTGAAGTCATAGAAGCCGATGATCTGGCGCGAGAACATCTGGCTGTGTTCGCAGACCATGTTGGCGACGTCGGCCCTGGTCTCGTCATCCAACGCGTCATAGGCCGCGCGCATGTCGGCGAACTGCGTGTTGCCGCCCTTCGACGGGATGCTGACGGCGTGCAGCAGCGAATATTTCGCCGGCACGACCTTGAACGAGCTGTCGGAGTGCCACAGGCGGTTGCCGATGGCGAACAGCCGGCGGCGGTCGTCGCGAGGGTAGGGCGTGTTGTTCTTGTCGAGGTTGGAGACGTCGGCGAAGGTCGTGGGCAGGCGGGCCTCGTTGGCCGCGCGCAGGCTGGTGCCGATGGCATGCTCGATCTCGCCCAGGCTCTGGGTGAAGGCGAGCTGCTGAGCGTCGGTTATCTTCTGGTCGCGGAACACCAGCACGGCATATTTGTCCATGCCGGCATGGATTGCCGCCACCTCGTCCGGACCGAGTGGCTTGCGCATGTCGATGCCTGACACTTCGCCCGCAAAACAGGGGCCGACTTGGCGGATGGCGATCGTCATGAACTCCTCCTCATCGACAGGGCGAGCATTGGGCCGGCAGGGCGAGCACCGCTTCCTGCTTGTGCAGGGTGACGCTCTCGTGGCGCGGTGGCGGCCAGATGCCACCGCCGCCCGGCGGCATGGCGATCGCGCGCAGGCGCTCGCGCTCGCCCATGTTCCTGTAGGCCCAGACATGGACCCATTGGTTGAGCGGACCGAGGTCGGTGTGGCCGGCGAAGATCAGCGGCGAGATCTCGTTGCGCGCTTTTATGCGCGGCGTCCACGCTTCGATCACCCTGGGAATGCCGCCCGGGTTATAAGTATAGGTGCGGAACTCGTAGAGCGGTCCGTGGTCGCCCGGCTGGAAGTTCGGCGAGAACGGTGCGGGATGGAGGATCTTGCTCTCCATCTCGAGGATGAATTCCTGGACCTTGACCGGCCAGACCTTGGTCTCGACCGCCTCGGCGCGGATGCGGTCGCGCTCGTTCAGGTCCTTGTAGGGCCAGATATGGATGACCTGGTTCAGCGTGCCGACTTCGGTGCGCCACAGACCGGCCAGCGGGGAAAGCTTCGCCCGTGCCGGCAGGCCGGCGCCGAAGCGCTCCTCGAATGTGGCCACCGTGCCCGGCTTCAGCAGGTAGGTGCGCATCTCGAAGATCATCGTCCTGCCCCTCAGTCGGCAGCCCGGGCCGTGGCGGGCGATGTCTTGAACGCCGGCATCACTTCCTTGGCGAAGCGGTCGAGCTGCTCCAGCGCGACGGCGAGCGGCGTGCCGAGCGCCATGCCGCAGCTTACGCGCTCGAGGCCCGGATAGCGTTTCTCCTGCGCCTTCAGCTGCTCGATGATGTCGGCCGGCGTGCCGGCCAGGAATCCACCGGCCTTCACCGCATCCTCGATCCTCGGCAGCTTCGTCGTGGCGGCGAGGCTGGGATTGCGCATCGCCGCGATCTGCTCGTCGGAGAGAGCGCGCACCAGGCGCAGCTCGCCGAACATCTTCATGTTCTCTTCGTAGTATTTGCCGGCTGCCTTCATGGCGGCCTCGCGGCTCTCACCGATGAAGTACTGGAAGCCCAGCGACAGGCGTTCGCCCAACTCGAGTTTGATGCCGCGGCGGGCGTAGGCTGCCTGGAAGGCGACCATGTGCTTGTCGACCGCGCCGCCTTCGGCCGAGCCGCCGCCGATCACGCCCGAGATACCGTGCTTGGCCATGAAGTCGAAGGCGCGGTCGGAGCCGCTCTGGATCGGCTGCCAGCACTCGACCGGCCGGCGCAGCGGGCGCGGCACCAGCGTGATGTTCTTCAGTGTGTAGCCGCGATAGGGCACCTCGGGCGGGATCGTGTAGTAGGTGCCCTTGTGCGAGAATTTTTCCTCGTTGAAGGCCTTGAAGATGACGTCGCAGCCTTCCTCGAACATTTCGCGGTTCGCCGCCTGGTCGGTGAGCGGGGCGCCGAAGCTCTCGACCTCGCGCGTGTGATAGCCGCGGGCCACGCCGAAGGTGATGCGGCCGCCGCTCAGCACGTCGGCCATCGCATAGTCCTCGGCCAGGCGCAGCGGATGCCACATCGGCACGACGTTGAAGCCGCAGCCGATCCGGAGGTTCTTCGTCTGGCCCGTGAGATGGAGCGCCATCATCAGGAGGTTCGGGATGCACTCCGTGCCCTCGGGCTGGAAATGGTGCTCGGCCATCCAGAATGTGTCGTAGCCCAGGCCGTCCATCTGCTTGGCGTAGGCCACCGCCTTGTGCAGGACGCCGGCCAGTTCCTCGTTGGAATAATGGCGATCGTTGATCGGCGTGCCGCCGTAGCCCGCATTCTCCAGGTCGACCGAGCCGACATAGGAGCTGTCGAATTTCGTGATCATGGGCGATCCCTTCCTCAGCCGGGGAGGCGATATCGGACAATAGTTCCGCATTCGCGGGTAGAGCCGTCAAGGTTTTCGTCCCGCAGAGCGGGCTTTAGCGCGCCGCCGCCCGGACCATGTCGGCACATTTCTCGCCGATCATGATCGAGGGCGCATTGGTGTTGCCGGCCACGATGGTGGGCATGACCGAGGCGTCGGCGACGCGGAGGCCCGCGATGCCGTGGACCTTGAGCTGCGGGTCGACCACTGCGTCGGGCTCGCGGCCCATGCGGCAGGTGCCGACCGGATGCAGGTTGGAGACACCGGTGGCGCGCAGGTAGTCGCGCAACGCACTTTCTTCCGTTACCGAAGGGCCGGGCATGATTTCCTCGACCACGAACGGCTTCAGGGCCGGTTGCTTGCCGATCTCCCGGCAGATCGCCATGCCTTTCAGCATGGCGTCCCAGTCGTTGGCGGTCTTGAGGAAGTTGAAGCGGATCTCGGGGGCCGCCAGCGGATCGGCCGACTTCAGGCGCACTGTGCCGCGGCCGTCGGGCCGGAGATGCACCGGCGAGAGGCCGAAGGCGGAGAAGGGCTGGGCGACCACGCCGTGGCGGTTACGTTCCTTGATCGCCCAGGCGAACATGTTGATCTGCAGGTCCGGCCGCTCGAACCGCTTGTCGCTGCGCACCATGGCGCCGACGAAGAGGCCCATCGAGGCGAGTGGTCCAGTGCGGCCGACGGCGTACATCATGCCGGCCAGGATGCGCCGCGGCAGGCTGTTCACCAGGTCGTTCATGGTGACGGGCTGGCTGCATCTGTAGGCGATATAGGTGTTGAAGTGGTCGTGCAGGTGGCTGCCGACGCCCGGCATGTCCTTCGCCACCGTGATGCCGTGTTGCTGCAGGTGCGCCGCCGGGCCGAGGCCGGACAACATCAGGAGCTGTGGCGATCCGTAGACGCCGCCCGAGACGATGACCTCGCGCCTGGCCTTCGCGACCTGCAGGCCATCGGGCGTGCGGTACTCGACGCCGACGGCGCGGCCGTTCTCGATCAGCACCCTGGTGGCGTGCGCCGATGTCGCGATGGTGAGGTTCTTGCGCTGCTTGGCGTCCTTGAGATAGGCGCGGGCGCTCGACCAGCGGCGCGAATTGTTGATCGTGGTCTGGTAGTAGCCGACGCCCTCCTGGGTGGCGCCGTTGAAGTCGGGATTGTCGGGGATGCCGGCTTCGATCGCGGCATCGTGCATGGCCTTGGCGAGAGTCGGTTTCCACGCGTGGTCCTGGACCTTGAGCGGCCCGCCGGTGCCGTGGAAGTCGTTTGCACCGCGGGCATTGTCCTCGGCGCGCTTGAAGTAGGGCAGCACCGATTCGTAGTCCCAGCCCTCGCAGCCGCGCTGGCGCCATTCGTCGTAGTCGGCGGCATTGCCGCGCATGTAAACCATGCCGTTGATCGAGCTGGTGCCGCCCAACACCTTGCCGCGCGGCTGGTACATGACCCGGTTGTTGAGCTCGGGCTCGGGCTCCGAGTCGAACATCCAGTTGACCTTCGGATTGTTGAAGGTCTTGTGGTAGCCGAGCGGCACATGGATCCAAGGATAGGAGTCGCGCGGTCCGGCCTCGAGCAGGAGTACGGAGTAGCGCCCGTCCTCGCTCAATCGTCCGGCGACGGCGCAGCCGGCGGAACCCGCGCCGGTCACGATGAAATCGTACGAAGCCTCGCCTTGCATTCCGCCCTCGTTCCTTTTTCAGGAGCGTAGAGCGTTTTCACGCCCGCGCGCCAGCGCACGGGAACGCGTGTCGGAATTCGGGACTGGGAGCGTGTCAGAGCGAGGGCCGCCGCAACGCGGCGGAACGGTAGCGAATTCAAGCGTCGGCGGTCACCGGTGCGGCGCTGCCGCAGTGCGTGCAGCGCGGGCTGGTCGCGAGGCGCAAGCCCCTGCAGCCCGGGCAGGCGCCGAGGTCGAAGCGCGTGAGGTCGGGCAGGGCGCGGTCCGTTCGCGCCGGCGGCGCGGCGAACAGCTCGCCGAGCATTTCCCGCCAGTTCACGACGCGGCCCGGTCGCAGACATCGACCCATTCGGCACCGACGAGAGCCGCCAGGCGATCCGGGCTGATGCGCAGCGCCGAATTGGCCGATCCGGCAGCGGGCACGACCTCGTCGAAGTCTTTCAGCGACACGTCGCAGTAGACCGGGAGCGGCGTGGCGAGCCCGAATGGACAGACGCCGCCCACCGGATGACCGGTCAGGGCGGCGACCTCGTCGGCGCCCAGCATCCGGGGCTTGCCGCCCAGCACGTCCTTGATCTTGCGATTGTTGAGCCGCGCATCGCCCGACGCCACGATCAGCAGCGTGCGGTCCTTGATGCGAAGGGACAGGGTCTTGGCGATCTGCGCCGGCGCCACGCCATGACCGCGCGCCGCCATCTCCACCGTGGCCGTGCTGGCCTCGAGCTCGACGACGCGGATGTCGGGGGCATGTGCCGCCAGGAAGGCGCGTACGGTCTCTACGCTCATCTCGATGCAACCTTGAACAAGAGGACAGAGCAACCTAGCGTCGTGCCGCGCCCTCCGGAAGGCGCCCTTTTGACGGCGTGGGAGAGCGACAGTACCGATGAACGAGCAGTGGATCGAGACGGCCTACACGATTTCGACCTGGGTCCTGCCGGCGATCCTCGCCATCACGCTGCACGAGGCGGCGCACGGGTTCGTGGCCTGGCGCTGTGGCGATTCGACGGCCTGGCAGCTCGGCCGCGTCACCCTCAATCCGCTGAAACACATCGACCCCTTCGGCACGATCCTGCTGCCGGGCCTGCTCCTGATGCTGCGCGTGCCCTTCATCTTCGGCTACGCCAAGCCCGTGCCGGTGAATTTTCGCGCCCTCAACAATCCGCGCCGCGACATGGTCTGGGTCGCGGCCGCCGGACCCGCCACCAACATCGCAATGGCCGTGGCGGCGGGTCTGCTGGCCCATCTCGCCGTCCTCCTGCCGCCTGCCGCGATGGAATGGAGCATCCTCAACCTGGAGAACGCGATCGCCATCAACGTGATCCTGGCGGTCTTCAACATGATCCCGCTGCCGCCGCTCGACGGCGGCCGCGTCGCCGTCGGTCTGCTGCCGAATTTCCTGGCGGTGCCGCTCGCCCGGCTCGAACCCTTTGGGATGCCCATCCTGCTCGGCCTGCTGTTCATCCTGCCGATGATCGGCCAGCAGATCGGCCAGAACCTCGACATCGTCGGCTGGCTTCTGAGGCGTCCCGTCAGCGAGGTGATCGATTTCGTATTCCGGATCACCGGCAATGGCTGAGCATGTGACCATGCCCGTCTCGTGATGCCCGTCTCGTGATACCCGTCTCGTCCCGGAGCTAGAAAATCTTCAATCTCTACCTCGCGCTCGGCGCCATGACGGTGCAGCAGACCTTCGCGACGATGGGGCGCTCGACGGTGCCGCTGATCGCGGCCGCCATCGTGCTCGACCTCGCGGTCGATCCGGCGCTGGTCGGGGTCTATCTCGCCATCGGCTCGGTCGCGGGCTTCATCACCACCATGGGCTGCGGCGGCTTCATCCTGCGCTATGGCGCGCTGCGCATGACCCAGGTCGGCATGCTGGGCCTTGGCCTCGGCCTGTCCGTCACCACCGCGGGCTGGCTGCCGCTGTTCGGCCTGGGCGCTTTCGTGGGCGGCCTGGGGCAGGCGCTCTCGACACCGTCGAGTTCGCATCTGCTGGGAAGGCTCTCGCCCCGGCATCTGGCGCCGCTGATCTTCTCGGTGAAACAGACCGGCGTGCCGGCGGGGCTGATGCTGGCGGGCGTGGTGGCGCCGGCGCTGGCCGTCGAAGCGGGCTGGCGCGTGGCGCTCCTGGTCGTGGCCGGCCTCTGCCTCCTGACGGTCGTGGCGCTGCAGCCGCTGCGCCAGCGCTTCGACACCGATCGCAATCCCGCCCAGCCGCTGTCGCCCGCCGACATCAGGGCGAACGTCGCCGGAGTCCTGCGCGATCCTGCGCTCAGGACCATGTGCGTGGCGATGTTCAGCTTCGTCGGCCTGCAATCGCTCTTCACCGGCTTCTTCGTGCTCTATCTCGTGCGCGGCCTGGGCTACGACCTCGAACGCGCCGGCCTCGTCTTTGCGATCGCCGTGGCCGTCGCGGTTCCGGCGCGCATCGGCTGGGGCTGGCTCGCCTCGCGCCTGGTGAAGCCCGCGACCCTGCTGGCGCTGCTCGGCATCGCCATGGCGGGGGCCGCCACGCTCGCCGCCGTCATCGATCCGGCCTGGCCGACCTGGGTTGCCACCGTGATCGCCACCGCCTTCAGCGCGACCGCGGTGAGCTGGCACGGCGTGCTGCTGGCCGAGGTAGCGCGCCTCTCACCGCCCGGCCGCATCGGCGCCACGACCGGCGCGGTGCTGGCCTTCGGCGACGCGGGCTCGCTGGTGCTGCCGCTTTTGTTCAGCGCCGCGCTCACGATCACCGGCGGCTACGCCAGCGGCTTCCTGATCGGCGGAGCGCTGGCCTTGGCGGTCGGGCTTCACGGCCTGTGGCGGCGCCTCAATCGCGGTGCCTGAGGCGGCATCGGATCGTTTATAGTCACACGAAATACTCAGGGCGGGGACTTCATGACGCAAGACAGCAGCACCTTCTGGAAGAAGTCCCGGGTCGAGCTTCGCGCCGCCGGCTTCGAGCCGGATGCCACCGCGAAGACTACGGCCGTGGTCACGATCGCCAGCGCCTGGACCAATGCGCACCGCTGCAACAACCGGGTGCGCACCATTTCCGACCTGCTGATCGAGATCCTGGCCGAGCGTGGCGGGCAGGGGCTGGTCGTGGGAGCCCCCGCGGTGTCCGACGCGCTGACGCAAGGCACGCCCACGGCGGGCTACAGCCTGGTCTCGCGCGATGTCGTGGCCGACTGTTTCGAGATCGGCCACTACGCGCACCACGGCGATGCGATGATCGTGATCTCCGGCTGCGACAAGACCGGGGCGGCGGCGCTTATGCCGCTCGCCCGCACCAATGCCTTCGGCCTCGTGCTCTATCCCGGCACCAGCTCGCCCGGCCGCGTGTCGTTCGGCGCCTGGGCCGGCAAGGGCAACAACCTCACCATCATGGATTATGTCGAGGGAAGGGCCGCCAACGAAGCCGGCCGCATATCCGGCGAGGAACTGCTCGAGCTCGAACGCAACGTCATGCCCGGCAGCGGCACCTGCGGCGCCATGTTCACGGCCAACACCATGAGCACCATCGCCGAGTCCATCGGCATGATGCTGCCGCGCGGCGCCTCGCATCCGGCCGATTACAAGGCGGGCAGCGACATCCATGCCGACGTCCGCGCCCAGGCGCGCGCCTCGGTTGACGCGCTCTACAAATTGATGGAAGCCGGCATCCGCCCGCGCGACATCATGACGGAGCGCGCCTTCGAGAACGCCATCACG
>Ga0082335_1005129_pt1 | contig 18536 bp, 19 predicted proteins | sample Subgrocontami58m_FD_72375 | JGI IMG/M metagenome (GOLD analysis project Ga0082335, IMG submission 72375) | Subsurface groundwater microbial communities from S. Glens Falls, New York, USA - GMW37 contaminated, 5.8 m (SPADES assembly) (version 2) ... | reverse complement strand
AGCTTGCCGCCATCCAAAGGATAATCGCAAATGAAGGTAGGTTTTATCATGCCCAGCGCCGGCTCTATATGGCAGGCCATCATTTCGTCAAACCGACCCTGCCGCAAGGCTTCCGCCATGGTGAGGGGGGCATGGCGGGAAAAAGCGTCCGCCACGGTTATCGTCTCCCAGGGCGGCCGCAGGCTGATCTGGTTGCCTTGAAAGGGGAGGATCGTGCCGCACCCCAGGGCGTCGAAAACATCAAGCAGCAATGCCTCGCATTCCAACATCAAGTTTCGATAATCGCTTCCCGCCTGATACCATTCCAGCATGGTGAATTCCGGGAGGTGACGCGCGCCCCTTTCGCCACCGCGAAAACAGCGACAGATTTGAAACAGGCGCGGATAGCCCGCGGCAAGCAATCGCTTCATATGCAATTCCGGGGAGCTATGCAGGTACAGAGGCCCGCATGGTATGGCATCGATATGGGGCTCCGGCGCCGGGGCGGATATCAGCAAGGGAGTTTCCACCTCCAGATAATCATGAGCAAGGAAGAAGCGGCGGATGGCCTGGATCATTGCGGCGCGGCGCCCGAGAGAAGCGCTTTTCCCTGCCAGTTGCTGGAGAGGATTTGTTAAGAAAATATCATCCCTTGACACGGGTCAGATACTCCCCGGTACGCGTGTCCACCCGTATCTTTTCTCCCTCCTCAATAAAGGGAGGCACCTGAATCTGATAACCTGTCTGAACAATAACGGGCTTGGTATTGCCGGATACCGTGTCCCCCTTGGCCCAGGGATCCGCCTGCGTCACAATCAGATCGACAAAATTGGGAAGAGTTATGTCCAAAGGGCGGTCTTCATACATTAAGATTTCCGCTTCGATATTATCAATCAGGAAATTTTTGGCATTGCCCACCTGATCTTCCGTCAGATAAAACTGTTCGTAATTCTCGTTGTCCATGAAGCAGTACTTCTCCCCTTCCTTATAAAGGAACTGGGTTTTTTTCTCCTGGAGATCGGCAGATTCAAAGGTGTCCACGGAACGAAAAGTTCTTTCAAACTGGCTACCCGTAAACATATTTTTCAACTTACTGCGGTAAAGAGCCTGACCTTTGCCTGGCTTGACGAAATTAAATTCCGTAACGATGTGTGGTTCATTATCGATTTTTATTCTGAGACCTTTTTTCAAATCACTGGCAGTATACATAGATTATCTCACTCCTGATTTTATATGCTTCTCCATAGCACGGAATATCCCCCGTTTACAAACATTAAGTGGCGAGATCAATGGTAAACGGGGCGACGCGACCGCCTCAAACCAGCAGAATTTTCCCCATCTCGCCCGGTGTATCAAGCATGTAGCGCGGCAGGCAAAGGCCGGAGATGCCTTTACCGAGCCTTGCCATTATTTCCCTCCCCCGGCTGATATCCGCCCGCAAATGGCCCGTGCCCTCCACATCATCGCCTTGGAAGAGATAATAAGGCCGGACGCCGATCCTTTGCAGTCCCCAGAGGAGCGAACGCATCGCTTCGTAGGAGTCATTTACTCCCGCAAGCAAGACGGACTGATTGGAAAGGGGAATGCCAGCCTCAAGCAACATGGCGCAAGCCCGGGCGGCGTCAGCGTTAATTTCGCGGGCATGATTAAATTGCGTATTCAACCATAGCGGCCGATGCTTGCGGAGCATGCGACAAAGCCGTTTCGTCACCCGCATCGGCATGACAACGGGAATCCGGCTGCCAAGGCGGAGCACCTCGATGTGCGGCAAGGCGCGCAACTCTCCCAGAAACCAATCCAGCAGGCCTTCATGCAAGGTCAACGGGTCACCGCCGGAAATGATTACCTCCCGGATGGCGGGAGCGTGAGCAATATAGGCAATCATCAACTGCAAATCCTTTTGCGTGGCCACGCGCCTCTCTTTGTTCCACCGGCGCTTGCGATTGCAATGGCGGCAATAGGTAAAACAGCCGGTTGTTATCAGCGTAAGACACCGGTCTGGGTAACGGTGCACCACACCGGGCACCGGCATTTGCTGTTCCTCTCCCAGCGGGTCAGCAACATCGCCTGGGAAGGCATCCAGTTCCCGCAGGTCGGGAAAACATTGCCTGCCGATGGGATCATTTTCATAATCTCCTTCAACAAGGGATAGATAATAGGGCGTTATGCAGAAGGGATAGGTCCGGAGCAACTTGTCGTAAACGGCGTCGCTGGCCTGCTGAGGTTTCAGAAAGGCGGTCAGTTGCCCCCGCGTATGGAGGCGCTGACGATATTGCCACCGCCAGTCTTGCCACTCGGTGGGGGAAACATCTTTTCTTCCGGGAATGAAGACGCTGCTTGTTGTCATATTTTATACGATCCGACGGCGGTGAGCACTATCACAATTAAGCGCCCCTGGAAAGGAAAATATCCGGATTAACGCGGCTACAACAAAACTCAAGTCGCGGCCATACCACTCCCAGGGCAGAAAAAGTGTTTGCCTTATAGGCCCATTTCCTTTATTAAAATGGCGAGGGTGGCTGAGCCTGCCACCTAGGTTAATACTTGGCAATATAGCGTAATTACTGTGAACCGCCAACTTCAGGAGGAGCAATGTCAACCAAAGCAAAATTTACCGCCACCGAGGCAAAAAAAATCGGGGAAACCTTAGGCATAGACTGGCGCCGGTTTGATGTGGAGCAATTCCGCATGGGTATGGATGTGGAGCTGGAGCACGGGCTGGTTGACTTACAGACCAACGTCACCAACGATGATCCCCTGAGCACCGGCAAGATAGCCCTGGCCCACCTGAATGAATTTCCCGATTACTACACCAGGCTGCATACGATGGAAGAGGAAGCGGAAAAAATCCACAAAAAGGAAACTGGACGAAACGAAAACGAAACCTGCTATACCTTTGAAGGGGCGGCCGAGCTGGCGATAAAAATGGAGGATGACAACTTCCGTACCTACCTGCGGGCAACGCGCACGGTGCAAAACGACGGGATCAGGATGATCCTCAAGGAAGCGGCCCTCGACGAGCTGGAGCATAAACATCAATTGGAAAAGGCGCTCCTGGCAGGTGGCATGGAAAGCCCGGCGGAGATACGCCGCCCCGTGCCTACCATGCATCTGGATTATTTCCTCCCTAAAAAGGAACTGCACTCCGCCTCGGATGCACGGGAAGTGCTGACTTACGCCATGCATCTGGAAAGAAACTCCGTGGATTTCTATACACGGATGGTTCAAGGTTGCGCCGGGGCGTCAATGTCCTTCCTTTTCGAGCGCCTGCTGGCAGACGAAAGCCGCCATTTAAAGGCTCTGGAGGACATGTACGAGGAACACTTCCTTCCCCAAGGTTGAAGCCTTCTGCCAGGAAACGGCGCTTGTCCGTGGATAACGGCATCCAGGAAGGCCTGGTCAACACCATGCATATTACCGCTACGGTTTTCATCAACGACGATGAGTCGGGGCTGCATCAGGACTAAATTATTGGAGAGTAAACAACAGGGCAGGAGGAACAGCATGGAGTTTAAGGAGTTGATTGCCAAAAGGTATAGTGTGCGGGCTTATCGGCCGGAACCGGTGGAGGAAGAGAAGCTGCAGCAAGTCCTCGCTGCTGCTTGCTTGGCGCCCACAGCACACAACAACCAGCCCTTTCAATTCATCGTCCTGCGTACGGCTGGTCGAGAGGAGGAATTAAAGCGTATTTACAGGCGGGACTGGCTTTGCCGGGCGCCCCTGGTGATTGTGGCCTGCGCGGTTGCAGCAGAGGGCTGGTCGCGCATGGATAGCAAGAATTACAGCGAAGTGGATACGACAATTGCCATGGATCACCTGATTCTGGCGGCCGCCAATTTGGGGCTTGGGACTTGCTGGATTGCGGCCTTTGATCCCCAGGCGTTACGGGAAATTCTGGGGCTGCCGGAAGGCATTGAGCCCATCGCCTTAACTCCGATCGGTTACCCCGCCGACCAGCCGTTGGCGAAAAAGCGTAAGTCCCCGCAGGAGTTGGTGCGCTACGATCATTGGTAGGCAAATCGCGGTATTGCTATGGGCAAGCGCTTTTCCATCATCATCCCCGTTCTGCGCGAGACGTCCGTGATTAATGCCTTGCTCGGTCATCTCCGAACGCTTTCCTTAAACGAGCAATGCGAGATGATTGTGGTGGATGGCAGCAAGACGGGCGACACACTTGCGGTTATCGCCAACGACGATGTCATCTGCCTTGCCTCGTCTTGCGGCCGAGCCAGGCAGATGAATGCCGGGGCGGCAGTAGCGGTAGGCGACATCTTGCTTTTTCTCCATGCCGACACGCATCTACCCGCCGATGCCCTGATCCGTATTGGCCAGGCGTTGCAGGAAAAAGCCTGCCAGGGAGGGGCCTTCGACCTGGCAATCGATTCCGAAAAGTGGTTAATCCGATTAATTGCCCGTGTCGCTTCGCTCCGCTCCCGTTTCACCCGCATCCCCTATGGAGATCAGGCCATTTTTATCCGCCGCGATGTCTTCCGGGAGCTGGGGGGCTATCCCGAGATACCGCTCTTCGAGGACGTGGCGTTGATGCGACAAATCAAGAAAAAGGGCGCGCCGCTGGCCATTCTCGCCCCCGGAGTGGTCACTTCCTCCCGAAGGTGGGAGCGGGAGGGCCCGCTCTACGTGACTCTGCGCAATTGGCTGCTCCTGACTGCCTACTACCTGGGGATGTCTCCAGAAAAACTGGCAAAATTCTATAATAAAGAAGGTCGTGACAATGGCGATTGAAGCGGGGTGTCTGCTTTTTTTCGTGAAGTCACCGGGGCAAACGCCCGTGAAATCACGTCTGGCCCGGTCTATCGGAGCCGCACGAGCCACTGCGCTGTATCGTCTATTTGTCTTGGATATGCTGGATATCCTGGGGGACGTCCTAAAAGAGGCTGGGTATGCCCTGCGCATCTGCTTTACCCCTCCCGAGGCAGGCGAGGCGATGAGGGATTGGCTGGGTAATGCCTATGCCTACCTGCCCCAGCAGGGAGAAGACCTGGGGGAGCGGATGAAAAATGCCTTCGTTGCCGGGTTTTCCGAAGGATATCCCCAGGTATTGCTCCTAGGCAGCGATAGCCCCGACCTGCCCGTCCCCTTCATTAAGGAGGGCATGCGGCGGTTGTTCCACCAGGGAGCGGTGATCGGGCCTGCTTTTGACGGGGGATATTATCTGATCGGTTTTCGCGCCGAGGCATTCCTCCCGGCGGTGTTTCAGGGGCTTGCCTGGGGCACGGGGACAGTTTTGCAAGATACCATGAAAATTTTTGCCGCTGCCGCTGTGCCCGTTACTCTCCTGTCGCCCTGGCATGACATAGATACCCTGGAGGATTTGCAGATGTTGCAAGAGCGGTGGCGGCATGCCGGTCGCCTGCCCCCGTCTCGCACGGTGCGTCATCTGCTGGAGGGTTGATTCATCAGGCGTTTCCTGATTTGATATAGCCACTTCCTAGCCATGATTTTACTTGACAGGGCCGCTGATAATAGGATACCCGTCAACGGACGAAGTTGAAGTCACTGTAATTTGCCGGCCACACTCGGGCGGCGGGTGTAAGATCAAACCATGGAAGGCAAGGAGCGGAAAATGGCAGGTATCATGTCTTACGGGACCTATGTTCCCCTGTGGAGGATGGGCGGCAAGGCAATGGGAATGAAAGGTGAGAGGGCCGTTGCCTGCTTTGATGAGGACAGCATCACGATGGCGGTGGCGGCAGGCGAAAATTGTCTCAGGGATTCCGACCGGAGCCTGGTAGACAAGGTATTTTTTGCTTCCACGACCTTTCCCTATAAGGAAAAACAAGCCGCCGCCGTGGTGACGGCGGCTTGTGACCTCAGTTCCGCCATCGGAGCCGTAGATTTTGCCAACTCCCTGAAGGGGGGGACTTCCGCCCTGTTGGCGGCGGCCGATGCGGTGACCGCCAAGAGCGCCCGGCGGGCGCTGGTGACGGCGGCCGATATGCGGCTGGGAGCGCCCATGGAGCAGCACGAGCGTACCTTTGGCGATGGCGCGGCAGCCTTTGTGGTGGGCGACGGTGATGTGGCGGTTGCTATTGAGGGCGCCTATTCAGTTTCCGGCGAGATCCTCGACGTCTGGCGCACCCATCAGGATAATTTCGTCCGTTGCTGGGAGCCGCGGTTCGGCGTCACGGAAGGTTACATGAAGATGGGCGCGCAGGCCATAGCGGGTGTGCTGAAGAAGTGCAATTTAAAGCCTGCCGATTTTACCAAACTGGTATTCTATGCGCCCGATCCCAAAAGTCCGGCCGGTCTGGCGAAAAAAATGGGTTTTGACCCCGCTACCCAGCTTCACGATTCGTTGCACAGCGTGCTGGGGAATACGGGGACGGCGCATCCGCTTATTTTGCTGGCGGCGGCTCTCGATGAGGCAAAACCGGGCGATCGCCTCCTGCTCCTCGGCTATGGAGACGGGGCCGATGCCGTGGTGCTGCGGGTAACGGAGCAGATCGAGAAAATCCGCCACCGGCCGGGGGTAAAAGCGCACTTGGAAGCCAAGAGAATGATCCCCGACTATACGACCTATCTGGTGTGGCGCGGGCTGCTCAACCCGGAGCATGAAAAGATTTATTATGCAAATTACCAGGAGAACACCGCCGTGCCTGCCATGTACCGCGAACGCAACCGGATACTGCGGCTGTATGGAGGTAAGTGCAAACTCTGCGGGACGGTGCAATTCCCTGCACAGCGCCTTTGTGCCAAGTGTCGCGCCCAGGATCAGTTTGATGAGGTGCGCCTGGCCGACAAGAAAGCTACGGTATTTACCTACTCTATTGACTACATGAGCATGGTCGATCAGCCCTCGGTCTTGCCGATCATTGATTTCGAAGGCGGCGGCAGGGCGGAGCTTTACATGACGGATAAGGACGTGAAAGAAGTCAGGGTGGGCATGGATGTGGTGATGACCTTCCGCCGGATATTTTTTGATGAGGGCATTTACCACTACTATTGGAAGGCGATGCCGCTACGTTTTGCAAAATAAGTTAGAAATTGAGCCATTTATTGTGTTTGGTGGGGATAAGCATGGCAGGAATCAAAGACAAGGTCGCAATCATCGGTATGGGATGCACCAAGTTTGGGGAGCTTTGGGATAAAAGTCCCGATGACCTGGTGCTGGAATCATGTGCAGAGGCGATTCAAGATGCGGGCATTGACCCTAAGGAGATCAGGGCCGGCTGGCTGGGTACGGTGACGACGGGTAATTCCGGTACGACACTGGCGCGTCCGATGAAATTGGATTATGTGCCCGTGACGCGCGTGGAAAATGTCTGCTGCAGCGGCAGTGAAGCCATTCGCGGCGCCGCTTACGCCGTGGCGGCGGGCGCCTACGATATTGTGCTTGCCTGCGGGATGGAAAAGCTTAAGGACCACAATTCCGGCTTTAACTGGGCGCGTATGCCGCCTGATTACAGCCGTGTGGATGTGAGAACGGCGCCGGCCCAGTTTTTTGCCAAAATGGCGACCCGCTATTTCCACGAGCAAGGCTTGAGTATCGAGGAAGGGAAGCAGATTCTGGCCCAGATCGCGGTGAAAAATCATCACAATGGCACCATGAGTCCGAAGGCACATCTCCGGAACGAAATTACGGTGGAAATGGTGCTCAAGTCCCCGATGATCGCCTACCCGCTCAGCCTCTATGATGCCTGCGGTATCAGCGACGGGGCTGCCGCCGCTATTCTGACAACGCCGGAGATAGCCAGGAGCCTTAAGAAGGATTACGTCCTCATCAAAGGGTTTGGCCTGATTAGCGGCAGCGACCAGCCCTTTTTGCGCGATGACTTTGACTACGTGCATATGGAGGAAAATGTCCGGGCCGCGCGGGCAGCATATAAAGAGGCCGGCATCAAGAACCCCCGGTCAGAGATAAGTGTGGCGGAGGTGCACGACTGCTTCACCATCCATGAACTACTGCTTTATGAAGATCTGGGTTTAAGTCCCCGTGGCAAGGGCAGGGAAGACGTGGAAGCTGGGACCTTCGCCCTGGAGGGAGCGTTGCCCGTTAATTCGGACGGTGGCCTGAAGTGCTTCGGACACCCGCTCGGCGCCAGCGGCATACGGATGATTTACGAGATTTATAGTCAACTTTTGGAGAGGGCCGGGCCGCGGCAGGTCAAAAACGCCCGCATCGGTTTGAGCCATAACATGGGTGGCGTTCCCGGCGCCAACGCCATGGTGAGTATTTTCGGACGCAATAATTAACATTTTGGAGTTAGGAGTTATTTACATGAGTTCTCAAAAAAAGTACCGGATTGCCGTCATGCCCGGCGACGGCACCGGACCGGAGGTGATCCGGGAAGGTCTGAAGGTATTCCAATCCGTAGCTGCTGCCGAATCCATCCCCTTTGAGCTGGTGCATTACGACCTGGGAGGGGAGCGTTACAAGAAAACCGGTGAAATCCTGCCCGATGCGGTTTTGGCCGAATTACGCACCTTCGACGCCATCTACCTGGGCGCAATCGGTCATCCAGACGTCAAACCCGGCATCCTGGAGAAGGGCTTGCTCCTCCGGTTGCGTTTTGAGCTGGATCAATATATCAATCTCCGCCCCGTGAAGCTCTATCCCAATGTCCCCTGCCCGCTGAAAGGCAAAGGCCCCCAGGACATCGATTTTGTCGTGGTGCGGGAAAATACGGAAGGCCTTTATGCCGGCGCCGGCGGCGTCCTGAAGAAGGGGACATCCGACGAGGTGGCGATCCAGGAATCGATTAATACGAGAAAAGGGGTGGAGCGTTGCCTGCGCTATGCCTTCAACTACGCCCAAAAGCGGGGCAAGGCCGGCAAGCTTACCCTCTGCGGCAAGACCAATGTGTTAACCTTTGCCTTTGATCTCTGGGAACGGGCCTTTTACGAGGTGGCCAAGGATTTTCCCGGGATAAAGACCGACTATGCCCATGTGGATGCCACCTGCATGTGGATGGTGAAAAACCCCGAATGGTTTGACGTGATTGTGACGGACAATATGTTTGGCGACATCATCACGGATCTGGGTGCCATGATCCAGGGCGGCATGGGCATCGCGGCGGGCGGCAACATTAACCCCGAAGGCGTCTCCATGTTCGAACCCATCGGCGGCTCCGCCCCCAAGTACACGGGGCAAAACGTCATCAATCCCCTGGCGGCGGTTTGCGCCGGCGGCATGATGCTGGAGACCCTGGGGGAAGAGAAAGCCGGCAAGCGGGTGGAAGCGGCAGTGATAAAACTTTTGGAAAGCGGCAAACTGAAGAGCCTAGATGCTGGCAAGATGGGCATGAGCACCAGCGAAATCGGCGACTGGCTCGCCGGTAATATCTAAATTCCGAATGGCCTCAGCTAGGGGCACGACCGAACGAGGGGGACGATAGGATAGGAAACGAGACGATAGGGGGAAAAACGATAGGGCAACGATAGGGGGGGCAACGATAGGGGGTCAAATCTTTACTAGTTATATTTTGTCCAAATCAGCAATGATTTTATCGAACTTAGTCCTCAATTCCCGGTCCGTTGCCAGCGTGCAGCGCAGTCTTTTTCTCGCCTGACTCACCGCACTGTAATCAATCCCACCCGTCAGTTTCCCTATCTCAGGCTGAGTAATCCTGCAAAAGCGGTAAAGCATTTCCATCAGCATCGCCCTTTCCGGCGAATGCTTCCCCCGTGCACAGATTTCATTTTTTCCCTTTCCCGTAAGCATTAAAAAATGCTCGATCAACTTCTCCGGTTCAAAGCGTTTGTTGAGACCCCTAAAATCCGGTTGCTCCCTTTCAGATCCATTGTTCTTGCCGATCAATTTCCTGATGCGCTCTGTAAAATCAGCGTTTCCCAGAACATGCTTACCTTTTCCCGATTCCAAAGGGTTCGGTAGCAGTCCTTTTAGCCCCTCTTTCACAAATTCGAGATAGGATGTCCGGCCGCTGATATCGTCCCCTCCCAGGTAATCCAAAATTATCCGGCATGAGATAAATTCCTGCCTTTTCTCCTCCGACACATACCCAGGAAGGCTTGTTATATCGCTCGTCATGAGGTACTGCCATCTCTCCGCCAGCTTCTCTCTTGATTTCATCCGCATGGGGTTCAAATGAATGTACCGGGATACTTCCAGCAGGTAGTTGTCGGCGTCGATCAGAAATGCTTTGTATCTGCCTTGGTATAAGTGGCCGACGCGGCTATATTTTCGGTTAAAGGCCGAGGTGTAGCTGATATTTAAATGACGCATGAATTCGGAGAGATTTCCCTCCGGAGTGCAGATTAACAGGTGGAAGTGGTTGGGCATGCAGGCGTATGCCAGAAGAGTAACATGGAAAATATCCAGAGAGCGCCTGAGTCGGTCCAAAAATAATTGCCGGTCTTCCTCATTACGGAAAATCTCTTTACGCTCATTCCCACGACAGGTCACGTGATAGTATGCGCCCGGATATTGTATTCGTAAAGGCCTCGTCATGGTGAGTTTTTTTACTATCCCTGGCCTTAATTGTCAAGAATAAAGATTTGACCCCCTTGCCGAACCATTCCCACGACAGGTCACGTGATAGTATGCGCCCGGATATTGCCCGGATATTGTGTATTCGTAAAGGCCTCGTCATGGTGAGTTTTTTTACTATCCCTGGCCTTAATTGTCAAGAATAAAGATTTGACCCCCTTGCCGAACCCCCTTGCCGAAAATGGAGGGCCCACTGTCAGTCATCGCTGCTGCGACCGGTACTGCTCATCGACGAAGCACAGGAAGTCTCCCCGGTCTGCCTGACCGAACTGCGATTGCTCCAGAGCGTCAGCTTCGACTCGGAAAGCCTTCTCTTTACTATCCTCTGTGGAGATGGCCGCCTGCCTGACATGTTCCGGTCGCCAGAGCTGCTGCCCCTGGGAAGCCGCATCCGAACCAGACTTCTCCTGACTCCCCACACTCCGGAGCAGCTCCAGGAATACCTGAACTTCGCCCTCGAACAGGCAGGGTATCAACAACTGATGACGCCCGAACTGGTTCAAACTCTCGCTGCTCATTCCCTGAACAACTTGCGTGTCCTCAACAATACGGCAGCAGAAATGCTTGCTGCCGCAACCGAGCGAAATCTGCCGCGACTCGATGAATCACTTTATTTTGAATTGTTTACTCCGGCGCCTTCAAAATCTCGCCGAAACAAAACGACATAGCCGCCATCATTATGATGATCGGTTCATCTTTATTAATACCCCCGGGGGGGAGGATAACAATATCCGTTTCCCTCCGGGATCGGGAAAGACAACAATAATAAATATGGATGGCACATCTTTCAGCAAGATTGAAATCGAGGAAATCGTCGCAATGGTGAGGCTGGACCGCTATAACCGGGTCTATACGCACGGGGCCAATGCCATACTCCAGGAAATGGAAGCCATGGAAATCCGGCCATTGCCGTCCCTCAGACGCATAGCTCGAATCCTTGCCCGTCTCGGCTTGACACACGGTCGCACCGGTTATTATCCATAGCTCCCGCTATTTTCCGTGGCCAGCCTTCCCTCAATTATCGAGGCCACTCTCACAATTGAATGGTTCGAGAAAGGATACAACTTGGTTGTATCCGGCAACCATGCCGATGCAGTAAAGGCTTATAGCAGGGCCATAGAATTGAATCCTCAGGATGCAAGGACTTACCACAACAGAGGGATTGCTTATGGCATGCTTGGCAACAATCAGCAGGCGATTAAAGATTTCAACAAGGCCATAGAATTGAGTCCTCTGTATGAAAAGGCTTACAGTAATAGAGGGGTTGCTTATGGCAAGCTTGGCAATTATCAGCAGGAGATAAAGGATTACAGCAAGGCCATAGAGCTGGAACCTCAGGATGCAAGGGCTTACTTTAACAGAGGGCTTGCGTATGACGGTCTTGGCAATTATCAGCAGGCAATAAAGGATTACAACAGGGCCATAGAACTGGAACCTCAGGATGCAAGGGCTTACTTCAAGAGAGGGTTTGCTTATTTCATGCTTGACAACAATCAGCAGGCGATTGCGGAGTTTATAATCGCCGCCAGATTAGGATATGAAACGGCACAAGATTTTTTAAGGTCACGGGGCATCAAGTGGTAATATTGCCCACTTCTACCGCTTTGGTTTTGGAAAGCTGCTAGGATAACTGTGACAGTAACCAGTAACGTGTATTCGGGGGACATAATACCGATTACTTGAATATCTTTCATGCATAGAAATATTAGGTACCATAAATACGTGGCGTAATAGACTATGGAACACAAATTTCTGCTTTGCGTTGGTAATGATGGTTACGAAGCATCCTTAGAGACACGGAAGTTGTACGAGAGATTACCCGATAAGGAGGCCGAGCGTTACAATCAGGTAAGAATCATTGATGGGGAGAATCGAGGGACATAACACTTAATTATTGCCACCTGCCTGCCGGAAACAGGTATTATGTCCTCGACTGAAGCACGAGCTGTCATCAAAGGAATTCCCTCTCATGTGGTGTCTTTGGAATAAAAAGAGATGCTTTATTGCACCACATGCTGTATAACTGTGCCATGAAAAATAAACCTTTGATAGAAACCAACCCCCATCTGAAGGATCCCGTCCAATATAAAACCGCGCTGATTAAAGCGGTGGTCTCCTCTTCGGCTATCGAGGGCATCCACATCCCGGATATTAGATACCCGGACGTATTTAAAGGACAACCCATCTCTAAGAAGACCGCTCCTATCCGGCGATCTCCGAAATCAAATCCCTGAAAATCTGCATCATCGGCTTGTAGTTTCGGTCTAAACCAGTTCGAACAGCTCGGAAGTACGCCAATTTTTTCTTTCCCGCAATCATGCTGAAATCGAGCAAGGGCAATCCGGCCTGAAGTGTCATCAACAGGGCCAGCAACCGAGCCATCCGTCCGTTTCCTTCCCGGAAGGGATGAATCAGCAATAACTCCACATGAACCACCGCCACCGCTTCCACCAGTTGATCAAACGACATGGCACTGCAAGGCGTGTATCGACGCAAGTAATTTCCCTCAAGCTCCAGCATCAGTTTGGGAATCTGCGCCGGGAATGCAAAGGTAAAATCATCTTTACTCATGATCACCTGACGGTATTGACCTGCCCATATATAGATCTCTTTCAACCAGTCATGATGCAGTAAGCAAATATCGCCTGCTATGAAGATATGATCCCGTTCATATGTCCTGATAGCCCAGTTTGTTGTTCTCAGGAATTCATCCGATTCTGCTGCACCCATTGCCCGTTTTGTCTTGAGGCCAAGCAAATTCCTCAGGACGCGACCTTGTGAACCTGGTTCAAATTGGTCTTCAATCAGAGAAGAAGTGTCATAACGCCCGGATTTTTTCATAAGTTACCAAATCCCTGTTACTGGATACCCCCTCATTTACTCCTCCCCCAGCCACGGATCAGTCTTCCAGGGCGTGGAATCGGGGGACATAACACCTATTACCAGCAGGCTGCCCCCTGTTCAGTAAATACAAACGGTAGCGAACCGCCCAGATGTTGTTTGGAAGGTATCGCATTTTGCGATACCATAAGTTCGACCTCTTCTTCCGTGAGTTGGAACATAAAATCGGGAAATTGAGGGACACTTCCCATATTAATTACATGTCCTTTACCTTGTTCATTTCGATGTGCAGTATGCATCAATCATATTGATATATCTAATGTTTCTTTCAGGAAGCAAGTCTGGCTCTTATGTGCAAGAAGCCTCAAAAGCTTCGTCTCAGTCATCACACCTTGCAACCAGATATATTGATGCACCCCCCATAGTGTGTGCGCTTACATTGGTTTCTGTAGAAGCTGAGGGAGAAAAAGCCTCGTCTACCTGACCGGGTCAATATTTAAATTGCAAATAGCCGCTGTAATACGGAAATAACTTTAAATTGGGTTGCTGAATCTGTATTCCAGGGACATAATACGTATTTTGGAAAAGGTATTATGTCCGTACGCAAGGTGGGCATTGCCAGTACTCTGCTCTACCCAGAGTTCTTCCCTATTCAGAAGATAAAGAGATACCACTCTTTTTGATTTCTCCTACTAAGGGATCTTCATCGAGAAAGTCATTTGTATGGAAAGGAACAGGCTCTATCCTGCAATCAATCTCTGCTGAGAGTTTCATCAGGCGTATCCGTTCTTCAAGCCGATCATGTGAGAAATCAGGGGATATAACAGCCACATCAATGTCACTCCATATGCTTGAACTTTTGCTTGCGCAAGAGCCAAAAAGATACGCGGACTCAACATATATGCCGTGTTCGGTGAGCTTGCGGAGGAATTCTTTAACCCTATCTATGACATCACTATCGATCTGAGCCATTGAAGAACCTCTCGGATATGAGATAATTCAGCTAAAGTAAACGCTTCATTGCATTTATTTCTGAAACTCCGTTTTTCATCTGGATATCTTGATTCGAGATTAAATGCCGTAATTTTGATTAGAACATCTTTCTGTTCTTTACTGAGCGGAATGCCTGCGTGTTCCGCCAGTCTAAGTAGATTGTGAATTTGTGGGGCATGTTCGCCCTTTCTCTTTACACATATTGCCTTGAGCATCTTTTCAACGGCAAGATGACCGAAGAAAAGGGAATAAGAATAATCCTTCTTTTCGAAAAGATGATCAGCCACTTGTAAGGCTTCGTCAGCCTCTTCGATCCAATAATCAATCGTCCTTTGCATCGACCCGTTCTTCCGGTAAAAACATTCTCGTGATGATCATTATAAGAAATAGGGGACACTGCCCAGACTAATTACACCCATGTATCTTATTCATTTCGATGTTAAATCTACATGAATGGTATTGAGATGTCTATCATTTCTTTCAGGAAGAAAGACATTTCAGATAACGCCTGCCAGCGGCGACCTGGAATTGCATTAACGAATAAACTGGGGACACTTCCCGCATTAAATCAATAAATTATTCTGGGAAGTGTCCCTTATTTTCCTTATTTTCCTTATTTTCTAAAGCGCAACAAAGGTCAATAAGTTGGTTGGTGACATCGCCGCTGCCTCCCATGAACAGACCAAGGGAATTGACATCGTAAATAGGGCTATGGCGGAGATAAACAAGGTGACCAAACAAACGGCTGCTAATGCTGAAGAATCTGCTGCTGCTGCCGAAGAGATGAGCGCGCAGGCTGCACAGATGAGAGAAGTCGTAAGGGGGCTTGCGGTTCTGGTTGGCGGCCGTAGAGCAGCGGTCAGTAACTCGGCTAAAGAAGGGTTAAAGGTCGATAATGAACCGATAAACCGCAAACTTCTGATCAGAGGGGCATTTCCGCTCTTGGCAAGTGGAACGGGACGGGAGAACTAGTTTCACGTCAACCTTCATTATGCGCCGCATAATTATGGGCAGCTACTTCTTGTTTACATTTAGTAGCTGTCACCTATTTCATTATATTTTACCCCTGCGCCCTCGGCGATTAAGGTAAGCATGGGGTACTGCGCACGACTATTCCAGAATTTTTACCTTCATATCCACTCTTTCATTGGGCAAATCCGACCGGTTACGGGGAAGATTGACGATCTTGTCAGCCACTTCCATGCCACTGACAACCTCCGCAAAGACCGTGTACTGCCTGTCAAGAAAGGGGGAATCTTTAACAACAATGAAGAATTGACTCCCGGCGCTGTCGGGGTCACTGGACCTGGCCATCGAAAGAACCCCCTTTTTGTGGGATTTTTCGTTAAACTCCGCCTTAATGGTGTAGCCAGGACCGCCCATGCCGTAGGTAGCCTGATTGGTGCCCTTTGTGTTCGGGTCTCCCCCCTGAATCATGAAGCCGGGGATTACTCTATGGAATATCGTGCCATCGTAAAAACCCTCTTTGGCGAGCTTGGTGAAATTATTGACGTGGCCGGGGGCCACCTCGGGGAAAAACTTTATCTTTATCTCGCCATATTTCGTCTCTATTATCGCTCCTGAACTCTTTTTCTCTTCCACTTTTTTAGCTCCTTGTGCGGCCGCGCCTTGAAGCGGCATTAATAATACAAAAATGAGCATCAACATGACACAGAATGCTTTATGGACACCCATACACTAAAACTCCTCCTTGCCCGCGAATTTGAGCGCTTCATAATCTTAAAGGCCTGAGAAAGTCAATGGTAATTATGGCAGCGCACAAAGTAATTTCTGCTTGACTATTTAACCAAGGCCCTATAGGAATTTTGCTCCAACAATTTTCCAAGGCCCTATAATCACTGTGTGTTGAAACTATTGCCAAAATCTGTTGCGTTGAAAGCGTTTACCCTATTCAGGAGGTAGGTAATGGATTATCCGGTCATCAAAAAACCGACGTGGGAAAATATGAAGGTCAAGCCGAACCTCGCCGCTACCGATAGGGAAAAAGGCAGAGCTGTCTGGGAGGACATCCAGCAAGAGTTGGACTGGCTCCCCGGAGGGCTGCTTAACATCGCCCACGAATGCGTGGACCGCCATGCCTGCGGCAAAGGGCAGGACAAACCGGCCATTCTGTGGGAAGGAAAAAACGGAGAGCAGGAGACTTACACCTTTGGCCGTCTCAAAGAAGAAAGCGACAGGTTTGCCAACGTGCTCAAGGGGCTGGGGATCAAGAAGGGCGACCGGGTCTTTATGTTCATGGAGCGGGTGCCGGAGTTGTACATTGCCATCTTCGGCGCCCTGAAAGTGGGTGCCGTGGTCGGTCCCCTTTTTTCCGCCTTTGGGCCCGATCCCGTCCGGGACCGCCTGCTGGACAGCGGCGCCAAGGTGCTGGTAACGCAACCGGCCTTGAGACGCCGCATCGCCGAAATACTTCCCGAGCTGCCGGAGCTGCAGCAGGTTATCGTGGTAAACAAGAACCAGCGGGATCAGGAGCCGCTGGTCGGCAATGATTTGGATTACTACGCCCTCATGTCCCAAGCCGCCTCGGAGCTGGAGATCGCCCCGACCAATATGTACGACTATTCGGTCATGCATTATACTTCCGGAACCACCGGCAAACCCAAAGGCGCCGTGCACTGCCACTTGGCGGTGCTCCAGCATTATGCCACCGGCAAATGGGTCCTCGATTTTCATCCCGACGATATCTACTGGTGTACCGCTGATCCGGGCTGGGTTACCGGCACTTCTTACGGCATGTTCGCCCCTTGGAGCAACGGCGTTACCCAACTGATTTACGAAGGCGGCTTCAAAGCCGCCACCTGGTACGAACTGATTCAGCGCTACCAAATTACCGTCTGGTATTCCGCCCCCACCGCCATCCGCATGCTTATGAAGGCCGGGGAAGACATCCCCGGACGATATAACCTTGACACCCTGCGCCACATCAACAGCGTTGGCGAACCTCTGAATCCCGAAGCCATTGTCTGGGGCCTGAAAGTCTTTAACCAGGCCATCCACGACAACTGGTGGCAAACGGAGACGGGCGCCATGCTGATCGCCAATGTGCCTGCCCTGGATGTGCGACCCGGCTCCATGGGCAAACCGCTGCCGGGGATTACGGCGGGGATCATAGACGATAACTATAACCAACTGCCCGCAGGACTTGAAGGCAACCTGGCAATCCGGCCGGGCTGGCCTTCCATGTTTCGCACCTATTGGCGCAATACCGAATTGTATAACTCGCGCTTTCTTAAGGGTTGGTACATTACCGGCGACCGGGCACGCCGCGATGAGGACGGCTATTTCTGGTTTGTTGGACGTACCGACGACGTGATTAATTCCGCCGGGCACCTGGTGGGACCTTTCGAAGTGGAGAGCGTCCTGATCGAGCATCCGGCTGTGGTGGAAGCAGGGGTTATCGGCAAGCCGGACCCCATCGCGATGGAAGTGGTCAAGGCCTTTGTGGCCCTGCGAGACGGCTATGAGCCTACCGAGGAATTACGCCGGGATATCATGAATTTTGCCCGCAAAAAACTGGCCGCCGCGGTAGCCCCCAGGGAGATAGATTTCCTGCCCTCCCTTCCCAAGACGCGTAGCGGCAAGATCATGCGCCGTCTGCTCAAGGCTCGCGAACTTGGCCTTCCCGAGGGAGATACCAGTACTTTAGAGGAGGATTAAGCCCTGATGGCGGCAGAAAAAATCAATCCGGAACGTGTCTATTATAACTATGGCGGCGGCTTCCCCCCCGCCACCCTGAATCCCCGAACGTCGGCGCTAGTTCCTCCGGAGTCCGAACGAACTCACCCGAAGCGGATTACCGATACCACCTTGCGGGATGGCACACAGGATCCCCTGGTAGCGCTTTTCCCCCATGAAGCCAAGCTTCGCTACTTCGACCTGTTGCATCGCTTGGACAATGGCACGGGCCGCATCGAAAACGTGGAGGTCTTCATTTACCAAAAGCGGGACCGCTGGGTTTTGGAAAAAATGTTGGAACGAGGTTATGAGTTTCCCAGGGTAACTACCTGGACCAGAGCCAATCCGAAGGACATCCGGCTCCTGACAGATTTATCCCAGGGGCGTATCAAGGAAACCGGCATGTTGGCCTCCGCCTCGGACCATCATATCTTCGATAAACTCCAGTTCCGCACGAAGGAAGCGGCTGTCGAAAAATACCTGGAACCGATCATGACTGCCCTGGAAAGCGGCATTCGCCCCCGGGTCCATTTGGAAGACGCCACCAAGGCGGATATTT
>Ga0082335_1005127_pt1 | contig 18547 bp, 15 predicted proteins | sample Subgrocontami58m_FD_72375 | JGI IMG/M metagenome (GOLD analysis project Ga0082335, IMG submission 72375) | Subsurface groundwater microbial communities from S. Glens Falls, New York, USA - GMW37 contaminated, 5.8 m (SPADES assembly) (version 2) ... | reverse complement strand
AGGCATTGGAACCTTTTCGTGGGACAAAAATAGTCACCTATCATAAGACATTTCCTTATTTTGCACAACGATTTGATCTGAATGTAGTGGGGGAGCTTGAGCCAAAACCGGGAATCCCTCCTTCTCCTACCCATCTCAATACCTTTATTCCCATGATGAAAAATGAAGGGGTAAAACTTATTCTCATTGAACAATTCCGGGAACGTAAAGTACCGGAGTTTGTCGCTGCTCAGACGGGGGCAAAGGTTGTTATTATACCGATTATGGTCGGAGGTCAAAAAGAAATACAAGACTATCTTGCCCTTTTTGATTATACTATTAATCAGATTGTATCAGCCCTAAAAACGAAATCACAATGAAGGGCCTGCCAAAAGTAGGATTCGTAATACTCCCGTCTGTCATTATAATGTGAGGCGAGGGCGCCTGACCTACCAGAGGGGTTGGAGGTGTGTTAAGAACGGGGTTACACACCCCTTTAATCCCCTCTTTCTAGAGGGGAAAATAAGCGTGAATTATGAACACAGATAATTGTATCACACTGGAAAATGTCGCGATTGGTTATAGTGGAAAAGTTCTCCTCAAAGACATTAACTTTTCTCTAAAAATGGGGGAGTTCGTAGTCCTTTTTGGACCGAACGGCTCCGGAAAAACCACGCTGTTCAAGACCATTCTGAGGATTATTCCGCCTATTCAAGGTGCTATCAGATACGGTGACGGTCAGCCCACACGCTTTGGTTACGTACCGCAACGTCAATACCTGGATGAAATATATCCTTTTACCGTAGAGGAGGTGGTGTTGATGGGGACATTCGGACAGGCGAAACCATTTTGTCCCACCCCAAAAACCAATCGTGTCTGGATAGAGCAATGTTTAAAGGATGTCGGAATGCTCGACTTGAGAAAGAAATTATTTTCTGAATTATCCGGCGGCCAGAAACAGCGGATACTCATAGCACGTGCATTAGCAACAAGGCCTAATGTTTTGCTGCTTGACGAACCCATTACAGGGATTGATATTATTGCCCAAAAGAAGATCATAGAACTTATCTCTGAATTACACAAAAAGCGCCAATTAACGATTATGATGGTCACCCATGAGGTTCATCATATTCCAAGCTGGGTAAATAAAATAATCCATATTCATCACTATAAAGTAGTACTTGGTTCATTGGAAGAGATAATTTCTTTATCAAGGATCGATGAAATACCAACTGAGGGATAATTATAGATGGATCAACTTTTAGAGATAATTAATCCACATTTTCTTTTAAGAAATGCATTTTATGCAGGATTGATCGTGGGAATCGTATGTCCGCAGGTCGGCATATTTTTTGTGCTGCGCCGTATGGTTTTATTGGGTATAGCGTTGCCTCAAGTATCAAATGCGGGAATTGCCTTTGCATTTTTATTGCACACCATCGGATGGCATTTTTTCCCCCACATGGAATCCGAGAAGACGATGGCATTGACAGGTTCCATTGTATTTGCGCTCATTGCCATCTTTACTTTGGCCATCCTCGAACGCAAACAAAAGGGGTTTACTGAAAACCGGATTGGATTTACCTATGTGCTGGCAGGCGCAGCTTCTCTATTGTTTGTCTCCTGGAATCCTTATGGACAGACAGAAGTGCTTTCCATGATTCGGGGTGAGATTGTTTCTATTCCCGATTTCTATTTATGGTCAATGCTCGCCATTTACGGCACGATCTTTATTTGTATAATCGGCTTCCATCGTAACTTTGTTTTAGTATCGTATGACACAGATATGGCAACCACCCTGGGTAAGAAGGTTATCCTGTGGGACATCCTGCTCTATCTGATTATCGGCATAGTTATCTCTTTCGGAGTAATGACTGTTGGTCCACTGGTCATTTTTGGATTTCTATTGATACCGCCAATTGCCGCCCGAATGGTTGTTCGTGGTATCCTCCCTTTTTGCATTGTTTCATCTGTCATAGGCACTGCCGCATCTTTCATTGGTTTTTACATTTCATATCGTTTCGATCTTCCAACCGGTCCCACAGACATAGCCATCCTTTCCCTGATACTCGGATTACTATATCTCGGGAAAATTTCCATTCGATTGAAAAGATAGGTTGAAAGATATCCATCCACGGATATAATCTGATGTATGGTAATTCCAATTTGCCCACGAAAAACACGAAATTGGCTAAATTCCCTTCGTTTCTTTTCGCATGTTTTGTGGGTGATATGCCGATGAAGTCCTAATTTAATAGCACAACATGAAGGTTGTAGTCATTGATTATTTATTTCAGAATTAAACCAAAGGAGAAGTATAGTGAATCGTATAAAATTATTATGTGTGGTAACTGTTTGTAGTGGTCTTTTTATATCCTTATTGAATTCAAACTGTTGTTTTTCTAAAACGGCTATTGATGAAAATACATCCAAATCTGTAAATAGTAATTTAGCAGGTATTGATGTTGCAAATGAACAGTACAAGCAGGGCTTGAACTATGCGAAATATGGTCTCTATGACGAAGCGATTGAGATGTATAAAAAGTCCTTACTACGAGAACCTAATAACAGCGATGCATACAAAAATATGGGTATTGCTTACTTGCAGAAGGAAAAGTATGACGAAGCGATTGAGGCGCTTCAGAAGGTTATAGAACTAAAACCCAAAGACTATGATGCCTGCTACACTCTGGGTACTGCTTATTTTGATAAAGGTATTTATGATAAGGCCATAGAAAACTTTAAAAAGACCCTTCAAATCAGTCCTGAGCATAAAGCTACTTTTATTTTGTTAGGGATTGCATATGCTAAAGTTGGAAAGTATGACGATGCAGTTAAGATGTTAAAGAAGCGTATAGAATTCGATCCAAATCTGGCGATTGCCTATTCGAACCTGGGTATAGTATATTCAATGAAGGGATCGGATAAAGAGGCGTTTGCTGAATTCAGGAAGGCGCTGGATATAGACCCGAACCATGAAAATGCACTTTATAACTTAGCCCTTTTGTATGATAAAACAGGAAATTTAGATGAATCCATCCAATATTACACCAAAACGGTCGAAGTCAATGTAAGTAATTCAGATGCCCAATATCGTCTGGGAAAAAATTATATCACGAAGAAGCAATATGATGACGCAATCAATGCCTTCCAGACGGCTGTGATGTCGGACCCAACTAATATAGAAATTTATAATGATATTGGCAACGCCTACAAGGCTAAAGGGATGGACAAAGATGCCGAGGGTTATTTCTCCCTGTACAAGAAGCAGTCGTCAAAGGCTAACAAGGGGAAATAGTATTGAATTGTAGCGAGGTTGACTAAAAGTCCAAAAAATAACTTTCACAAATAACCTGTAGGGGCAATTCATGAATTGCCCCTACATATGATATAGACAAAAACTTTTTAAACAGGCACTCAATATTGGCTTCACATTAAAACATCTCTGCCAATTTTTTTGAAATCACGGTAAGATTTTTGTCTTTGGTCAGAAATTCCACCTCGTGCGGATGGACTTTTAAGTCAACAAGTATGTCCTTTATCCTCTTCCATCCGGATTCCCGTTTTTTTTCGTTCGTTTCTATGTATAAATCTGATACGAGATCTCCCAACTTCTGGATAAGACGAAGGTCTTTGTTTTCATAAAAACGCCTGATAACCTTTTGTTGGTAAGGTGTGTATCCCTTCCCTTCCTTCTGATCCATACAATCTCTCCATTTTGTATTATTTAATGTTTATGAAATTTTAAAGTAGAGATTCTTCGTCGTTTCACTTCCTTCGGCTTTGCTCAGGATGAGCCCTCAGAATGACACATGCTGTCATTCTAAGCGGAAGCGAAGAATCAAATTAAATGCACAGAGATTTCAAACGATTAGTGTAACCGTATCGGCTGCGTAAATAATAAAGTGCAGAAATGCAGCCAGTTTGATATCACAAAAAGTAATTACTTCAGAAATTATATGTGAATTTAGTAAAAGTGTCAAAGCAACTTTTACAAATAAAGACGTTCCCCTTCATACGATTCCTTCCTTGACGTATCTTAAATTAAAGATATAATCCACGAAAAGCCGGAGCTTGTTTAATACGTAACAATTTAGGTTTTTGAAAACCCTTAATAAAAACAAGGTTTTACCGCCTGCGTAGCGTGAACTTCAGTTCGCAGGACAACGACATAAATGTCGTGCTACATACTCTGGGCTCGCTTGAGTTAGGATGTTTTTCAAAATACTAAATTGTTACCAAAAAACTAAAGTGTTACTTTAATGTTAAGGAAATTCAAACTTGCAGTCGTAGTGCGAACTGAAGTTCGCGCTACATTGGAAAAGTCACCGACTGACTAATTTAATATAGGGGTTGAAAATCTTCAACCCTTACCTCCCCTAATAATTATTTAAAAAGGAACGGTATCGTATGTTTAAAGAAAAAGTTGGATTCATTGGCGGTGGAAAGATGGGAGAAGCCCTCTGCAAGGGCATCATTAATGCAAAATTGAGTGAAGCAGGCAATATCATGGTTAGTGATGTGGTTGTTGAACGATGCAAACTCTTAAGTAAAGAAATCGGTATAAAAACCACCCAGAACAGCAAAGACGTTGTATCCTTTGCCGATGTTATTATACTGGCCATAAAGCCGCAAATGATGGGCGAAGTGCTTGACCAGCTAAAGAACGATATTACCAGCCGCCACTTAGTGGTGTCCATTGCTGCGGGTATACCAATACGATTTATTGAATCCAGGCTACAGGCGGGTGTCAGAATCATCCGCGTGATGCCCAACACACCGTGTCTCATAGGTGTTTCAGCAACGGCATTTGCCCTGGGCAAGTCTGCAAATGACACCGATGGGCAGTTGGTTCATAATTTATTTAATGCCGTTGGAAAGGTGTTCCGGCTGGATGAGAAGTACCTTGATGCCGTAACAGGTCTGAGCGGAAGCGGTCCTGCATACGTCTATATGTTTATCGAGGCATTGTCTGATGGTGGAGTAAAAATGGGTTTGCCACGAGACGTAGCTACCGTTCTTGCAGCGCAGACAGTAATGGGTGCGGCAAAGATGGTGTTGGAAACAGGGCAACACCCGGCACAGTTAAAAGATGCCGTGACGTCACCCGGAGGCACTACCATTGAAGGATTGAGTAAATTAGAAGACTATGGATTCAAATCTGCCGTCATAAACGCCGTAGAGGCTGCCACCTTAAAATCAAAGAAACTGGGCGAGTTATTATAAGATATTTTTGGACGCAGATAAACACGGATTGTTTATTAATGTAAGGGTTTAAGATTTTAAACCCTTACAGATATCTGAATAAATCAGTGTCCGAATCAAATTAAGATGTTGATAAATAAAATAGACAAACACAAAGCCGAACTTGCCGTAAACACCTTAAGAATGCTTTCTGCTGATGCCGTAGAAAAGGCGCAGTCTGGTCATCCCGGCCTTCCTATGGGATTTGCCGACTTCGCATTCGTGCTCTGGATACAGTTCCTACGATTTAATCCCCACGACCCACAATGGCCGAATCGTGACCGATTCATCCTGTCCGCTGGACATGGCTCCATGCTTCTGTATTCTCTGTTAAATCTCTTTGGGTACGATATGTCTTTAGATGACATAAAACAATTCCGGCAATTTGGAAGTAAAACCCCTGGCCATCCTGAATATGGGCATACCCCTGGTGTGGAAGCTACCACTGGCCCTTTAGGTCAGGGATTTGCCAACGGCGTCGGTATGGCACTGGCGGCACGACTAATGGCAGAACGGTTTAATACTGGAGATGCGAAGATTATCGACCATTACATTTACGGCGTAGTGAGTGATGGCGATCTGATGGAAGGGATAACCTCAGAAGCCGCATCGTTTGCCGGACACCTTGGTCTTGCCAACATAATTTATATCTACGATTGTAACCAAATCACGATCGAGGGAAGTACGTCTCTCACTTTTACGGAAGATGTGGCTAAACGCTTTGAGGCTTATAACTGGCGTGTTTTCAAGATCGATGGGCACAACCATACAGAAATTGCCGAAGCTATCGAGACAGCACGGGGAGAAAAGGAGAGACCTTCGCTGATTATCGCCAGAACCCATATTGGTAAGGGAAGTCCGAATAGACAGGATACAGCCTCCATTCACGGAGAACCGCTGGGGGCGAAAGAACTTGAATTAACGAAAGAGAGTCTCGGCTGGCCGAAAGACAAGACTTTTTACATCCCGGATGAAGTAAAGCAGCTTTGCCATGGCCGTATAGCCGAGCTAAAAGAGGAATATGAAAGCTGGCAGATACAGTTTAAGAAATATATCAGAGAAGACCCTAAAAAGTCTCGATTGTGGGATACCTGCTTTAAAAAGGAAATCCCTGAAAATCTGGAATCTGAATTAGTGAAAACTATCAAGAAAAACTCTATAGCCACCCGCATAGCTTCAGGAGAGATGATGCAGGTGCTTGCACAACAAATATCCGGTTTTATTGGTGGTTCTGCCGATCTCTGTCCATCGACAAAGACCTACATCAAAAGCTCCTCTTCAATTGACAAATACAAATTTGAAGGCAGGAATATCCACTTCGGTGTCAGGGAGCATGCGATGGGAGGTATTTTAAATGGTATGGCGCTTTATGGCGGTATCATTCCCTTTGGCTCGACCTTTTTGACATTTTCAGATTACATGCGACCTTCCATCCGGCTTGCTGCAATGATGAAGATACAAGTAATCTACGTATTTACCCACGATAGTATTTTATTGGGAGAAGACGGCCCTACCCACCAACCCGTGGAACATTTACCATCACTCCGTTTAATTCCCGACTTATTAGTAATAAGGCCGTCAGATGCCACCGAAACGGCTGCTGCGTGGGTAACGGCGCTGAACCACAAAGTCGGCCCCACGGCATTGATCCTATCCCGCCAAGACATTCCGGTAATTAACCGTTCAGTCTATCCATCACAAAGCCATTTGAAATACGGCGCTTATATTTTAAAGGATTCCGTGGGTATTCCTGACATCATCCTCCTGGCGTCAGGTTCTGAGGTTGCCATTGCCCTTGAAGCCACATTACTGTTACAAGGAAAGGGGATCAGGGTCAGGCTCGTCAGTATGCCGAGTTTTGAGTTATTTAGGTCAAATTCTGATGAGTACAGGAATAGCATACTACCATCGTCATGCAAAAAACGGGTGGCTATTGAGGCTGCTGCTACAAACGACTGGTATGAATTTGTTGGATTGTATGGTCTTATCATTGGTGTTGACCAGTATGGCGCCTCAGCGCCATCAAAAGCGATAGCCGAGCACTACGGCTTCACGGTACAAAATATTTTACGTGAGATTAATAAAAAATGGGGTTTTTAATAAAAGAAAGCCACAGAGGCAAAGAGGACACACAGAGAAAATAAAGAATCTTGAATTTAAAGTCTCCTCTATCAAGAGGGGATTCAGGGGTGTGTTTGATACAGCAGTCTATAAACCGTTTATTCAGTATTCTCCGTACCTCTGCGTCTCCGTGGTAATTCTTTTTTCATTTTTGTGTCGGACATAAAGAATATAGCCAATTCCGACCGAAAGATCGTCATCATGTTCAACAACTGCCACGCAGGCAAAGCGGCCAGGAATGCACTTGAGATGATTACTATTTTAAGATAGCCTTAACCGAAAAATTGAGCGTGAAAATATGGAGTAAAATCTGTGTAATCTGTGAAATCTGTGGTTTCGCTGCTCCTTAGAACCTATCCAGCATTTATTAATTGATTCATGAGTCTTTACAAGAGAAATAGTGTGACCACAAGACATACTTGGTTCGAGAAAATCCTGCTCCTCATTACTATCCTACTTTCCATTCTTTTGTATCTTAATACACTTCCTAACACATTTGTGTATGACGATGCATACGTCATTACCGAAAATTATTTCATTAAATCTCTGGGAAATTTACCAAAGCTGTTTACGAATGATTATTTACCCTTTTCAGGCGAACTCAGCTACCGACCGGTCGTCACTTTGACGTATTTTTTCGATTATGCCATCTGGCGGCTGAATCCGCTGGGTTATCACCTTACCAATGTCATATTACACACCGTCAATGTGTTTTTACTCTACCTTTTTATAAAGAATATTTTTAGGACACATACCCTCGCCGTTCTTGCCACCTTATTGTTCCTGTCTCATCCCCTTCTTACAGAGACCGTCAATGCCGTTTGCTACCGGGAGGATATCCTTGCTTCAATTTTCTTCCTGCTGGCATTTATCTATTTTATAAAGATACGTATCCCTTTCTCCGGAAGAGGAAACTTAACACAACAAACAAATACCAGGCTCGTTCTCTACTACACCATCTCCTGTGGTTCTTATTGTCTGGCGCTCTTCTCAAAGGAAATGGCAATTACGCTCCCCATCCTCCTAGTTTTGTTTGATCTTTTATACCCCCGTCAAGGCGAATGCAAGGCATCATCCGTCATCCCCAGCCTTACGAAGGTAAAGAGGTGGATACTCTTTTACTCAGGATATATTGTAGTTACGGGCTTTTATCTTTTCATCAGATTCGTTGCATTTAAAAACACATTTAAGACAATAGATGTTTACCCAACTAATATTTTTACCATGACAAAGGTTGTCGCATCATATCTGAAACTCCTGTTTATACCTTTAAATCTTAATGCAGACTATTATATACCTGACATTCGGGGCATAAGTCTTTCCTTTATTCTATCCTCTTTATTCATTGCCTCTGCTTGTATTATCATAATACGGCTTTATAAGAAGAACAAACTCATGACCTTCTTTGGTTCTTGGTTCTTCGTCACACTGTTACCCGTGCTTGGCATTGTACCCATTGGGAATATCATGGCAGAAAGATATTTGTATCTCCCAATAGCAGGATTTTGCGGAATTGCAGGCTCTATCGTAGCAAACTCTGTATTCAGGAAAAAAGGCGCAATAATTATTGGAATAATTATTTTGAGTCTGCAAATTGGCGTAATATGGAGAAATGGCGTGTGGCAAAACGATACCACCTTGTGGTTTTATACGTACAAAAGAGAGCCCAACAGCGCCCGTGCTTGCAGCAACCTCGGTAACACCTACTTTAAAAATAAGCAGTATGAAGCGGCCATCCGAATGTATAAAAAATCACTCTCCCTTCCCTATAGCTATCCCTTTATCCATTTTAATTTAGGCGCTACTTACGATAAAGTCGGATTGGTTGATAAGGCCATCGAAGAATATAAGGCTTCTATTTCAAGAAACAATGACAATACCCTCGCCTTCAATAACCTAGGAACTGCCTACGATAAACAGGGATTATTCGATTTGGCCATTGAGGCGTACAATAATGCATTGACCAATAACCCTTATTTCCCGCTCACTCATAACAATCTTGGAAATACGTACGAACACATTGGGAATCCGGAAAAGGCGATGGCTGAATACACGGCGGCATTAAAAATAGACACCGATTATGCGGATGCGCACAACAATTTAGGGGCTATGTATCTAAAAAAGGGGATTCTGGATAAGGCAATCGATGAACTAAAAAAAGCCGCCCAATTAAAACCAGAACATTTAGATGCGCACTACAACCTTGGAATTGCTTATGCGATGAACGGTCTCTATGCAGAGGCGATGGACGAAATGAATCTTGCTATCAAATATAATGCAAACGACTATGCTGCTTACAGAGACTTGGGGTTGTTGTATTTCAAATACAAGAAAGACGCCCAAAAATCGCTCTACTATTTAAAGGAATCACTCCGATTAGCGCCCAACCCTACCGAAGCAAAAAAGGTGAAAGAAATAACACAAGCAATAAATACTGGACAGGGGTTTTAGGAATAGTTTCGAGTTGAAAGTTGAATAATTTTTTGGCAAATTTTATTTGGATTTTGATTTGTAATTTTGCAGTTTGATTTTTAATAATTCTCTTCGCGTTCTTTGCGTCCTATAGCTGGTTCAATCGTCTTCGATTGAACCGAAACATTTGCTATATTTCTATGTCACACCACGGGTTTAAACCTTTGAGACCGTTCAAAATGTGTGGTTCAATCTGCAAGATTGAACCAGCCTCGAGGTTTATCGTTTAGAGGTGTATCGGAGAATTTGGTTTTTAATATTCTCTTTGCGTTCTTTGCGTCTTTGCGGTGATATGTTTATGCTTACAAAATCACCATATTGTCCCGATGAATAACCTCATCGTACAACTTATACCCCAGCACCTTTGCGATACTAGAGGTACTGCATCCTTTAATCTTTTCGATCTCTTCAGAGGAATAGTTCGTTAGACCCCTGGCAAAAATTGTCCTATCCTCTCTTTTACAGACCGAGACAATATCACCTTTACTAAAAGCTCCCTCCACCGCTACAATGCCAGAGGCAAGCAGACTCTTACCTTTCTCTGCTAAGGCATGCATGGCGCCATCATCCACGTATATCTTTCCTTTTGGCTTTATCGTGTATCCAATCCATCGCTTGCGGCTTGTCAGCTTTTCCTTTTTCGGGAGAAACAGGGTACCAACGTTCTCACACTGCACAATCTTCTTCAATACACCTTCCGTTCTTCCGTTGGCAATAATCACCGCTTCACCTGCATTTGTCACAACGGATGCCGCTTCCAGCTTGGTCTGCATGCCGCCTACCCCCCTTGCAGTCTTTGAATCAAATGCCAGTTGCTTAATTTCATGAGAAATATTTTCTACAATGGGAATAACCGTTGCCTTGCTTTTTGCCGTTGGACATTTATCATACAGCCCGTCAACAGATGAGAGGATAATAAGCAACTCTGCATTAAGCAGATTTGTCACCAGCGCAGAAAGTGCATCATTATCACCGAACTTGATTTCGTCCACGGAAATCGTGTCATTCTCGTTTACCACAGGAATGGCATTCATCTGAAACAGCGTATGGATCGTATTGCAGGTATTCAGGTATCTCTGGCGGTCTTCAAAGTCCTCACGGGTAAGGAGTATCTGTGCCGCATGGTAACCTTGGAGTTTGAAACACTCGTCGTATGCCCCGATCAATTTGCTCTGACCTATCGCTGCAACCGCCTGTAATTCAGGTAATGTGGAAGGCCTTTTCTCGATACCCAGTTCTCCCATACCAGAGCCAATTGCGCCGGAACTCACCACGACTACATCGTATCCCATTTTTTTCAATTCAACGACCTGTCTGGCAAGTCGCTGTATCTGCTCCTTATCCACGTATCCATCATCGGTGGTGAGCACACCCGTCCCTATCTTGACGACGACCTTTTTCACCTTTGATAGAATTTGACTTCTTAAATCATCCCTTAATTTCATATTATTCACTAATTATATAAGATTCTTCGCTTCGCTCAGAATGACAAACAGTGTCATTCTGAGGAGTAAAACGACGAAGAATCTAAAGTTTATATTTTTGAATGCTAAGCTAAACAGGACACAGATTTCAACAGATACACACTACACGGGTTCAACAACTTATACCCCTACATTATAAACAATCCGTGTTTTCTGCGTTCATCCGCGTCCAAATGGAAACTCCATTACTTGGATGAGATAGCTTCTTGTCCACTATTTCCCCTTGTTTAAAGTAATCAAGGTAGTTATAATTTCAGGGAAAGTCAAGAAATATTGTAATAATGCTTTGAGGAGATTGCGATGCCCGAAATTTCTAGATTCTTTGGAATCGTAATCTTTATGAACTACAACAACCATGAACCACCACATTTTAAACCTAAATTCTGCAATTGGACACAGATTAATACAGATATCTGTAGGGGTTTAAAATCTTAAACCCCTACCATGTATATTTCACATTTATCTGCGTCCGACTGCAATTTTTAGGTTAAATATGAAACAACCGTTTCTTCAAATTTATTATCGTATCCCTCAGTTTTTTACTCCGCATCAATTCAACATTCATCTGTTTATATTTCATTAAAACTGCTGCTCAGATTATAGCACTGAAAAATTCCAGTTTACAAAGCCTATCCCTTCTGTTAATTTAAAGTGAAAAGACACGTTAAAAATTACTAAAATTCGGAAAGTCTGAATTTAGCATCAACAAGAAAGTTGTTTTTCTGATGTAATTACATTATAATTACGCAAAATTGAGGAGGAAAATTATGAAGGCAAAACTTATATCAATAGGAAACTCAAAAGGCATAAGGATACCAATGGCAATACTTAAACAATGCAATATTGAGAACGAAGTTGATTTGGAAGTTGAAAAAGAAAAGATAGTCATAAAACCGGTAAAAACTAAACCCAGAGACGGATGGAATGATGCTTTCAGATTAATGCGTCAGAAAAAAGATGATGCTCTGCTCATAGACGAAACCTTGGACATTGCAATGGAAAATTGGGAATGGAAATAAAGCAGTTAAAGAAATGTTAGTGGATTGAATATCCGAGCTAACTTTCTGAAAAATCAGTGTAAATCAGCGTTTATCTGCGTCCGACTGCAATTTTTAGGTTAAATATTAAACAACCGTTTCTTCAAATTTATTATCGTATCACTCAGTTTTTTACTCCGCATCAACTCAGCATTGATTTGTTTATATTTCGTTGAAATTGCTGCACCAAGTATACCATCGAAATATTCCAGTTTACAAAGCCTATCCCTTCTGTTAATTTAAAGCGAAAAGAAAAGTTCAGAATCACTAATATAATGCAATAGAAAATATCAATATTTATTATCTAATGGGTGACCCTTTAACCTTCCCCGAAAAGCCGTGTCCTCTACACAGTTTCCCTTAATTTTACTTTTAGAGAGATGTCATTGAGAGGGTGACGGAATGACAGAAGCCTTAAAAGACACACCAGAAGAAAAGAATAGTGAGCTTATTGATGCTTTTTTATGCTACGACTGGATTATCTCATATACAAATCCTATTGTTGAAAGACTCTATATAGGTAATCTAACTATTCCGCCTTATATTAAAGATCAAGTTGCCGAACTTGCAGAGACAGAGGCGACAAAAGAGACACTTGAAAATCCCAATCACAAACCCAACCCATTCCTTTCTTCCGCTTCTATTAATCTATTACTTGCAAGACTAGTTTATAAAGATATTCCACTGTATAAAGTTGGCGATAAAGAAATTTCCTGCACGGCTGATATTAAGCGTATATGGAAAGAAACAGGATTAAACTCTGATATTCTTGAATGGAAAGAGTATTATAAAATAAGAGCTTATTTAGCCCCGCAACGTTTAGAAATATTAAAAAAGCTTAAGGCGGAGAAGCAAGACATATCACAGAATAAGTCTGCACAAAATACCTTCCGTTTAAATGGGAATGTCTGGGAAGAGACGACTATCGTAAAGAAGTTCATTAATTGGCTTCAGAACCAACGCATATTGGCTATTTTAGTAATTGTCTGCCTTGTAATCATAAGTGTGGCCTCTTTTACAGATTCCATAGATAAATTAGTGACCTTCACAAAAAAGTATTTTTATGTACCATCAACTTCAAAAGTAATCCCTGACGTCAGCGGTTCTCAAAACTCCAACTCTCCTGCCAGCAGTAGCAACTCCACTAAAAGGGAGGTACAGCCTAAACTAGATAAGTAATATCTATAGGAGTACCTAGTGTCATGTCAACCTTGCAATGCCGTAAATAGCGTGGTATATTATCTTCATAATCAACCAGGGAGGATTGGATATGAAGAAATACACGTGACACTTGCCGAAGACGAGCGCGAAGCTCTTGGTGAACTCACTTCCAAGGGCAAGCACAAATCACAAAAAATCCTCGACGCGCTGATTCTGCTTAGGTGCGATGAGGGCGGGTTCCAGACAAAACGTTCGACTAACGAAGAAATAGCGCGCGTACTGAATACAAGCATGAGAAAAATTGACCGTGTCAAGAAGCGATTTGTCGAGGAAGGTCTCGATGTTGCTCTTAATGGCAGAAAAGGAAGCCGCATCTATGCTAAAAAGGCAAGTAAAGAAGAGAGGGTCGAAAGAAGAGAGGGTCGCATCTTAAATATTAAATAATTATTTCTTCAAATTTACTACCTTATCATTCAGTTTTTTACTCCGCATCAACTCAACATTCATTTGTTTATATTACGTTGAAATTGCTGCACCGAGTATACCATCGAAATATTCCAGTTTACAAAGCCTATCCCTTCTGTTAATTTAAAGCGAAAAGAAAATTAAAAATCACTATAATAATGCAATAGAAGATATCAATATTTATTATTTAAGATGGGTGACCCTTTAACCTTTACTATTGGCAACAGTGTTTCAATCGAACTGACTGCAAAAGTTCAAACAGTTGTGGACAAAATCTCACTGACTTTTCGACTCGACAAACACGAACTCATACTTTTATTCGCTATCTTACCGACATATTTTTTAGATAAACAATGAAGCAAAAATTAACCATAGCGAAACTGATTGAAGAAGCTCAATATTTTTGTGTTGCTCAATCTAAATTTCGACATAAAGAACTTTTCGGAGTTACTGACGGTAAAGCCGTTGGAACACTCATTGAACAAAAATTTCAAAAGCACTTAAATGATAAATATGAAGTTACAATTGGCTCTTCCGCAAGCGGTGTTGACTTACCCTCCACAGACATTTTAACAGACATCAAAGTAACATCAATAAAACAACCTCAATCTTCTTGTCCTTTTAAAGATGCAAAACAGAAAATCTTTGGACTTGGTTACAACCTTCTTGTATTTGTTTATGACAAATCAGATAACCCCAAAACCAAAACTGCAACTTTGAATTTTGTTAGTTGTTCCTTCGTTTCAAAAGAACGAACTGCTGACTACACAACAACTTTCCGTTTGAGAGAAATGGTTAAAGACAAAGCCAATGAAGCTGACATTATAGCTTATCTCAATGACAAGAATATACCTGCGGACGAAATAACTTTAGCAAAATTAGCTGAACAAATTTTACAGACACCACCAGAACAAGGGTATTTAACTATTTCCAATGCTTGGCAATGGAGATTACAATATCAAAGAATTGTAACATTGTCTGAAGATATTCCAGGAATTTCCAAAATAGTTAGTTATAATAAACCTAAATGATAAAACTATTTGAAGCAAATATTACTCATCAGGTTTCAGATTTCTTACGCAAGAAACTGAACAGAACAACAACACTTGAAACTGCTAATCAAAAAATGTTTGATGCCTGCGGCATCAAACATTTTTTTGATAGTGATGTGGAGTTTGAGGCACTTAAAGAAATTATCTGTTCGACAGATAATTTAGTTGAAGAACCTGACAGAGCTGAATACGGTGACTTTCAAACCAATTCTGATTTAGCAACTAAAGTTGCTAAATTTTTGAAGCAAGGTTCATCCAATCCTAAAATCATAATTGAGCCAACTTGCGGAAAAGGGAATTTTGTTATTGCTTCTCTAAGCACATTCAAACGAATTGAAAAAATATTTGCAGTAGAGATTTACAAACCTTATGTGTGGGAAACCAAGTTCAATATTCTTCAATTCTTTATTGACAATCCTGATGCAAGAAAACCAGAAATTGAAATTAGCCACTTTAATGTTTTCGATTTTGACTTCAAACAAATTTCAAAAGAACATTCAAAAGAAGAAATTTTAGTAATCGGAAATCCACCTTGGGTTACCAACTCAAAGCTAAGTAGTTTAGAATCGGGCAACCTTCCAACAAAATCAAACTTTAAAAACCATAGCGGTTTAGATGCAATGACGGGCAAAGGAAATTTTGACATTGGCGAATACATTACTTTAATGATGTTTGATGCTTTCCAAAATTTAAATGGATACTTTGCTTTCCTTGTAAAAAATTCGGTTATCAAAAATGTTGTGTTCGACCAAAAGCAACGGAGCTACAAAATTTCTGACTTACAAAAACTAACTATTGACAGTAAGAAAGAGTTTAATGTTTCAGTTGAAGCATCATTGCTTTATTGCAAACTCAATGAAACTCCCGAATTCGTTTGCAACGAATTCAATTTTTACAATCACTCTAAACTGATAAACAAATTTGGTTGGGTGCAGGACAAATTTGTTTCAGACATTGAACGCTATAAACACAGCAACGACATTGACGGAGTTTCTCCTTTCGAGTGGCGACAAGGTATAAAACACGATTGTTCTTCAATTATGGAGTTAGATAGAGTGAACGGACATTTTGTAAACGGACTTCAACAGGAACTTAATCTTGAAGAAGATTTGGTTTACGGAGTGCTGAAAAGTTCAGACCTCAAACAAACTGTTATTGACAAGACAAGAAAATTTACAATCATCACACAGAAAAAAGTTGGGCAAGACACTTCGTTCATCAAAAAAGAATTTCCGAAAACATTCAACTATTTACACAAGAACAAATCACAATTTGATTTACGCAAATCAAGTATCTACAACAACAAGCCTGACTTTTCCATTTTCGGAATTGGCGATTACTCATTTGCACCTTATAAAATTTCCATTTCAGGTTTATACAAAAATTATTTTTTCAATTTAATATTACCACAAAACGGAAAGCCGATTATGCTTGACGACACTTGTTATTTGCTTGGCTTCGACAAATTAGAATTTGCTGCTTACACTCTTATACTTTTGAATTGTGACAAGACAAAAGAGTTTCTTCAAGCTATTACTTTTTCAGATGCAAAGCGGACTTTTACAAAAGACATCTTAATGCGAATTGACTTGCTAAAACTTTCAATGCAATTTTCAGGACTGAAAATTAAAGATGAACTTGACGAAATAAATGAGAGATACAACTTGAACATAAAACTTGACAAGTGGGACGAATTTATTAAAGCGATGAAGCCAGTTCATTCACAACAATTGACATTATTAGAACCTGTAGTGAAATACAAAAAGAGAAGAACACAAAATGGAGATATCCAGGGTCGCATCTTAATTGTTAAATAATGATAGATATAAAATTAAAACAGATAATAACCGAACCCGAACAAGTCGGAAGGAAGGACTGATTAAGTGGATTAACGGTTTGTATCAAATTTATTATGCGCATCACTAATCAACCGTGGCATCACCCACAGCATGTGGCGGGTCAACGGGCCGAAATAGTTTTATAATATAATATAAGGTATAAGAAAGGAGAAAGACTATGGCAACGATTAACAAAGAGCTTGAGGCGAAAATACGGTCTTTGTCGGATACCGAGAAGCTTAAACTTGTTGATTCAATCCTAACGCAGCTCGACAGGCCAGACCCGGAAATCGACCGTATCTGGGCTGAAGAAGCAAGGAATCGCTGGCAGGAATACAAGGCAGGCAAAGTAGAGTCAGTTTCTTATGAAAAGGTGATGAGCAAGCATCGAGCCAGATGAAAATTCGCTTTCTAAAACCAGCACAATCAGAGGTTGACGACGCAGTGGTATGGTATGATTCCCAATCTTTCGGTCTGGGTACACAATTTCTTGATGATTTAGACAGGGCTGTTAGAAGGATAGTTAGTTATCCATTGTCATGTCCGGAGATCGAGCCTAATCTCAGGCGCTGCCTGCTTTCAAGATTTCCATATGGACTTATTTATGGTGTTGATGCCGATACAATTATAGTTGTGGCAGTTTCACATCTCCATCGTGAGCCGAGATATTGGATTAATAGAATACTTAATGAAGGCAAATAAGTTATGTTGCAGCATGCCAACATAGCGTGATCAATCCTGAAATCACGGCTCAGGGATATCCAGGGACGCATCTTAATTATTAAATAATGGTGGATTTAAAATTAAAACAGATAATAACCTAACAATGCAATGCAACCGACAACAAAAGTGCGACGGCTAATTTTAAACGTTCTTCATCTCCGCTATCAATAACCGTAATAGTTCACCGCAAAGGGCGCTGAAAACGCAGAGCTACAACCCCCTAAATCCCCCTTTGTTAATGGGTACTTATGGAATTCCCCCTTAGAAAAGGGGGACGAAGGGGGTTGTTATGCGATCATCACAATATCTGAGGTGCGCTGAACTGTTACCAATAACCTTATAGGTAGATCATGGCTATTTTCCCAGAACCTAAAGATAACCAAATGTTTGATTATTCACTGCTCCTGAATGGTTTGAAAGAGAGTGTAAAGGATTTGTCGCCGGCCTATTTTGCAATGGTTATGGCCACAGGTATTATTTCCATTGCAGCCCACTTGCTAGGGATGTCGTTTGTCGCTGTTGCTCTGTTCTGGCTGAATATCGTTACTTACCTGGTCCTATGGTTCCTGAACGTGCTGCGAGTCATTTGGTTCACGAGCCAGTTCTTCACCGATATGGTCGACCACAAGCGTGGTCCGGGTTTCTTCACGTCCATTGCCGGATCCTGCGTTCTCGGCAGCCAGTTCGTGCTGATCTCGGGAAACTATCTGGCAGCAACATTTTTATGGGTACTGGGAATCATTCTCTGGATAGGTTTGACCTACACCATTTTCACCGCCTTTACCATTAAGGAGAATAAGCCCACTCTGGACGAGGGCATCACCGGTGCATGGCTGCTTGCTGTTGTCTCCACACAGTCGATCGCGGTTCTGAGCGCCCTCATAGCCTCGCACTGGAAACAGCCTTACAAGCTTGAGGTAAACTTCTTTGCCCTGTCTATGTGGCTGTGGGGCGGTATGCTTTACATCTGG